>Ga0070698_100005354_pt1 | contig 14037 bp, 13 predicted proteins | sample KBSK1502metaG_FD_65477 | JGI IMG/M metagenome (GOLD analysis project Ga0070698, IMG submission 65477) | Corn, switchgrass and miscanthus rhizosphere microbial communities from Kellogg Biological Station, Michigan, USA - KBS K1-50-2 metaG | ecosystem: Host-associated > Plants > Roots >...
CTGGTTGAACGCCTGGGAGCGAGAGTCGCAATTGTTGAGGGTAGTCCGCGGAATATCAAGATTACGCGGGTTGAAGATTTGGCTATTGGGGAGATTCTGTTAAGAGAAATCAGTGGCCAGTGATCAGTGGCCGGTGGCCAGCAGGAACAAACTAATCGCTGGCCACTGATCACTGGCCACTGACCACTGAAATCTATGTTTCGTATCGGCATCGGCAACGACACGCACCGGCTGGTGGATGGCCGCCAGCTGATGTTGGGGGGCGTACTCATCGCTTCCGATCGCGGCGGCGACGGGCATTCTGATGCCGACGCATTACTTCACGCGATTGCAGACGCCATTTTAGGCGCACTCTGTGAAGGCGACCTGGGAGTGCATTTTCCCAACAGCGACCCGCAATGGAAAGATGCCAACAGTTTGGAGTTGTTGTCGCGCGTAGTATGGCTGGCCCATGAACGCAACTTTCAAATTGTGAACGTCGACTCTATTGTGATGCTTGAGACACCCAAGCTCCGGTCTTACGTGGTCTCGATGCGTGAAAACATCGCTGAAGTGTTGGGTGTTGAAGTTTCCTGCGTGAGTGTGAAGGCCAAGACTGGCGAAGGACTCGATGCTGTAGGGCAGGGGCTGGCAGTGTCCGCGCAAGCGGTGGTTCTGATTAAATCGTAACGCAAACTGTTAGTTTGCGTCGGCAGACAAGCTCACGAGTGTGGTGGCTATTCGAAAGACGCAAACTAACAGTTTGCGTTACGTAAACTAAGGGGAGGCGATTTGAGACCGCAGGACGTCATCCGAAAGAAACGCGACGGCGAAAAGCTTTCGCGCGAGGAAATCAATTTCTTCATCGAGGGCATCACCCGCGGCACTATTGCAGACTACCAAATTAGCGCGTTGCTGATGGCCATCTACCTGAACGGCATGGACGACTCCGAGCAGGAGATTCTCACCCATGCCATGCTGCATTCGGGAAGCACGCTCGACTTCTCAGATATTGCAAAACCAAAAGCTGACAAGCATTCGACCGGCGGGGTTGGCGATAAAACGTCGCTTTTGATCGCTCCTATGGTCGCTGCTTGTGGAGTTTGCGTGCCGATGATTTCCGGGCGTGGCCTGGGCCACACGGGCGGGACGCTCGATAAGCTCGAATCAATTCCCGGTTACCGCGTAGACCTCAGCGCCGGAGAATTTGAACGTGTCTTGAAGACCGTCGGCTATGCCATGTCAGGCCAAACGGCGGAACTGGCTCCCGCCGACAAGAAAATGTATGCGCTTCGCGATGCGACCTCCACCGTTGAGGCGATTCCGCTTATCGTCGCCTCGATAATTTCGAAAAAGGGCGCCGCTGGTCTGGACGCAATGGTGATTGACGTAAAGGTCGGCTCGGGCGCGTTTATGCGTGATGAAAATCGCGCCAGGGCTTTGGCCCATGCTCTCGTCAAAACCGGAAACGCCTGTGGCATTCGCACCCGCGCGTTGTTGACTGATATGAATCAGCCGCTGGGTCAGGCCGTGGGAAATTCACTTGAAGTGAAAGAGTGTGTTGAGCTGTTGCGCGGAGAAGGGACGGCTGCCGCTCAACCGGTACTTGATCTTTCAGTGGAGCTTGCCGCCCACATGCTGGTGCTTTCCAATGTTGATGAGTCTCTTACTGCGGCTCGAGATCGTTTGCGAAAGATTGTGAGCTCGGGAAAGGCCCTGGAGTGTTTTCGTCAGAATGTCGCAGCACAGGGTGGCGAGCCTCGAGTCTGTGACAACCCGGGCGGCTTTCTTCCTTTAGTCACGGAAACGTTTAAGGTAGAATCGCCGCGTTCTGGTTTCGTTACAAAAGTTAACACATCGGAGATTGGACATGCGATTGCTGCCATCGGCGGCGGGCGTGTGCGCATCGATGACACGATAGATCCTACTGTTGGTTTCATCGCTCAAGCCAGAATTGGAGACGGCGTTGACGCGGGAACAATCATCGGCACCGTCTATTGTCGCGACCACTCCAGCGCTGAAGAAGCGGGCAAGCGCATTCAGGCAGCATACGAAATCGGCGAACAGTCTCCCCAGGAAATTCCGCAACTCTTAAGGGAAGTAATAAACGAATGAAATTTGTAATCTGCGCCCTGCTCATTGTCTTGTGCCTGCTGGCAGTTTTCAGCTCGGCCTGCAATCACAGCAGCTACGGCGCCGACGACAAGTCGAAGATCCGTGTCGGAATTGTTTTCGATATCGGCGGCAAGGATGACCGTTCATTCAATGCCGCGGCTTGGGCGGGCGCAAAGTGTGCGGAAACCGGCACCTGGCCAGATGGAACAAGTTGCGGCAAGTCGGCATTGCCAATTGTGCTGCGCGATATCGAGCCCGGCAATCCGACTTCGATTGAACCGGCCATGCGCGCCTTTGCTGAACGCAATTACGATCTCATCATCGGTATCGGGTTCGCGCAGACTCCGATTATCGAACTGGTGGCCAGGGATTATCCCAACATTCGTTTCGCGATAGTCGATGGTGCAAGTAATTTGCCAAACGTGGCGTCGCTCGTGTTTAAGGAACAAGAGGGTTCATACCTGGTTGGCATGTTGGCGGCGAAATCGAGCAAGACCGGTACGATTGGTTTTATTGGCGGCATGGACATTGGGCTGATTCACCGGTTCAAAGGCGGCTACGAGGAAGGCGCGCGTGCCGTGAATCCTAACATTCGCCTCATTCCGAATTACGTTGGCGTCACCGATGCCGCCTGGAACAATCCCGGCAAGGGCAAAGAAATCGCGCTGGCACAAATCAGCAAGGGCGCCGATGTGATTTTCACAGCAGCTGGAAACTCCGGCCTCGGTGCGTTTGACGCCGTGGAGCAGGCTGGTAAACAGGACGGACGCGCCACGCACTTCGTTATTGGCGTTGACGCGAATCAAAACATGGTCAAGCCTGGTTTTGTACTTACCAGTATGGTCAAGCGTGTCGACAACGCAGTCTATTCCATTGTTCATGACGTCGTGAACGGCCAGTTCAAGACCGGCTTCCACGTGTACGGGTTGCAGGAAGATGGCGTGGGTTACGCGATGGATGAAAACAATGAGCCTCTGATTACTCCGGAAATGATTCAGCAGGTCGAAGAAGCGAAGAAAAAGATTATTAGTGGTCAGATTAAGGTTGTGGATCTGATGGGCAAGTAAATCGCAATCGATGATTGAACTTCGCAACATTACCAAACGATTTGGCAACGTAACCGCCAACGACCATATCAACATCAAAGTTGAGCCGGCGACGATTCACGCCATTGTTGGTGAGAACGGCGCGGGCAAGTCTACCGCCATGCGCATTGCTTATGGCTTTTACAAGGCTGACAGCGGCGACATTGTGGTTGATGGCGAAGTTAGAAGCATTTCAACGCCGCATGACGCGATCGCCCTCGGTATTGGCATGGTGCACCAGCACTTCATGCTGGTCGATACCATGACGGTGGCCGAGAACATCGTCCTCGGCGCCGAGCCGGGCAGTGCCGTGGCTCTTGATCTCGACCAGGCGAGCATCGAAATTCGCAAGCTCTCAGAAGAGTTCAAACTGGCGGTCAATCCTGGTGCGGTCATCGAGCATCTTTCGGTTGGCCAGCAACAACGCGTGGAATTACTAAAGGCGTTGTATCGTCATGCACGCCTGTTGATTCTCGACGAACCCACCGCTGTTCTAACTCCTCAGGAAGTTGAAGAGTTTTTTGCGATCCTGCGCCGCATGCGGGAGCAGGGCAAGACCGTCGTAATAATCACACACAAATTGGCAGAGGTTCTGGCCATCTCCAATGAAGTTACGGTGATGCGTGATGGCAAGGTCGTGGGTCGCGTTCAGACCAAAGACACCAATGCAGCTGAACTGGCGCGGCTGATGGTGGGCCGCGAAGTGTTATTGCGAGTCGAGAAACCCGATGCCAAAACCGGCAACACCGAGTTGGCCGTGCAAAATCTTTCAGTTGTTGCCAAGGGCGCAACCAAGCGACTTAACAACGTTTCCTTTGAAGTGCGGAAGGGCGAGATTCTGGGGATTGCCGGCGTCGAAGGCAACGGCCAGACGGAACTGATTGAAGCGTTGGCGGGCCTGGTTAATCCGTCACAGCTTTCGGGCAAGATCGTATTTGAAGGTCGGGATATAACTCGTGAGAGCGCGCGCTTGCGACGCGAGGTGGGGATCGCGCACATCCCGGAAGATCGACATCGCCGCGGGCTGGTGCTGGAATTTGACCTGGCCGAAAATTCAATTCTCGGCGTCCACTATCGCAAACCGATCGTCAGCTATGCCGATGTGATCCTGGACAGCGTCGCGATTCGGAAGCGTGCGAATGAGATCATCGAAGGCTTTGACGTGCGTCCCGCGAACGCGGATCTTCCGGCCCGCGCTCTTTCCGGAGGCAACCAGCAAAAGTTAATCATCGGCCGGGAATTTAAGGTCGAACCCAAGCTTTTGCTGGTTTCGCAACCAACGCGTGGGGTTGATATCGGCGCTATCGAGTTTATTCATCGCAAGCTGGTTAGTTTGCGCGACGCTGGTTGCGCGATCCTATTAGTGTCTGCTGAGCTGGAAGAAGTTACCTCGCTGGCAGACCGCTTGTTGATTATTCACGAAGGCCGAATTGTGGGTGAGGTCGATCCGAAGGTCGCGACGATTGAAGAGATCGGCTTGTTGATGACGCGGGGGCACTGAATTCTTCAGATCTCAAAGCTGAGATCTCAGATCTCAAAAGGCAAAACCAAAACAAGAAACAGAGCGAAGAACAAAGCCCAAAGCCCAAAGCCAAAGACCTGGAAAAGGAATCTCACATTTGAGATTCAAGATCTGAAAGCAAATGAAACTTCTACGCGAGCTTTTGTTTCCGCTAATCGCCGTCGTGGCCGCCTTCATTGTCGGCGGAATTTTGATCCTCATCATTGGCGACAACCCAATTGAGGCCTACCGGCTGCTTTTCGGCAGCGCCTTCTCCTGGCCCGTCGGCATCGGCTATACACTTTTTTACGCTACGCCATTGATCTTCACCGGACTTGCGGTGCTGGTGGCTTTTCGTTGTGGCTTGCTCAACATTGGTGCTGAAGGTCAACTCTACATTGCGGCTTTTGCCACCGCGTGGGTGGGTATCACTTTCGCGAATCTCTCGCCATGGCTTTTGATTCCAATGTGTTTTGTTGCCGCGATCATTGGCGGTGGCGTCTGGGGCGCCATTCCGGGAATACTGAAAGCACGCTTCGGGTCGCACGAAGTTATCAACACCATCATGTTGAACTTCCTGGCAGTGGCCCTGGTTAGTTATTTCATTCAATATCACTACAAGGCGCCCGGCGATCCCATCATGGAGAGCGTTCCCATCGGCTGGGGCGCACACATCTTCCGCCTAGGGAAGTTTATTCCTGGCATGCCTCAATACATTCCGCTAAATCTTGCATTTATCCTGGCGCTGGTTTGTTGCGGACTGGTTTACATCTTTTTGTGGCGCACAAAGTGGGGATATGAACTGCGATCGACAGGAACTAATCCCAGCGCTGCTGAATATGGCGGCATCTCGGTGCGCAAGCAGATCATTATCGCCATGACGATCTCCGGAGCCCTGGCGGGAATGGTTGGTCTCAACGAAGTGCTAGGTCATCGTTATCGTTACTACGACGGGTTCTCCGACAACTACGGCTATACGGGTATAGCAGTAGCGTTGCTGGGCCGTAACCATCCGGTAGGCGTCATCATATCGGCCCTGTTATTTGCTGTGCTGCAGCGGGGCGGTCTTCCGGTCGATGCATTCACGCAACACGTGACGAAAGACATTGTTCAGGTTTTACAGGGCACCATAATTCTGTTTGTGGCGGCCGAAGCGTTCTTCAGCGGTGCGTTTGCGAGGTTTGGACTGCTCAAACGGTCAAACGTGTAATCCACGAAGGTTTCAAGTATGTCAGAAATTTTCACCATCGCACTCATCTGGTCAACCATCCGGTTGTCGACCCCTTTGATTCTGGCTGCGCTGGGCGGGCTGTTTTCCGAACGTTCGGGCGTCATCAATATCGCCCTGGAAGGGATGATGCTTGCTGGGGCATTTACGGCCGCCGCGGTAACGTATGCCACCGGCAGTCCCTACGTTGGGCTGGTGGCGGGAATGATGGCGGGCATGTTGATAGCCGCAATCCATGCCGTCGCCTGCATTCAGTACAAGGCCGATCAGGTTGTGACCGGTACAGCCATCAACATTCTGATGCTCGGCATGCCCGCGTTCCTGAGCGGCGCTTTTTTCCTGTCGTCCGGTTCGACGCCGCAGATTCCCAAGGAGCACCTGGTGCCGTGGCTGCCTATTATCATTGCCATGGTGATGGTTCCACTTAGCTGGTACGTCCTCTACAAAACGCCTTTTGGGTTACGGCTGCGATCGGTTGGTGAGAACCCTGAAGCGGCCGATGCCGCGGGCGTTCCTGTCGCGCGCATGCGTTATGCGGGTGTATTGTTGTCAGGTGTTTTGGCCGGACTTGGTGGCGCTTACCTTTCGATTGGACAATCGTCGTTGTTTACCAGAAACATGACTTCCGGTCGTGGGTTTATCGCCCTGGCGGCCTTAATCTTCGGCAAATGGCGGCCGTTTCAAACGTTGCTCGCTTGTCTCTTGTTTGGCTTTACTGAAGCCGTTTCGATTCAGATGCAGGGCGTGGTAAAGCTCCCCTCCGGCGACGACATCCCGGTGCAGTTTATTCAGATGGTCCCCTACATTCTGACGATTATTGTGCTTGCGGGCTTCATCGGCTCATCAAGGCCGCCGCGGGCGCTGGGTATTCCGTACCAGAAGGAAAGATAAAAAGTTTCGAGTTTCTAGTTTCTAGTTTCGAGTTAAGGACAAACTAGAAACTCGAAACTAGAAACTCGAAACTCGAAACTCGAAACTGGAAACTAGAGTTTATGGTCGAACCAGCTTTATCGGATTTATATTCGCGCGCCGAGAACGCGGCGCGCTCAATCCGAGCTCGCACCGCTGTGGACGCTAAGGTCGCCGTCGTGTTGGGCAGTGGCCTCGGTGCCTTTGCCGAAGACTTTGAAGACTCGGTGTCGTTGCCGTACCGCGAGATTCCTGGCTTCGTATCTTCAACTGCAGAGGGACATGTTGGCAGCTTAGTGATTGGAAAAGTTGAAGGCGTTCCGGTTCTGGCGATGCAGGGTCGGGTGCACTACTACGAAGGCTATACTCTCGAAGAAGTTACTTTTCCAATCAGGACGTTCAAGCTGCTCGGCATCGAGACTTTGATTCTTACCAACGCCGCCGGCGGTGTAGACGTACAACTCACGCGTGGCGCCCTGATGGTTATCAGTGACCATTTGAATCTAATGAGTGTGAACCCACTGCGTGGCCGTAACGACGAACACTTTGGGCCGCGCTTTCCTGATCTGACAGAGGTCTACAGTCGCGACCTGCAGGAGCTGGCAACGGAAGAAGCGCGCTCACTGGACATTACAGTCCGTCGTGGCATTTATGCAGCGCTGGCGGGACCGAGCTACGAGACGCCGGCTGAGATTCATATGATGCGCGGTTTTGGCGCTGATGCCGTGGGCATGAGCACAGTTCCCGAAGCCATCGTTGCTCGCCACATGGGCATGAAGGTCCTGGGTATTTCGTGCATCACCAACATGGCTGCCGGAATCAGTGAGACCCCCATTAACCACGAAGAAGTGATGGAGACCGGCGAGCAGGTCCGGGAGCAGTTTACGCAGCTGCTCCGTCGCATAATCGTGAAACTGCCGGCGAATTGAGGCAGGAAGTTCAGAGTTCAAGCTTCAGCTTGTTGCCCGCGAGGGCACAACCTAAAGGTTGAACTCTGAACTGCTGGAATGGCCTCAACAATTCGTGAAGAAGCGAGAATAGGTTTTCGTGAGTCTAATCATTGGCATTTCCGGTGGCACCGGCTCGGGCAAGACTACTGTTGCCAACCGTATCCTCGAGACGGTGAAGGCGAGCGAAGTCGTTTTCATCCAGCAGGACTCTTATTATCGGAACCTCAAAGATCTGCCGCTCGACTATCGGCAACTCGCGAACTTTGATCATCCGGATGCCCTCGACAACGATCTCCTCGTCAACCACATTCGTAAGTTAAAAGCAGGCGAGCCGATTGAACTGCCGCTTTACGACTTCAAAACGCACAATCGTCTGAATGAAACGCGTAGGGTAGAACCGAAACCTATCGTTATTGTTGAGGGCATATTGATCTTCGCGGATCCGCGCCTGCTGGAACAGCTGGACATCAAGGTTTTTGTCGATACCCCGGATGACATTCGTTTCATAAGACGGCTCCGGCGCGATATTGCCGAGCGAGGTCGTACGGTAGAATCAGTAATCGAACAATACCTGGCCACTGTGCGGCCGATGCATGCGCAATTCGTCGAACCTTCAAAACGAAGCGCCGACGTTATTATTCCGGAAGGCGGTCATAATTTGGTGAGCATTGATCTGATTAGTGGAAAGATTCGTGAGAGGTTGGCAAGTGCACTAACCTCGGTTGGAGGACAGGCTTGATTGAAGAAAGTTTGCAGGAGCTACTGGAAGCCGCAAAGGCAGCACGGTTGCGGTCTATCGCGCCATTTTCAAACTTCCTGGTCGGGGCCGCGATTAGGACCGGTGAGGGAAAAATCTACATCGGTTGTAACGTGGAAAGCGCGAGTTACGGGTTGACTGTATGCGCCGAGCGCGTCGCAATTTGGAAGGCCTTGTCGGAAGGTGAGCGGCATTTCACGGAACTCGCCGTCGTGGCCGACACCGATACGCTGACGCCGCCTTGCGGGACGTGCAGGCAAATTATTTGGGAGTTTGCGAAGAATGCGACCATTGTGCTCGGCAATCTTCGAGGTGAAACGCAGATCGTTTCAATCAGGGAACTTCTCCCACGCGCTTTCGACGCGCGCTTCCTGAGCGCCGCGAAAGAGCGGAAAGATTCATCGGAGTCGTCCTGATGCCAAGAGAACCACGAGGACGCGTTCCAGGCAAAGATACGAACTTACGCGAATTACGTTAAGGTAGTTTTGTGTATTTCGGGGATCGTGCTGTCGCTCAAACAAAATTGCCAGCCACGCTATGTCAAAAAAAATCGTCATCGTTACCGCACTTATCCTCGCCGTCATCGTCAACGCGCTGCCAACAGCTGCCCAACGAAATAGAGGTCGTCGCATGATACGAGTAGATCTGCTCGTGCTTAATGGCACGCTCGTTACGATGGACAAAGACCGTCGCATCATCCAGGACGCAGGTATTGCGGTGGAGCACGGGCGGATTGTAGCTGTCGGCTCAAGAGCGGACATCATCGGAAGATACTCGGCGCCCGAGCGAGTGGATGCGACCGGAAAGATCATCATTCCCGGTCTTATCAACGGTCACACGCACATTCCGATGACCCTGTTCCGGGGTCTGGCGGATGATCTTGATCTGCAGGAGTGGCTTACCAAGTACATCTTTCCCGCGGAGGCAAAGAACGTAACTGAAGACTTCGTTCGCGCCGGAACGCGTCTGGGGTTAGCGGAAATGATTCGTGGCGGGACTACCACCTACTGCGACATGTATTACTTCGAGGACGCGATTGCGGATGAAACCGCAAAAGCAGGGGTGCGTGCGGTTCTCGGTGAAACGGTCATCGACTTTCCCGTCGCTGATAATAAGACCAACGCCGAGGCGATGGCCTATGTCGAGCGGTTCGTTCAGAAGTGGAAAGGAAATGAGTTGATTGTGCCGGCGGTAGCGCCGCATGCTCCCTACACCGTTTCGGAGGAACACCTGAAGGCCATTCGCGCCTTTTCTGATCGGACCGGAGCCCCGATCGTTACTCACATCTCGGAAACAAAAAGAGAAGTCGACGACAGCCTCAAAGCGAAAGGCGCAAGTCCGGTTGACTACCTCTCCCGCATTGGATTCCTGAATGATCGTGTGATTGCTGCGCACATGGTTTGGCCGAACCCTGGTGAGATTCAGATTTTGAAACGCGATGGTGTTGGCGTGGTTCACAACCCGCAGTCAAACATGAAGTTGGCCTCGGGTGTAGCGCCGGTGCCAAAGATGTTAGCAGAAGGTTTGCGAGTCGGATTGGGAACAGACGGCGCGGCGTCGAACAATGACCTGAGCATGTGGGAAGAAATGGACACCGCTGCCAAGCTGCACAAACTGATCAGTGGCGATCCTAAAGTGATGTCGGCTGAACAAGCCTTTGAGTTGGCTACGAGTGGCGGCGCCCGCGCGCTGCACATGGAAAAAGAGATCGGCTCGATCGAAAAAGGGAAACGGGCGGATATAGTCCTCGTCAATCGCGACGCTCTGAATCAAATACCGCTCTACAACGTCTATTCTGACCTGGTTTATGCCACCAAGGCTTCCGATGTGCAAACTGTAATTATTAACGGCCGCACGGTGATGCGCGAACGCCATTTATTGACGCTCGATGAAGCCGCGATCAAAGAAGGCGCACGTGTGTTCCGGGAGAAAGTAATCAAGAGTCTTGGCGGTTCCGCTATCCCATAATAGCCACTCATGCGCATCATAAGAACATCGAAATTGACCGTCCTTGTTTCGCTGGCCGCAACTCTTGCTTTGATCAGTTGTCAGGACGCCGAGAGTGAACGCCGGATGAAAGTATTGAGACAGCTGGCTTCATCTATGCCTAGGTACTCAGACTTTAGACAAGTCACTTCATTTGACAACTACAAGACCGGCCAGGCAATCATCCTCCTGGGTTACAGTTCGCAGGCTGCCTGGGATGATGTTAAGGGCTTCTATTCTCAAACTCTGCTAACAAAGGGATGGTCAGTCGTTCCTGACGAAGAACGGTACGCGATTTTTTTCAAGGAAGAAGAATTTGAAGTTGTCTTCCGAAATGGCGAGTATCAAATAGGTATTAAGCTTGCCAGGGAGAATGGCCGCGGATACAAGTTTTTGATCACTTATTGCTGGGAGCGCCCATTGTTCTTTAGATAATAATCTGGGTAAGCTTTTCGACGACTTGCCTGAATCGCAATCTCGAACGATAATAGGGCGTCAAAATTAGGTTAGTTTGTTAAGCGAGCATTTAGGCTCGCTTTTTGTATTTGTTGGGAGTTAAGTGTAGTGAATCGTAGCCTATCGCCCAGGTTCCTTCGAGCCTTCAGTCGACTTATCCTTGTCTTCGCGGGTTCCCTAATAATCTCAGTTGCGGCCCATGCCCAAGTTCCGGCGGAGTCAACCAAGCCACCAGACACAGCGACCAATCCGACAGAAGTAACAAAGACCCCGGCAGACGCCACGGAACCTTCTTCAGAGCCCGAGGAGTCGCAGCCCCAAGCAGCTAACACGCCCACAGACCCAAGCAAATCTCCCGAAGCCTTGCGGCTACGGATCGAGCGAGCGCGTGCGCTAATCGCCGCTCACCGTCTGGACACAGCCGCAAGCGAACTTGAATCAGTGAGAGCAACGGCGCAGGACAATGCCTTCCGGAACATATCGTCGATTATGTTGATGAACGTGTATTTGGAGGAAGGGAACTACGGTAGAGCCGAGGCGCTGCTTGAAGAGAATTTCAAGGCCCGCGCCGCGCAAAAAGATGAATCGCTCGGAAGCTATTTTGCCCTGGCTGGACAGGCGGTGAACGGCGCCCGCACGCACCTGGCGCGCTATCGAACTTTTGGCATTAGCACAGCCGGCAATTTGCCGGCAGAAGCCGTGACTGATCTTAACCGGTTGCGATCGTTCCTTGAACGAATGATTGCCCAGGCGAAAGAAATCTCGAGTGCACGAGGGGCTTACGATTCTCTCTCGCTGCTTGAGGATGTGCTGGGACTGCGCTTGTCACTCGCCACAGACGCTGAGGATCAAACTAAGTGGCAAAGCGAATATGCGAACGCGCGCGAGGCTTTGGCCTCGTCCCAAACGCAGATTGCTTCGCTCGGTGGAATCCCACCCCTGCGGCCAGGCAAATCGACCGGCAACACTTCGGCGGCACCATCCCCCTACTCGACCAAGCGACCATCCGATGCAACGCCCGAAGTCAAAGCGCCCGATAAGGATCACGTGTCTGCTACCACGCAGCCGCAATCTGAAAAACCTGGCGAGCCGGACAGTGGTGACGCCGGATCCCTCAACGCCTTTGCAACGAGGAGAGTCGTGCCACCGTATCCGCCGATGGCCAAACAGAGCGGCGCCACTGGTCGGGTCAGAGTCTACGTGATTGTCGAGGGCGGGAAAGTCATCGCAGTCTCACGCTCGGAAGGCCCGATCCTCCTGCGCCAGGCAGCCGAGGATGCCGCCCGGCAGTGGTCATTTCAATCAGTCTCGATCGAGGGTCGCCCGACTCGCCTCAACGGATACATCGACTTCAACTTTAGCCTTTAACGGCGCAGTTTCCACTCGGAATCCCACCGCCTCCATAGCCATCCCGCTAATGTTGACTTAAAAGTAAGGATTAGTTAGACTGCCCTCAACTGATGTGGTTGAGGAGTTTGCCAGTGGGTCCAGGCCGTCGAGATTAATTCCAATGAAGATATCTGCACAGGAAGAATACGGGCTACGTTGCTTGCTCCAACTGGCACGCGCCGATTCGCAGGGCGAGTCGCTGACGCTGGCGCAGATAGCGCAATTGGAAGGTATTTCGGTCGCGAATGCCGGCAAGCTGATGTGGATTTTGAACAAGGCCGGCCTGGTGCAATCGCAGCGAGGCACCAAGGGTGGTTACCGGCTGGCACGTCCGGCAGCTGTTATCCATCTCAACGAGGTCATTAGCGTACTGGATGACGAGAGTGTCGAAACTCACTGCAAGAGTTATGCGGGCGTGTTGGATTCGTGTGTGCACACCGGAGATTGTGGCATAAGGCCGGTGATCGTCGAGCTACATCAGATTGTTGACAATGCGCTTTCTGAGATTACTTTGTCGCAGTTGCTCGGCACGGAAGCGACGGTGGACGCCGTGCTACATAAGATTCAAGGTGTGAAGCACCATCGAAGTGTCGAAAATCCAGCGCAGGTATAAGGGAATAATGGGACGGTTGGAAAGGCTACGGACTAATAACTGATGAGCACAGCAGAACTCTTAGCTAAGCAGGAATACAAGTATGGTTTCGTCACCGACATCGAGTCAGACGTTATTCCGCGTGGACTGACGGAAGACACGATCAGGCTGATCGTCAAGATCAAGAACGAACCCGACTGGATGTTGGACTTCCGGCTGAAGGCTTACCGTCATTGGCTAACGATGACCGAGCCGAAGCACTGGCCAAACATTTCCTATCCCGAAATCAATTACCAGGATGTCATCTACTACAGCGCTCCCAAGCAAAAGGCCGTCAAAGCCAGTCTCGACGAAGTAGACCCCGAGTTGTTACGCACCTTTGAGAAGCTCGGCATTCCTTTGACTGAACAAAAGCAGCTTGCCGGGGTTGCAGTCGATGCGGTATTCGACTCGGTTTCTGTCGCCACCACTTACAAAGAGAAACTTAAGAAGCATGGCGTGATCTTCTGCTCGTTCACCGAAGCAATTCGCGAGTATCCCGAGCTGATAAAGAAATATCTAGGCTCGGTTGTGCCGACCAACGACAACTTCTTCGCAGCTCTCAACAGCGCAGTGTTTTCTGACGGATCGTTCTGTTTTATTCCCAAAGGCGTCCGTTGTCCGATGGAGCTGTCTACGTATTTCCGAATCAATAATTCTGAGTCGGGACAGTTTGAGAGGACCTTGATCGTCGCTGAAGAAGGGTCGCACGTTTCCTATCTCGAAGGTTGCACGGCTCCGAAGTTTGATAAGAACCAATTGCACGCCGCGGTAGTTGAACTAGTGGCACTTGATGACGCACAGATCAAATACTCGACGGTGCAAAACTGGTACGCGGGAGATGAGGAAGGTGTTGGCGGGATTTACAATTTCGTGACTAAACGCGGCAAGTGCGCTGGACGAAATTCAAAAATCTCATGGACGCAGGTTGAGACCGGCTCAGCAATCACCTGGAAGTATCCCTCGTGCATTTTGCAGGGTGATAACTCGATCGGCGAATTCTACTCCGTCGCGTTAACCAACCATGCGCAGCAGGCCGACACTGTAACTA
>Ga0070698_100005356_pt1 | contig 14036 bp, 9 predicted proteins | sample KBSK1502metaG_FD_65477 | JGI IMG/M metagenome (GOLD analysis project Ga0070698, IMG submission 65477) | Corn, switchgrass and miscanthus rhizosphere microbial communities from Kellogg Biological Station, Michigan, USA - KBS K1-50-2 metaG | ecosystem: Host-associated > Plants > Roots >...
CTGATCGACACCGGCTCCGATCCCTTCGAGCGGGCGTACAAGTTCCACCACGCACTCACCCAGGAGGTCGCATACGGCTCGCTGCTAGGCCCCCGGCGCCGTGAGACACACACCCGGATCGCGGAGGCGATCGAGGCGCTCGCGGCCGAGCGCCTGGCCGAGCACTACGAAGTGCTGGCGCATCACTTCTTCGAAGGCGAGGTCTGGGAGAAGGCGCTCGACTATCTGCTGAAGGGAGCCGGGAAGGCCGCCGCGGCGTTCGCTTTGCGCGAGGCACTCGCGCTGTACGAGCGGGCCCTGCTCGTCACCGAGCGACTGGGCGACGGCGCGCCCGCCGCCACGCGGATCCCGATTCACGCGGCCCGCTGCAACCTCTTCTACGGAGTCGGCGAGTATGCGCGCTCGCGGGCCGAGGCCGACGCGTTGCTCGCACTGGCGAGGGCCGCGGACAATCGCGCGCTCGAATCGGCCGCGCTGGCCCTCGGCGCATGGGCGGCGGTGTGGATGGAAGACTTCGACGAAGGGGTGGCCGCGGCGAACGAGGCGATCCGGCTCGGCACCGAGGCGGGCTTCCTGCCGCCCGTCGGTGGCGGGCTGCTGATCACCGGCATGGTTCACGCGATCACGGGCCGACACGACGAGGCCGATGTCGAGCTCGCGCAGGCGCTGGCCGTTTGCGAGGAAGTGAACGACTTCGATCGACAGGGGCAAGCCCGCTTCCTGATCGGCGCGCTCCGGAACTGGCACGGACGCTATGCCGAGGGTCGGGACGTGGCAGCCGAGGGCGCGCGCGTCGCGCGAGAGCATCGCCTGGTCGTTCCTCTGACCCGGTGCCTGTGGACGGAAGGCATCTCCCGCGCGGGCCTCGGCGACTACGAGGGCGCGCTGGGCGCACTCCGTGAGGCCGTCGCGCTGGCCGAGAAGAGCGGCGACGAGGCGTATCTCGCGCGCACACTGAACACGTTGGGCTGGCTCCACATCGACTGTCAGGACTTCGCCGCTGGCTTCGAGTTCTCCGAGCGCGGTCTCGCCATCGCGCGCGCGAGCCGCGACGCCACCGGGCCCGAGCGAGCCGCCTTCACGCTGATCAACGAGGGCGACAGCTTCACGGCGCAGGGCGAGCTCGCCCTGGCCAGCGAAGTTCTCGACGAGGCCTACCACATCGTGCGCCACCCGCCGCGCTCGCGCTGGATGACGTGGCGCTACGCGACGCACTGCTATGCCAGTCTTGGCGACCTCGCGTTGTCGCGCGGCGACCCATCACGCGCCAACGGGTTCGCCGATGAGAGCCTCGCGATCGCGGCGCCGACGCACTCGCGAAAGTACGAGTCGCGCGCGTGGCGGCTCAAGGGAAGCTGCGCTGTGTTGCGTCGAAGCTGGGACGACGCGGAGGTGGCGCTGGCGCGGGCGCTGGCGATTGCGACAGAGATCGCGGAGCCGCGGCAGATGTGGCAGGCGCACGCGGCGATCGGAGCGCTGCACGCCGCGCGACACCGCACCGGCGAAGCCGAGCGGTCGTTGCTGGCTGCGTCCGACATCCTGGACCGGGTGCGATCCACCGTGCGCGACCCAGGGCTCGCCGCGGGGCTCGCACGCGTGCGGGCGGGGCTGGGCGAATGCCGAGGGTGACGACGTGCCCCGCCGCGCGGTCGGCGCAGCGCGACTGCGTCCGCGAACTCGCCGGTCCTGAGATTGCCTGCACGGCACTCGCCGCGGCTGGGGTGGAGACGCGGCAGGATCACGACGTCCGCGCAACGGTCTCGCGTTTTCGGGGGCCGTCAGGTCGCGGAATGCCGCCGCGTGCTGTCAGTTACACGTCGCCAGCGCAACTAACGGATCTTCCCGCGCCTCCGAGCCGGGTGCATGATCGGTGATCTGGGAACCGCGATCGAAGCGTCGAAAATCTGATTCGGATTCATCCCGAAGACGATCCACCTGGTGTCGCTATGCTCGGCACCGATTTCCCACCCCGATACAAGGCGTGGGTGATCGAGGTCACGTCGCAATCGAAAAGGGGTACTCCATAGTCACACCCGCTTGATACGAATCGCCCAATTCGAGCCGAAGCGATTTCCACTCTGTTGAAGCTGCGTTAGCGAATGAGTTGCCCATGAGCACAACACTTCGAACGCTCGTTCCCGACGAGCTCCCCCAAGCTCCCAGGCTGACGATTGCGCCGGTATCTGCGCGGCCGGCAATCCGGGGCAAGTTCCTCTTTCTCCGAGACGAGAGGTTCCTGATCAGAGGAGTCACGTACGGAGCCTTCCGCCCCGACGCCGCCAGGAACGAGTACACCGATCTCGCCCTGATCGACCGTGACTTCGGCCAGATGGCGGCGAGCGGCATCAATACCGTGCGAATTCCACACACGATGCCGCCGCGGTCCCTGTTGGATATCGCGGATAAGCACGGCCTCAAGGTGATGCTCGGGCTCTCCGCCGAGCAGTATGCTGGCTACCTGATCGACATGGATAAACCCTTCGACATCGAGGGGGAGATTCGTGCGAAGGTAAGAACGTGCGCAGGGCATAGCGCCATTCTGTGCTATGCGCTGGGCAACGAGATCCCCGCTCAAGTGGTGCGTTGGCTAGGTCCGGCACGCGTCGAGCGATACCTCCGAGACTTGTACCGGTGTGTCAAGGAAGAAGACCCGGAAGGTCTGGTTACTTACGTCAACTATCCGACGACCGAGTATCTCCGACTCCCGTTCCTCGACCTGGTCAGCTTCAACGTCTACCTGGAGACGCAGGAGCGGCTCGCCTCGTACCTGGCTCGTCTTCAAACGATCGCGAACGAACGGCCCCTCTTGCTGAGCGAGCTCGGACTCGACAGCTTGCGCAACGGGCGCGAAATGCAGGCCTCCGTGCTCGACTGGCAGATCCGGTCGACGTTCGCAGCCGGCGCCGCCGGCGCGTTCGTCTTCGCCTGGACGGACGAATGGCATCGCGGCGGTGAGAACGTCGAAGACTGGGAATTTGGCATCACCGACCGACAGCGGCGCCCGAAACCCGCTCTGCATGCCGTGCAGAAGGCCTATGCGGAGACTCCGTTTCGGGGCGGAGACTGGCCACGGATCTCGGTCGTCGTGTGCACCTACAACGGTCGACAGACGATCCGCGATTGTTTGGACGGGCTCGTGAACCTCCGGTATCCGAACGTCGAGATCATCGTGATCGACGATGGTTCGACGGACGGAACGGCAGACATCGTCGGGAAGTACGATGTGCGCCTCGTTCGGACGGAGAATCGCGGGCTGAGCCGCGCGCGGAACCTGGGACTCGACCTCGCAACTGGTGAGATCGTCGCGTACATGGATGACGATGCATACCCGGATTCGCACTGGCTCCAGTACTTGGCCCACACGTTTCGAACGACCGACTTCGCAGCCGTCGGCGGTCCCAACCTGCCGCCGTCCGGCGAGAGTTTCGTGGCGGAGGCAGTGGCCAACTCTCCGGGCGGACCGATGCACGTCTTGGTGTCGGACTGCGAAGCGGAACACATTCCCGGATGCAACATGGCGTTTCGCAGCGAGGCCCTGCGGGCGCTCGGCGGTTTCGATCCGCAGTTCCGGACCGCGGGGGACGACGTGGACGTCTGCTGGCGGATCCAACGAGCGGGATGGAGGGTCGGCTTTCATCCGGCCGCATTGGTCTGGCACCACCGCCGCAAGACGGTGCGCGCGTACTGGAAGCAGCAGACGGGATATGGCAGGGCCGAAGCCATGCTGCAGGTCAAGTGGCCCGAGAAGTACAACGTCGCAGGCCACGTCGCTTGGGCAGGTCGCGTGTACGGGAGGGGACGGCAACAACCGCTCGGGCGAGTTCAGCGCGTCTATCACGGAGTATGGGGACTCGCGCCGTTCCAGTTGGCGTGCGAGCGGGAACCGAGTCTTCTCCAATCACTCCCGCTCATGCCCGAGTGGTACTTCGTCATCGCAGCCCTGCTGGCGCTCGATGTACTCGGGCTCTTTTGGCGGCCGCTCCTCTGGACTTCTCCGCTGTTGATCTCCGCGCTCGGCGCCTCTCTCGCGCAGGCTTTGCTGGGTTCGATCCGAGCCTCGTACCGGCACTTGCCGCGCACGTGGTACGGGCGGCTTCGTCTGCGCAGCACCACTGCCCTGCTGCATCTCCTGCAGCCGCTGGCGCGGCTGGTCGGTCGCATTCGGCACGGCCTCACACCCTGGCGGCCTCGTGATGCCTCGCTCTCGCTGATTCCGCGGAGATATCAGATGGCCACTTTGGTTTCGGGTCCGTGGGAGGCTCCGCAAGACAAGTTGGAGTCGTTGGAGAAGACGCTTCAGCAGGCCGGATCGGTCGTGAAGCGCGGTGGCGAGTTCGCGCGATGGGATCTCGAAATCCAAGGCGGCCTTCTCGCCGGAGCGCGAGTACTCCTGTCCGTGGAAGATCTCGCCCCTGGCAAACAATTGATTCGATTTCGCTCGTGGCCCTGTTTCGGGGGCTGGGGCCTCGGCCTGTTTGGCGTCCTCGCGTTGCTCGCCGCGGGCGCGCTCACGGATGGGGCTTGGGGAGTCGGCAGCGTTCTCGCGATCGCGGGGGCCGCGTGGATATTCCGAACGTTCGAGGAGGCGGCCTACTCGCAATCCACGTTGCTCCAGGCGCTCCGTTACGGGAATGAAGACCGAGAAGGCACTTAGTGGGTGATCGCTCCTCCGATTTGCATCTCTTCCGCCGCTTGATCCTCGAGGCGCGGCCGGTCTGGCCGCATCTCGCGCTGATCTTCGTCCTCAGCCTGACGTCGGTTCCGATCGCTCTGCTCCTGCCGTTGCCGGTCAAGCTGGTGGTGGATCACGTCTTGGGGTCTCAGTCTCTCCCGCCCATGCTCGCCGCCTTAATGCCGCAGGGCCTGGCAAGCTCGCCGCAGACGATGCTCGTCGTGGCTGCTGGACTGCTGGTCCTGGTCAGTGTGTTTCAGCACCTCGAGGGATTCGCGAGCTGGATCCTGCAGTCGTACACGGGCGAACTCCTGGTGCTCCGCTCCAGGGCCCGGCTATTCCAGCACGCTCAGCGCCTGTCACTCGCCTATCACGATCGGATCGGGACATCGGATTCGCTCTACCGGATCCACGAGGACGCCGTCCCGGCCCACTATCTGGCCGTATCGGGGCTGATCCCGATCCTCGCGTCGGGCTCCGTTCTCGCCGGACTTCTCCTGGTCACCGCATGGATCGACTGGCAGCTTGCATCGATCGCGCTGATCGTCGTACCGGTCTTGGTTCTGCTGACCGAGTACTACCGCCGCCGTGTCAGAGCTGGATGGACAGAAGTGAGAACACTCGATGCCTCCGCGATGTCGGTAGTGCAAGAGGTGCTCGGAGCCCTGCGAGTGGTGAAGGCCTTTGGCCAGGAGGACCACGAGCACGAGCGGTACATGGGAACCGCTGGCAGGGCGATGCGTCGTCAGCTGCACGTCATCGTCGGCGAAGCGAAGTTCGGTTTCTTCGTGGCGCTCACTCTGGCCGCAGGAACCGCCGTGGTTCTCTTCGTGGGCGTGCGACACGTACAGGCCGGAGCGCTCACTCTCGGCAATTTGCTTCTGGTCATGGGATATCTCGCCCAGCTCTACAAGCCGGTCGAAACCATCAGCAAGAAGGTCACCGGCCTACAGAGCTCGCTGGCGAGCGCAGACCGGACCGCGGCCTTGCTCGATCAGCCGCCCGACGTGATCGAAAGCCCTCGGGCTCTGCGGTTGGCGCGCGCGGCCGGAGCCGTCGAGTTTCGAGAAGTCTCGTATCGTTATGAAGACGGTCCCCTCGTCCTCAGCGATGTATCGCTCTCGATCCCGCCGGGAACCCGGGTCGGTATTGCCGGGCAGACCGGCGCCGGCAAGACGACGTTGATCAGCCTGCTGCTGCGTTTCTTCGACCCCTCCACGGGTGCGATCCTTCTCGACGGCGTGGACCTGCGCGATTACGCGCTCTCCGATCTCCGAAACCAGTACGCGCTCGTCCTTCAGGAGCCGGTCCTCTTCTCCACGACCATCGCCGAGAACATCACCTACGGGCGCCCCGCAGCGGCGAACGAGGACATCGTGCGCGCTGCGCGAGCTGCGAATGCCCACGATTTCATCTCGGCCCTGCAGGACGGATACGAGACCCGCGTAGGCGAGCGAGGTATGACCTTGTCTGGCGGCGAACGGCAGCGGATCGCCTTGGCTCGCGCGTTCCTGAAGGACGCTCCGATCCTGATCCTCGATGAGCCGACGAGCTCAATCGACACGAAGAGCGAGCAGGCGATCCTTCAGGCATTGGATCAGCTGATGCGCGGCCGAACCGCATTCGTCATCGCCCATCGCCTGAATACGCTCGCGAGTTGTGATCTTCGAATCGAGGTCGCGGGCGGTCGGATCGTGTCGGTCAAGCACCCGAGGGCTCGGAGATTTTCAGGAACGAGCGGGACCTCGACCGGCACTCGATGGGCGGAGGAGTTGTGAGCGCCCCGTCGATCCGGGAGACAGGTCGCTGGACCGGTGGCGCATTGCCGACGAACGTGCGTCTGGGGCCGGGGACGGTGATCACGGGCGATCGTTGGACGGAGAGCCAGGTGTTTCGGAAGTTCGCGAGCCGGCTCGACCCGGGTCTCGTGATCGGCGCCGAGTGCCGGATGGACGGCGTGTTGTTCAACGTCGGGGAGCGGGGCCGGGTCACGATTGGCGATCACTGTCGGTTCGAAGAAGTCTTCCTGATCGCCGAACAGGAGATCCGGATCGGCAGTCGCGTGATCATCGGCTGGCGCTCGACGATCGTGGACGCTGATTTCCACCCTCTCTCGCCGGCGGAGCGCCTGAGGGACGTCGTCGCCTGCTCTCCGCTCAGCGCAGGAATTCCTCGGCCCTCCATCTCTTGTCGGCCCGTCGTGATCGAAGACGACGTGTGGATCGGGCCCAACGCAACGATTCTGAAGGGGACGCGCATCGGCGCCGGCGCCTTCGTCGAGCCTGGGGCAGTGGTCGTCCAGGACGTTCTCCCCCGGACGCGCGTGTTGGGTAACCCGGCCAAGCAGATCGGCGAAGTATGACGGCAACCCCGACGCGGATCGTCCGCGTAGATGGCAACCGCGCGATCCCCGAGGACTGGTATCCCGGCACGGTTCCGGACAACGCACAGATCGACGCCACGGCGTATGTCGGGAGCAGCTACAGCTTCCAGCGCTGTCGGAGCGAGTTGCCGATCGGAGTCGAGATCGGCCGCGGCGCCTCTCTGTGCGACGCGACCTCTCTGGACATCGGGGCCCGCGGCGTCGTCCGTCTGGGCGAGTACGCGCTCGTGAACGGTGCACGGATCATCTGTGACACCGAGATCGAGATCGGCGATTACTCGCTCGTTTCCTGGGACGTCGTCCTCATGGACACGTACCGGGTACCGTTCGATCCAGACGAACGCGGACGCGCACTGGTCGACGGCACCTTCGGCGCGAATCCCGCGCGTCCGATCCGGATCGGCCGGAACGCATGGATCGGCTTCGGAGCGTGCGTACTGCCTGGAGCGACGATCGGCGACGGCTCGATCGTCGCCGCGCGCTCGGTGGTCGCGGCGGGCGTGCCTCCGTACGTCGTAGTCGCGGGAAACCCCGCGCGCATCATCCGCGAACAGATCAGGGCTCGATGACGATCTTGCCGACGACCTTGCGATCGAGCATGTCGCGCAGCGCCTGGGGCGCAGCCTCGAGCGAATAACGCTTGGAGACGTGCGGATTCAGTCGCCCTGCCGCCAGCTCGGCGAGCAGCTCGCGTTCGATCTCGTCGCGGAGCGCGGGCTCCTTGCCCGTCATCGCACCCAGGAAGACACCGACGATCTGACAGCCCTTGAGCAGGGCCAGATTGAGCGGGACCTTCGGGATGCCCGCGGTGAACCCGATCACCAGGAAGCGGCCCTTCCAGCCGATCGCGCGCAGGGCCGCTTCCGCGTAATCACCGCCGACACAGTCGTAGACGACGTCGACGCCCTGTCCGTCGGTGAGCGCCTTCGCTCGCTCCTTGAGGTCCTCGTTGTCGTAGTCGATCAACTCGTCGGCGCCCCGCTGCTTGCACACCGCGAGCTTCTTCTCGCTTCCGGCGGCCGCGATCACGCGCGCGCCTAGCAGCTTCCCGATCTCGATCGCCGCCATCCCGAGAGCGCCCGAGGCGCCCAGGATCAGCAGCGTCTCGCCGGGCTGGAGGTCTCCGCGATGCTTGAGACCGTAGTAGCCGGTCCCGTAGGCGTAGAGCAGGCCCGTCGACTCGGCGAAGCCGATCGAACCGTCGAGCCGGCGTGCGGCGTCGGCTCGCACCTTCACGCGCTCCGCGAAGCCCCCCACCAGGCCGAGGCCTCCCGTGACGCGATCGCCCACCGAAAAGCCCTCGACGCCCTCGCCCACCGCCTCGACGACGCCCGCGACGTCGCCGCCGGGAATGAAGGGCGGCCGAGGCTTGAACTGGTACTTGTCCTCGATCATCAATGCATCTGGGAAGGTGATCGCCGCCGCGCGCACGCGGATCACGATCTCGTGCGGGCCGGGCTTCGGATCGTCGACCTCGACGATCTCGAGCGACTCGGGCGGTCCGAACGCGCGGCACAAGACGGCTTTCATTGGCGGCTCCTGCTGGTGACGGCTCGGCCTCATGGTAGGGCGCGGCGTGAATTGACCCACGCATCCGGTTCCGCGACCGTTCGATACCTGAAGGGATTACGCATGAGACTCGCGGGCCGGATCGCGATCGTCACGGGCGCCAGCTCGGGCTTCGGCCGCGCCACGGCGGAACGCTTCGCCGAGGAAGGGGCCAAGATCGTCGTCGCCGATCTCGACGAGGAGGGCGGCGCCGAGACGTGCCGACGCGTGTCGAAAGCTGGCTCCGAGGCGGAGCTCGTGATCGGAGACATCTCCACGCTCGCCGCCGCGCAGCACGCGGTCGAGCGCGCGGTGTCGCGCTTCGGTGGGCTCGACGTGCTCGTCAACAACGCGGGCATCGCGCAGTCCGATCTGAAAGACACCTGGAACACGCCCGAGGACACCTGGGACCGCGTGATCCGGGTCAATCTGCGCAGCGTCTACGCGTGCTCGAAGGCCGCGATTCCCGCGATGCTCGAGCGCGGCCGCGGCTCGGTGGTGAACGTCGCATCGATCGCCGCCTCCTCACCCGTCGGCGGCTCCGCCTACGCAGCGACCAAGGGCGCGATCCTCAGCTACACGCGGCAGGTGGCGCGCGAGCTCGCCGACCGCGGGGTGCGCATGAACTGCGTCTCCCCGGGCTTCATGCGCACGCCGATGTCGACGGGCGAGCGGATCGGGCTGAGTCCGCAGGAGCAGGACGCGCAGATCGCCTCGTTCGGAGAACGAGTGCCGATGGGCCGGGCCGGATCCGTCGACGACATCGCGAATGCGATCCTGTACCTGGCCAGCGATGAATCCGCCTACGTCACCGGCCAGGAGATCGTGGTCGACGGCGGCTATCTGGTGCGCTAGTCGGTTCGAGGCGCGCGCGTCAGAGCGCCGCGTCGAGCGCGTCGAGGAGGGCGCGATTGCGTCGGGTCTGCCAACCCGGCGCCACGCGGTTCGTCACGTACCCGAAAGCCACGCCGGTCTCGGGATCGGCGAAGCCGACCGCACCTCCGGTGCCGAAGTGCCCGAACGCGCGCTCGCTGCGCCCCAGTCGTCGGCGTGATGACGTCGGAACGAACCCGAGTCCGAACTCGATGTGCTCACCGAGCACGGGGCACGGTCCCGACGACTGGACTCGTGTCGCTTCGGCGAGCAGATCCGACGACATGATCCGGTTCGGCACCAGGAGCGCCGCATAGAGCTGCGCGAGCCCGCGCGCGGTCGCGTGAGCATTCGCGGCCAGCAGCTGCGCAGCTCGCCACTCGGGTGTGTTGACGACCCCGCCCGAGCCGTAACCCGGTGGGTTCACGTACGCGAGCGCGATCATCCGGCCTGCCTCATCGCGCGAAGCCGCGCCCGCGGCGAGCGCATCGCGCAGCGCGGGCGGCGACTCGAAGATCACCTCGGCGCACCGGCTCTGCACGTCGGGCGGCAACGCGCACCAGACGTCGGCTTCGATCGAGGTCGCGAGCCGCCGCAGCGCCTCGGCAGGCATCAGCCCGCCCGCGCGGTGCACGATCTCACCCAGCAGGTGCCCGTAGGTGTTGGTGTGATAGACGACGCGGCTGCCCGGCTCGAGCCACGCCTCGGTGGCCGCAAGGGCCCCGACCATTCGCTCCCAGTTCCACAGATCGTCATTGGTGAGCGGCTCGCGGATCGCCGGAACGCCGGCCAGGTGCGCGAACGCATGCCGCACCGTGGCGCGGTGCTTCCCGCCGACGGCGAACTCCGGCCACAGCGACGCGATCGGCGTGTCGAGGTCGAGCCGACCCGCCTCGACGAGCTGCAGCGCGAGCGTCGCCAGCACGGCCTTGCCCGCCGAGTACACGTTCACGAGCGTGTCGCCCGTCCAGGGACGCGTGCGCGCCGCATCCGCCCAGCCGCCGACCAACTCGACCGCCACCTCGCCGTCGACCAACACACAGAGAGCTGCACCGACCTCGCCGCGGTCGGTGAAGTTCTCCACGAAGGCCTGGCGGAGCGAAGCGAGCTCGCCGGGGCACACGCCGTGAACCAGGGCCGCGCCCTCGGTCACGGGCACGATTGGATCCATCCCGTCAGTAGGTCTTCACCGCGTCTCCCGCGGCGGCGCGGCTCGCGCTTTGTCCCTCGGCGTTGGCCCGGAACAGCGCATCGTTGTAGTGACAGTGCGCCGGCACGTAGGCGAAGGTCTTCGGCTCCGCGAACTTGTAGTAGAGGGCTCGACGACCGGCGTCCTCCGACGTGGGCGGAGGCGTGGTGTGCATCGCGTCGCCGTAGTGGACCGTGAGATCGCCGGGCTCGGTATCGAGCGCCACCGCGGGCAGCTCCGCTTCTTCGCCCCACGCGATCCAGTGCTTCGCATAGCGGTGCGAGCCGGCGAGCACCTTGAGCTGTCCGTTCGCGGCGTTCGCTCGATCCAGCTGGATGCCGCACTGGATCAGCGGACACATCACGGGATGTCCACCGAGGCCGTCGTCGACGTGCCAGCCGAGGTCGCCCTGTCCCTTCACCACGTTCGCATTCTTGATGAAGACCATGGGCCCGTCGAGCCGATCGTCACACACCCGCAGGTCGGGGCCGGCGAGCCGGGCAAAGCGAAGCAGGCGCGTGTCGTGCGAGAGCGCCTGCAGTGCCGAGGAATGGCGGCCGAGGTAGTTGATGCGTGTAACCACCTCGCGACCCGATGCGTTGACGGACCACCACGAGAACGGATCGCCTGGCGTAGTCTTGGTGCGGACGTGCTCGACCTCGGCGCGGTAGCGCTCGACTTCCGTTCGGTCGAACACGCCCTTCAAGTGCAGGTAGCCCGCGGTCAGGAAGTAGGACCGCATCTCCTCGAGGTCGTCCACCGGCCTGAACTTGCGCTGCAGATCGAGCGGCTTGCCCGACCGATCGCGCAACGTGCGCCAGACCCCGGCGCCGTAGATCTCGCGGCCCGAGCAGAGCGACTGGATCGCCGGCTCCCAACGCTTCCAGCCGGAGAGATCGCCCTTGGACAGCTTCGCTCGGCCCGTCATCACGGCGCCCGAAGCCGTGAGCAGCTCGTGAATGAACTCCGAGAAGGTCGCCTCGGACAGCTCCACCACGGTGTCGGCGCCGGTGTCGCCTGCGACGACCCGCACACCCGGTTCGGACGCGATCCACGTGAACGCTTCGCCGTTCGAGCGGAAGGCGAGCGAGGGCACGCCGCACAGATCGCTTCGGACGAGATGTCCGTTGCGCGCGATCAGCGCGGGCAAGCTCGCACGATGGAACTCCAGGAACGAGTAGGGCTCGAAGGAACGCGCGATCGCCTCTACCCACGGCAAGCTCGAACCCGCGACGTCCGTCGGCATGCTCTCTCCCTCGGCGATCGGGTAATTCGGTGATCCGTGTTACTATGTAACACACCTGTTTCTCAGACTACCTTATGGGAGTGCCGTGTCGTCCGTCAAGGAGATCCGATCGGTGCGCAATGCGTGCGCTGTCGTCGAGACCGTCGCGGAGCGCCAGCCGCTGGGGGTGAGCGAGCTGGCCCGGCTCACCGGGATCGAGAAGAGCGCAGCGCACCGCCTCGCCGTGACCCTGCACCGCGCCGGATGGCTCGACCGGACCAGCGACGGCCGCTGGCAGATCGCCGCTGCGCTCGGGCGGTTCGCGCGGCGCGCGGCGACGGCCGCGCTCGCTGCCAGCATGCGACCTCGGATGGAAACGCTGCGCGATCGGACAGGCGAGACCGTGATGCTCGTCGCGATCGACCACGCCCGGCTGACCGTGCACGAGGTGGTCGAGAGTCGGTACCCGCTGCGGATCAGTGCACCCGTCGGATCCGAGCTCCCGCTCGTCGGGAGTTCGGCGGCTCGCGTGATCGCCGCGCACTCTCCGCCCGCAGAGCTCGCCGCGCTGCGACGAGCCCACCCTGCCCTCGACGATGACCAGGCCCTGGCCGCCGTCCGCCGCCGCGGCTGGGCGATGAACGACCGGGAAATCGTCGCCGACGTTCGCGTCGTCGGCGCTCCCATCCTCGATCTCGACGGATATCCGCTCGCCGCCCTGATCGTGTGCGGCCCCACCAGTCGGATCACGCTCGCGCGCATGAAGCGATACGGCGAGCTCGTCGCGAAAGCGGCCGGAGCCCGCGGCGCCGCATGAGTGCCGCTACGCCAATTGCGGCCCCGGCCTACCCGACTCGACGACGAAAGTCTCGAGCGTAGAGCTCGCGCTCCGGGGATCCGTCGCGTCGTCGACTGCCTCGAACCGGGTCGTCAACTTCTCGGGTGTGAGCTCCACGAAGGCATAGCCGCGCGACCGGCTGTCGAAGTAGCGCACGTGCGGGTTGTCGGGCAGGAATCCGAGGAACTCCTGATAGGGAACGCCGTGTGACGAGATCGACGTGCCCACGAACTCCGTGGCCACCGTCGCGGAGCCAGGGTCATCGAAATCCGCCTTCAGATCATTCGCCCAGAACGAGTGGATGTCTCCGCTGAGCACGACCGGATTCGATACGCGGCTCTCGTGGATGTGGCGAAGCAGGCGCATGCGGTTCGCGGGATAGCCGTCCCAGCCGTCGGTCCAATATTCGCTCTGCCCCGGCTTTCCCCGACGCAGTCGCGCCATCGGGACATCCTGCGCGAGTAGATTCCAGCGTGCGCGGGACTGGGTCAGACCGTCGTAGAGCCACTCTTCCTGTGCTGCGCCGAGCAGCGAGCGCCCGGGCTCGAGGCGTTCCGGGCAGCTTGCGTCCGTTTCCAGATGACCGCCGCCGCGGTTGGGAGGGCCGTAGCACGCTTCCCGGGAGCGGTATTGACGACCATCGAGCACGAAGATCTGTGCCAGACCGCCCCAGTCGAGCTGATCGTAGAGACGCAGCGACGGGCCGCTGGGGCGGGACCGTCTGCGCAGCGGCATGTGTTCGTAGAACGCCTGGTACGCGGCGGCTCGACGGACCAGGAACGCCTCGGGAGCGTCGAACGTCTGCGACCACTCGTTCGCGTAGTCGTTCTGCACCTCATGGTCGTCCCAAGTGAGGAGCGCAGTCGCCTCTGCGTGCAGCCGCTGGAGATCGGGGTCCTGCCGATACTGGGCGTAGCGATTGCGGTAGGTGCGCAGGTCTCGAGCTACTGAATCGTCGCTGTGGCGGCGGACGGTTCCGGGCCGCGAATCTAGATATTCGTAGATGTAGTCGCCGAGGAACAGCACGAGATCGGGATGCTCGTCTGCGAGGTGGCGGTAGGCCGAGAAGTATCCGTGCTCGTAGTTGGAACACGAAACGAATCCAAAGCGGAGACGATCGACGAGCGCCCCAGGCGATGGCGCGGTGACCGCGCACCCGGCTCGGCTCAGGGCATCCCCGCTCATGAAGCGGTACCAGTACGTACGCCCGGGATCGAGCCCCGTCAGCTCGACGTGCACGGAGTAGGCGAATTCGGGATCGGCCACGCCGATCCCGCTTCGCAAGATGTTCCGGAAGTCGGGTGAGCT
>Ga0070698_100005357_pt1 | contig 14032 bp, 14 predicted proteins | sample KBSK1502metaG_FD_65477 | JGI IMG/M metagenome (GOLD analysis project Ga0070698, IMG submission 65477) | Corn, switchgrass and miscanthus rhizosphere microbial communities from Kellogg Biological Station, Michigan, USA - KBS K1-50-2 metaG | ecosystem: Host-associated > Plants > Roots >...
GGGTGCAGGTTGCGCGATCACCTCGAGCGCGACGAGCCTGTCGCTCGCGGCGTTCGTCGCCGCGATGGCAGCCGCTTCGATCGCGTCGAGCGTGCCGGTGAGCGTGAAGTACGCCTTGCCAGCGAGGTCGACGGCGAATCGCGCGTCACGCACGAACACGACGGCAACCTTGCACGCGGCATCGGCGGCAGCGATCGCCGCGCACACGGTCTTCGTCTCGATGATCGCGACCGCTTCCGCCTCGGGATCCGCAGACCAATCGGGCGGCGCGACGGGCGCGCCGAGCATGGGCCACACCTGGTCGTCGGCCGCGGGCAGCTCGACGCGATCGAGCAGCATGTCGCCTGCCAAGTAGCGACCGGCGGCCATCGCCTCTTCGACTTCGGCGACGCCGCCTTCGAAGAACACGAGGTGCTTGCCGCCGGAGACCGCGCGCGAATGGAGCAGGATCGCGGGCGAGCGCTTGAGGCCAGCGTCGGCGGTGACGACGCCGCGCGCGATCGTTGCGACTTCGAGCACGCCGAGCGCGGGACCGCGGGTCACCACAAATGCCTCGCCGGTCCTCGCTCGCGGCGCCGGCGGGTCCGGCGGCCCGAACCCGCCGGGTTCCCTGGCGGGCGCCGCTGCGCTTCTCCGGACCGGCTCGGCATTTACACGAACCGGAACGCCTCTTTCAGCGTACAGCGGCGCTCGCGCGTGAAGTGAACAGCTGTCGTCATGCCCTCGCCTGTCGGGCTCGCGATCGTGAACGATGTGTAGCCCTCGCCGCCGAGGCCGAGGCCGGCGTAGGACGCATCGTTCTTGACGAAGATGGAGCAATTGCAGACGCGCGCCATCGCCGACATGTTGTCGATGTTCGTCGACTGCATCGTCGCGGTGTGGTGGAAGCCGTGCTCGACGCGAACCGCCGCGGCGATCGCTTCGGCGGCATCGCGCACGCGAAACAGCGGCAGCACCGGCATCAAGAGCTCGTGCTGCACGAACGGGTGCTGCTCGTCGACCTCGCACATGATCAGGCGCAGGTCGTGGCCGTGCCCGCCGATGCCCATCGCCTTCGCGATGAGGCCCGCGTCCTTGCCGACCCAGTTCTTGTTGACGTGATCGCCCTCGAGGATCACGCGCTCGAGCTCGCGCACCTGGCGCTGCTCGAGCCACAGCACCGGCTTGCGCTTGAGCTGCTCGATCAAGCGATCGGCGATCGCGGCGACCGCGATCACTTCCTTCTCGGCGATGCAGACGATGTTGTTGTCGAGCGATGCGCCGCGGACGATCGCGTCGGCGCCCTTCTCGAGATTCGCCGTCTCGTCGACGACGGCCGGCGGATTGCCCGGGCCGGCGGTGATCGCCTTCTTGCCCGAGTTCATCGCCTGCTTGACGACGGCGGGGCCGCCCGTCACTACAACGATGCGCACGAGCGGATGCTTCATTAGCGCGTTCGCGCTCTCGATCGTCGGGCGCTCGACGCTCGTGATCACGTCGCGTGGGCCACCCGCTGATTGGATCGCTTCGTTGAGCAGGTGCACGCACCAGTTGCAGACCTGCGCCGCCGATGGGTGCGTGTTGAACACGACCGCATTGCCGGCCGCGACCATTCCGATCGCGTTGTTGAGGATCGTCTCGGTGGGATTCGTCGTCGGCGTGATCGCGAGCATCACGCCGTAGGGCGCGCGCTCGGTGAGCATGAGGCCGTTGTCGCCCGTCATCGCGACGGTGCGCAGGATCTCGCAGCCCGGCGTCTTCTCGGCGACGAGCTTGTTCTTCGACAGCTTGTCCTCGTAGCGCCCGAGGCCCGTCTCCTCGACGGCGTATCGCGACAGTGCATCGTTATTCGCGAGCACCGCCTTGCGCATGTTCTCGACCATCTTCACGCGCGTCGCGATCGGCGCGCGCTCGTTCTGCTCGAACGCGCGGCGCGCGGCCTTCGCGGCGGAATCGGCATCCTGATAGACGCCATTCGTGCCGCGCGGAACGTTCGCCTTCGACTTCGGCGCTTCGATCGGCCCGGCGCCGCCGCGCGCGGGTGCGCTCGTCACGCTGCCGCCGAGCCGCTCGAGCACGCGTGAGACGATCTCTTCGATCTTGCGCTCGTCGATGCCGCCGTACGCCATCGCTACTCCTTCACGTAGCGGCGCTGACCATCGACAGCGACCTCGTCGACGATCGCCATGATCGTGGCATCGACAGGTCGGTTCTGTGTCACTTGCGTCTGGCGCGCTGACGACCCCGACGCGTAGAGCACGACTTCGCCGAGCCCCGCGCCGACGGCATCAACCGCCACAGCGATCGCGCCGGTGGGATTGCCGTCGACGTCGCACGCGCGCACGACGAGCAGCTTGAGCCCTTCGAGCGTTGGCTCCTTGCGACTCGCGACGAGCGTGCCGATGACCTTGCCGAGGACCATGCCTGCTACTTGTTTGTATTTGCGCCGTTGCCTGCGCGGCCGAGCGGAAGCACCGCGTCGACGTTTGCGTGCGGCCGCGGAATGACGTGGACCGAAACCACTTCGCCGACGCGCTCTGCTGCGCGCTGGCCGGCTTCGGTCGCCGCCTTCACCGCGGCGACGTCGCCGCGCACGACTGCGGTCACGTAACCGCCGCCGGTCTTCTCGTATCCGACGAGCTCGACCTTCGCGGCCTTGACCATCGCGTCGGCGGCTTCGACCATGCCGACGAATCCCTTTACTTCGATCATTCCGAGAGCGTCAGCCATCTCATTGTCTCCTATCGATCGACAAACTTCTCAGGTTCCTTGCCGGTGACCGCGTTGAGAGCTGCGGTCGCCGCTGCTGCAGCAGCATCGATTTCCGCCTCCGGTCCCGACATGTACAGGCGCCCGAACGCGCCATACGGTGTGACGTTGACGAGAAACACGTGCGCTGCCTTCTCGGCTTCGTTCGCGGCGAGCACCGCGTAGCCAGCGGGCTCGCACTCGAAGATGAACAGCGACTGGCCTGGCAGCACCATCATGCCCTGGGAGCTGCGGTTGATGATTTGCGTCTGGTACGCCTCGACGCCGCGAATGATCTGATTCGTGAGCACGCGCGGCTTGAGGCGCTGGTTCTCCTCGACGCCGAGGTAGCGCAGGATCGTCGCGCCGGCGGAGAGCACTTCGCCTTTGTCATGCGCGTGCACCTCGAGCAGGCCGTACGCGCGCTCGACGACCTGCACGGCCGGCTGCACGCTCGTTGCCTTGAGCGCGGCATCGGTGACCTGGTTGATCGCGATGCCGGGCGCGATCTCGACCCACAGCGACGCTTGATACGGTACCGGCAAGAAACCGCGCGCGGTCTTTCCGATGAACGTCGCTTGCTGCGGCTGGAGCGCGTCGAGGAAGCAGTACGTACGAAGTACCGTGGCTGCCATCGCTAGACGCGCACGCTATCACGGCCCCATTTTGCAAAGAAAGGGATGGGGATGATCTATCGGTCGCAGGCCGTCGCGCCCGTGTCACAGGCGGTCGCACGATGCGGACCCAAAATGCACGTGCCATGATGCGCACGCTCGATGCGATTCGTACTGCTCTTGCTTATTACGTGGACTGCGGTGGCGCGTGCGGATTTGATGGCGCGCGCGCTCGATCAGCCGGGAAGCGGCGGCGCTCAACAACAGGCGCCCGCCGTCGACAACAACCTGCTGACCTGGGCCGGTCCGATGCGCCAAATCTCTCTGCCGGAGCTGCTCCAGATCGCGGTGCGCGCCGCACCGGCGCTGCAGAGCGCGAAGCTCGACATCGAGATCGCCGAGGCGCAGATCCAGCAGACCTGGGTGCGCAACGATTGGGTGTTTGACGCCCAGGTCAGCGGCGCGTGGTCGGGCGCCGGCGTCGTCGGTGGCATCAGCGTCGGCAGCAGCCGGCGATTCGATGCGCGTGCCGGCGTGTCGCGCATGATCCCGACAAACGGCACCGTGTCACTGCACGCGGGGACGTCGTATCAGTTCTCGCAATCGACGATCGCGGGCGTGATGTTCGAGAACAAGAGCTGGACCGATGACATCACGCTCGGGTTAACGCAGCCGCTGCTCCGCGGTCGCGGCAGTTTCATCTTCAACGCGCGCGAGCAACGCGCGAAGCTGACGCGCGATGCCGCCGTGCTCACGCGGCGGCAGGTCGCGATCGAGACGGTGCAGGCGATCATCTCGGCGTATTGGGATCTCGTGCTCGCGCAGCGCCAGGTCGCGATCACCGAGGCGAGCCTTGCACTCGCGCGCGAGCGGTTGCGCATTACCGAGCTCGGCGCGAACGGCGGCAAGATCGCGAAGGCCGAGATTCCCGCCGTGCAGCAGATCATCGCAACGCGCGAAGAGGAAGTGCTCGGCGGCGAGCTGGCGGTGCTCGAGCGCTCGATCGCGTTGCGCCGCGCGGTCGGCATGGCGATCACCGCCGGCGACATCGGCCTGCGCGTCGCGACCGAGCTCGAGACGCGCGATACGAGCATGCCGCTCGCGCCACTGCTCGACCGCTCGTACTCCGCGAGTCCCGAGCTCGCCGCGCTCGCAAAACAGGAAGCCGGCTCGACGCTCGAGATCGAGGTCGCCGAAAATGGTCTCTTGCCGCAGCTCGATCTCGCGATCGCGCTCGGCCCGACGGGCAGCGATACGACGTTTGCGAGGGCGACGGAGAACCTCGTCAAGTTCAAGGAGCTCTCGGCGCAGGGCACGCTGACGTTCACGGAAGGGCTCCATCGCGATGACGTGAGAGGCCGCGTGCGCGAGCTGCATGCGGGGCGCATGAAGGTGCGCGTCAACGCGATCGATGTGCGCGCGCAGATCGCGCAGACGCTGTCGCGTGCTGTCGCGCAGATCGAGCTCGCGAAGCGCCGCGTCGTGCTCAGCCAGCGCGCGATCGATCTCGCGATCGAGAACATCCGCATCGAGACCGATCGGTTCAACCTCGGCAAGGCGACAAACTTCGACGTGCTCAATCGCCAGGAAGAGCAGCGTCAGGCCGAGCTCCGCAAAGCGCAGGCGTTGATCGATTGGCACAAGGCGGAAACCGTCGTGCAGGCGCTCACCGGCGATCTACTGCCCACGTTTGGCATCACCGTCGATTGATTCCACAACTGCCGACAATTCCGTCGGCCACTGTGAACGAGCCATTACTGTGACGAAAACGTCGCGGGAACCTCCGACGCCTTAACCGCGCGAGCTGACACGACCAGGGCACAGCTGTCGCGGCAACCTCCGGCAAACCGCGGATTCACCAAATTTTTCAGCAACTGGCACCGCGGTTGAAGAGCGTATCGCGCCATGCGCACCCCGATCTTCTCGTCGTTATCACTGCTCACGGCAGTCCTCGTAGGCTGCACGAACGCTCCACCGCCCGATGAAGTGAGAGCGCGGATCGCCGAAGACCTCGGTAACGTGCTCCACGAAGGCAAGGCCGCCTCCGATGGCAGCACCGCGAGCTTGCCGAGTGGCACCGCGTTCGGCCTGCTCACCGCGTCGGTCGACCAGAGCGGCACCACCGCGCGCTTGCTCGCGCCGCTTCGCGAGATCGCGACGACCAAGGGCGTGATGAACGCCGACGGCGACTCGGGCTTCGACCCCGACGCGATCATCAAGATGCTCAACGAAGAGCTGTTCACCGATGCGAACTACCTCGGCGGCGGCGTCTACAAGGTGCCCGCGAGCATGGTCTGCACCGAGACGACGTACGACTCGAGTGGCAACCCCGTCACGGCGATCAACCAGGACTGCGCGCATGCGATCGATAGGGCGCAGCTGCGCGTGCGCGTCGAAGAAGACGATGGCCTCAGGTTCTGGGTGCAGATCGATTCGAATCACGACGAGCCGCTCGGCTTCTTGCTGCGCCACGACGAGCTCGCGGTCACGATCAATTTGGATGACGCGACCGACGCGATGATCGCGCTCGCGCAGATGTTCGGCACGCAAGCGCCAAATGTCGACCTGTCGGGTCAGATCACGGCGTCGGTGCAGATCATCGGCGAAGCGCACGCGAAGATCGCGCTGACGTTCGATCGCGCGCTGGCGATCAAGTTTGCCGACCAGGGAGTCGATCTGAATAGCGCGGATGCGTTCCGCTTCGCATCGGCGCAGGCGAACGTGTTTGCGATCGAGCTCGATGGCCACGCGACGAAGGGCAGCTTCGATCTCGGTCTTGGCGAGACGACGGCGCACGTGCCGCACGATGTCGACCCGGCGACCGATTACTTCCTCGCGGGCGCGACCGTCAACGCGACGTTCCAGGCGAACACGCTGACGCTCAACAACATCTCGCTCGGCAACAAGACGACGACGGTGTCGGTCGGTGGCCAGCAGGCGGCGTCGGTCGATCTCAACCCGAACGATGGTCGCAAGCTCAGCGCGACCGTGACGCTCGACCCCGGCACGCTGACGGAGACGGTGACCGTGTCGCCGCGCCTCGAGCTGCTCGCGTCGGTCAACCACGCGCTGCTCGGCGATACGCAGCCGGTGTACGACGTCACGCGCGTGTTCCTCGATGGTTCGCTGCGCTCGACGGCGCTGCCGGATCAAGTCGAGGTCGTGTCGGGGACGTATTCGATCGCGACGACCCCGGCGCAATACGGGTTCTCGGCGACGGCGGGCCAGTGCGTGCTCGGCACCGACACGTACGATCCGGTCACGTACGATTCGTACACGCTGTTCTCGGTTGGCGCGTGTAACTGAGCGCTAACACGTGGCGGTCACGGTTGAGGTAGTGTTTCGCCCGTGAACCGCCACGTCGTGCTCGCACTTCTGTTTGTCGCGACGTCGGCAGTTGCAAAGCCAAAGCGGACGCGTTGCGACGCCGAGGCTCTCATCATGGAAGCGATCGATCTCGATAAACTGGGACAGCGGTGGGCGGCGCTTGCAAAGCTCGATGAGTCACTCAAGTGCGCGCCGACGGAACGTGCGAACAAGCTCGCGGCTTTTATGTCGTGCGATTACGCGTGGCGCCAGCGTCATGACGAAAACGGCTTTTGGCGCAATCGGTTCAAGCGCTACTACGACAAGCTGTCGCCGGCCGGGCAGTCCTCTGTGCGTCAGTGCTTCAACCGCTGCGGCGGGATCTAGACCATCGCGATAAACGCCATGTGCACGCCGCCCTCGCGGCCATCGCGTCGATAGCTGAAGAAGCGGTCCGGCTCGCACTTCGTGCACGGTGGTCTGTCGTCGATGTGATGCTCGAGCACGCCGGCGCGCTCGAGCACCGCGCGCGTCGCAACGCGAAGATCGATGTGCTGCTTGAGTGGCCCCGGCACGACCATCGCCGGCAGCTCGCCGAACGTCTCGCGAAATTGGTCGATGACCTCGTCGCCAACCTCGAAGCAGCACGGCCCGATCGATGGGCCGAGCGCGACGCGAATGTGCGCCGGATCGGCGCCGAGCTCGACCATGCGGGTGACGACGTTCGCGGCAACGCCGCCGACCGTGCCGCGCCAGCCTGCGTGCGCCGAGCCGATCACGCGCGCGTCGGGGTCCGCGAACAAGAGCGGAATGCAATCGGCGGCGAACGCACCGAGCACGGGGCCGACTCGATCGCAGACGAGGCCGTCGAACTCGCCGGGGTCTGGAATCGGCTCGCCGACTTTCCACACCGAGGTGCCGTGCACGTGGCGCATGATCTGAAGCTGGTCGGGCGCGTAGCCGGCGTGCGCCGCGAGCAGGCGGCGGTTCTCCTCGACCTTCTCTTTGTCATCGCCCCAGCGCGCGCCCAGGTTCAGCGACGAACGCAGCCCCGTCGAAACGCCTCCATCGCGCTCCGGGAAGCCATGTACGAAACCTTCGCGTGGGATGACGTGCGACGTGTGGAGCTTGATCGAGCCGGCCACCCAAAGGCTCTTAGCACGGCTCGCGTGTTATCGTTGGCAGCATGATTCCCTACGACGATCTCGTCGCGGCACTCTCCGCGTGGCGCGCCCGCCAGGGTCTTCCGGTCAGCACGATGGGTGGCGTCACGCCAAAGTCGTCGCAGTCGACGCTCGACGAGCCGCTCCAGGTCGATGATGCCGAGCTTGTCGACGAGCAATACGCCGATGGCTACGGCGTCGAGCCGACGGAAATCGGTGGCGCGCCCGACCGGCCGACCGATCCGAACGACTTCGGCAGCGGCGGCCGCCGCAACTGGTAACAGGCCTGTGGTACCCAGCGCTTCATGACCTATGAAGCGCCGAAGGCGGAGCTCGTCGGCATTGCCGTCCTAGCTGCGCAGCCAACCGGCGCCGCGGTCGGCACCGTCGACGATGCGAGCGAAGGCGCAGCCATACTGCTTGGCAAGCGCGTCCTGATCGGGCCGATCGATGCGTGTGGCCAATGCGAGGTCTGCCGCCGGGGCGGTGCTGCCGTGTGTCCGTTCGCGAAGAAGCGCGAAGCCGGCCGCCGCATGCGCGCGATGAGTCGATGGCTCGTTGCGCTGGGCGATGGTCTCGAGCTGCCGCTGCCCGCGGCCGCAGCCGTCGCCGGTGATGTCGCGACCGCATACACGCTCTATGCGCGAACCGGTCTCGCATCGCGCGACCCCGTCGTGATCGTCGGCGCGAACGCGGTCACGCGATTCCTCGTCGAGATCGTGCGCGCAAAGGGCATCACGCCGACCGTCGTCGTCGATGGCGCCGGCGCATGGGCCGATTGGCTGCTCGGCAAAGGTGCCGCTGTCGTTCACGGCGAAGACGTTCACGCCGCGGTCACTGCCGCAATCGCCGCGCAAGGTGTCGGCGCGAGGCCATGGCGCGTGATCGCAACCGAAGCCGCGGCGGTGCCGCGTGCCGCAGCGCTTGCGGGCCCGCGGGCAACGCTGACAGCGCTCGTCGCGGCCGATGCGCCTGCGGTCCCCGGCGATCTTCTCGCGCGCGAGGTCACCGTCATCGGTGTCGCCGGGCCGCACCCCGATCTCGTCGTCGAAGCCGCCGCGATGTGCGTGAAGGGCGAGATCGATCTCGAAGGTGGCGTTGGCGACGGTGATCCGACGCGCGCCATCGTGCAGTTAGTCGGCTGAGCGTTCGGCAAGCGCGTCGAAGTCGCCGTGTTCTGACCGGCGGCGACTCAGGATCGGTCGCAGCCGCTGCACCTCGTCGCGAATCGCTTGTGGCAGCTTCTGCATCGTCTTGCTGATCGGTACGTAGCGCTCGGTGCGACTGCTGCGCTTGCTTGCGTCGATCCAAACGGCATAGAGCTTGTCGCGTTCGTTGGACTCGTGTAGCGCGACGACGAAGCTCGTTCCGCGTACGAAGCAGATGTGGATCGGGTTCACGCCGTTCGTCGAAGACGCATGAAGCACGAAGTGCACCGACGAGAGGACACGAATCAGCTCCCGACGCGCATTTCCATCGCTCACGCATCCTTGGATGCAACGACGAGCGCGTCGACTTCAGTGACTACGTCGCGAGCATCACTGCGATGGCGATCAGCGCCGCGAGCGCGATCAAGATCGCCACGATAATCAGGCCGCGGCCCTTCTTCATCTCGCCGATCAGCTCGTCTTCGGAGACCTTGCCCACGCTCTGGCTCGTCTTCGAGCTGACCTTCGGCACGTTCTGCGTCTGATTCGTGCGCAGGCTGTACTTCTCTTTGTCCCCGCGCGTGATCGTGCCGTCATCGTTGTAACGCTCGTCGAGCGGCTTCGAATCGGCTTTGTCGGCGACGTCCTTGCCGGTGCGCGCGCGCTCCTCCGCCGCCGCTTGCGCGGCTTGCGAGTCGAGGTCGCCCTTCTTGAACCACATCGTCTCGCGGAACTTGCCCTTGGCTTCGTCCTCGGTCTCCTGCTTCTTCTTATTGGAAGGCTGCGCGACGATCGGCGGCTGAACAGCGGGCGTCGGCAAGACCGGCGGCTGCACGACCGGCGCGGGCGCGGCGGCGGCAACGGCGGCGTGTTGCGCTGCGGGCTGCGGCGCAGCACCCCCCGGCGGCGCCCATGGCGATCGCGAGGGCTCGGCGGGCGCAGCGGAAGCCATGGCGGGCGCCATCGGCGCGGGCATCGCGGGTGGACCGGATTGCACGGTGGGTTGCGCCGGCAGCGGCGCTGGCGTTTGCGCCGGCAGCGGCGCCGGCATTTGCGGCGGCCCCATCTGCACGTGCGGCTGCGCTGCTGCGCCACCGCCGCCGGGATTGCTGCGCACGCCGAGCAGCGTTTGCACGAGCTCGCCCTTCGGGCGACCGGCGCGGCCCATCGCCATCGTCGCCTTGAGCTCGATGACTTCGCCATGACCGACGCGCGTGACCTCATCGACGAACTGGCGCACCGTCAAGAAGCGCTTCGTCGGGCTGCGATCGAGCGCGCGCATGATCACGTTCTCGAGCGGCTGCGGCATCGGCACGAGCTGCGACGGCGGCTTGATGCCGCCCGCGGCGTGATGGCGATGGACCTCCTGCGTATCGCCCGCGAAGATCGTCTGACCGGTGAGCACGTAGTAGTACAGCGCGCCGAGGCTGTAGAGATTCGAGCGCTGATCGACAGGACGACCTTCGACTTGCTCGGGCGCGACGAACTCCGGCACGCCCGGCACTTTGTCGGTGGTCGGCACGGGCAACGAGAAGTTGATGAGCTTGACCTCTTGGCCCGCGAACAAAATATTTTTGGGTGCGAGGTCGCGGTGCACGACACCGACCTGCGCCGCTTCGATCAGCGCTTCCCCGATGAGCTCGATGAGATTTGCGGCTTGATCGACCGGAATCGGCCCGCGCGCGGTGATCGCCTCGGCGAGAGTTTGCGCGCCTTCGAGCAGCTCGGTCGCGACCCAAAATTCTTCGCCGCGCTTGCCGGATGCGAGGACGTGCGCGACGCCGACGCTCTGCACGCGCTCGAGCTGCTTGAGCTCGCGCTCGATCCGCTGCGCGACACCCGGCAGCGCGACGACCGCGGGCGACACGAGCTTGACGATGCAGGGCTTGCCGCTGGCCTTGTCGACCGCGCGATGGACCGCGCCGGTTCGACTCCCGCCGAGGCGCTCGCCGAGGTCAAACTTCGAGGTGAGCGAATCGAGCCCGGCGCCAGCGCCCGAGTCCAAGGGGACGAGACGGGCAGCGTCCACGGGGCAGAAGTTGGCGTCGTCGCTGAAGTGTTTCTGGCACTTGGGGCAGAGCTTCATGCCGGTATCCCTCCGGAGGGCCCGCAGGGATTGCAACCTAGCACACGTATGCGCTAGAAACCCCGCTCTTCGACAAAGGATCTGTCATGGCCTCGAGAACTGCTGCGACCCGCGTCAAGCGCAAAAATAAACACGAAAAGGCAGGGCGTCGTCGCAAGAACCGCCTGGCTCGTAAATCGACCGCATCGGCCACCGAGCTCTTCGCCAACCTCGGCGAGCCCGGCAAGCCCGCTCCGAAGCAGTAACTCACGCTGATATCCTGGTGGTGATGCGGGCGGCTGCGTTGCTACTTGCTACGGGCTGTGCGTTCCACCCGGGCACGCTCCTTAGCAGCGACGGCGATGCTGCAGACGCGTCAATCGCCACCGGACCGTTTTCGAACATCACGCTCGTGTCGCTCGGCACCAGCACCAGCGACGAAGACGATCCGACGCTGACGCCCGACATGCTCGAGATCTACTTCGAGCGCTCGGGCGATATCTACTATTCGATCCGCGCGCGCGTCACCGATCCGTGGTCCCTCGCGGTGAAGGTCCCGAACATCAATACGACGTCGACCGAGACGACCCCCGAGATCACCCCCGATGGGCTCGAGCTCTATTACTCGAGCGGCCAGCAAGGCGGCTACGACGTCTACGTGAGCACGCGCGCCAATCGCCAGGCGCTGAACTGGAGTGTCGGCACGCTGCTGCCGAGCCTATCGAGCAACTACGATGACTACTGCCCGACGCCTGCGACCGGCAGGGTGATGTACCTGACGAACACGCAGGGAACGATCGGCGATCAAGATGTGCTGCGCGCGAGCCGCGCGTCGGAGACGACGGACTGGAATGCGCCGCAGCTCGTGCCGAGCGCATCGACCGCGGCGATGGATACTGAGCCATTCGTCGACGCGAGCGAGACGCTCATGTACGTGATCGCCGATCACGGTACGGGACGCGACATGTTCGTCGCGACACGCGCGTCGACCGCCGAAGATTGGGGCCCGCGTATGGCCGTCGACGAGCTCAACACGAGCGGGCTCGAAGGTGACCCATGGCTCTCGCCGGATGGTCACACGATGTATTTCGCGAGCGATCGCTCGGGCACGACGCGCATCTACACGGCGACGCGCTAGCCGACGTCGGCGCTGACGCGATCGACGCTGAACACGCCCTTGATGCGCGACAGCGACCGAATGACTTGCTTGAGCTGATCGAGGTCGCGTACCGACGCGTGGAACGTATTGACGGCGCGGCCATCTTCCGTCGCACGACAATGCGCCTGGCTGATGTTGACGCCCTGATCGGTGAACGATTGCGAGATGTGCGCGAGCAGGCCCGGCTTGTCGGCGCACAGCACCTGGATCGCGACTTCGTGCTGCGTCTTGCTGTGGCCGTCCCACTCGACATCGATGCGGCGATCCGGATCGAGATCGAGGCCCTTGTCGCAATCGCGGCGATGCACGGTGACGCCGCGGCCGCGCGTGATGAAGCCGACGATCGGATCGCCTGGCAGCGGGCTGCAGCACTTCGCGAAGCGCACGAGGATGTCCTCTTCGCCGGCGACCTTGATGCCACTCGATGACGTGCGCCGCGTGACCTTGCGCAGCAGCGTCTTCAGCATGCTCTCGGCCTTCGCCGGCAGCTCGGCCTCGCCCTTCTTGAGCTTTGGCAGCGCCGCCTCGATCACCTGTTGCACCGTGATCTTGCCGTACCCGACCTGCACGATCAGCTCGTCGACGTTCTGGCACTTGAGCTCCTGCGCGGCGTGCTTGAGCTGCTTGTCGGCGCGCGCGAGCGTCGTGTCGTGCTTGCGCAGCGCCTTGTCGACGAGATCGGTGCCGAGCGCGACCGCCTTCTCGCGCTGCTCTTGTCGCAACAGCCAGCGGATCTTCGTGCGCGCGCGCGCCGTCTTGACGAGCTTGAGCCAATCCTTGTTCGGCTTTTGGTTCGGGCTCGTGATGATCTCGACGGTGTCGCCGTTGCGCAGCTGGTAGCGCAGCGGAACGATCATGCCGTTGACGCGCGCGCCCGAGCAGTGGTCGCCGATCGACGAGTGCACCGCGTATGCGAAGTCGATCGGGCAGCTGCCCTTCGGAAGCGCTTTGACGTCGCCGCCGGGTGTGAACACGTAGACCTCGTCGCCGAAGAGGTCGATCTTGACGGACTCGAGGAACTCGGTCGGATCGCGCAGCTCCTTCTGGCTCTCCATGAGCTGGCGAAGCCACGCGAACTTCTTGTCGTCCTCGAGCGCGAGCGGCTTGCCCTCTTTGTACTTCCAGTGCGCCGCGATGCCGTGCTCGGCGACCATGTTCATCTCGCGCGTGCGGATCTGGATCTCGATGCGCTCGCCCTTGGGCCCGATCACCGCGGTGTGCAGCGACTGGTACAAGTTCGGCTTTGGTAGCGCGATGTAATCTTTGAAGCGGCCGGGGATTGGCGTCCACGTCGAATGCGCGACGCCGAGTGCTTGATAGCAGTGCATCTGGCTATCGGTGATCACGCGAAACCCGATCGCGTCGTGAATCTCTTCGAACGGACGCTGCGTCCGTTTCATCTTCGTGTAGATCGACCACAGGTGCTTCGCGCGGCCGAACACCTCGCACGGCACGCCGTTATCGGCCATCTCCTTGAAGATGAGCTTCTCGACGTGGTGGATGTACTCGAGGCGCTCCGAGCGCGTCTTCGCGATCTCCTGCGCGAGCTGATCGTACTCGCCGGGGTAGAGATACTTGAACGCGAGGTCCTCGAGCTCGACTTTGATCCACTGGATACCAAGCCGATTCGCGAGCGGCGCGTAGATCTGCATCGTCTCGGCGGCGATGCGCTCTTGCTTCTCCGCCGGGAGGTGATGAAGCGAGCGCATGTTGTCGAGGCGGTCGCACAGCTTGACGAGGATGACGCGGATGTCGCGCGCCATCGCGAGCAGCATCTTGCGGAAGTTCTCCGCCTGCTGCTCCTCGCGCGTCGAGTACGGCAGCTTGCCGAGCTTGGTGACGCCGTCGAC
>Ga0070698_100005358_pt1 | contig 14031 bp, 11 predicted proteins | sample KBSK1502metaG_FD_65477 | JGI IMG/M metagenome (GOLD analysis project Ga0070698, IMG submission 65477) | Corn, switchgrass and miscanthus rhizosphere microbial communities from Kellogg Biological Station, Michigan, USA - KBS K1-50-2 metaG | ecosystem: Host-associated > Plants > Roots >...
TGGGTACTGGGTACTGGGTACTGGGTACTGGGTACTGGGTCGCAGTGTAGTTACGCAGTACGCAGTACGCAGTACGCAGTACCCAGTACGGGTTACTTGAGCCTCTCCAACTCGCTCGCCTTGAGGACGCCGGCATCGGTGATGTAACCGGCAATCAGCTCGGCGGGCGTTACGTCGAAGGCCGGATTCCACACCAGCACGTCCCGGGGTGCCGAGGCCCTGGCCTGGAAGCCACGAACCTCCTCGACTGAGCGCTCTTCGATTGGAATGCCCCGGCCGTCCGGGGTGGAGAAGTCGAACGTGGTGCGGGGAGCGGCGACGTAGAACGGAACCCCGTGGGCCCGGGCCGCGAGGGCAACGCCGTAGGTCCCGATCTTGTTCGCGACGTCGCCGTTGGCGGCGATGCGGTCGGCACCCACGATGGCGCAATGAATGTCGCCCCGCCGCATTCGGCTGGCGACCATACCATCGGTGATGAGAGTACAGGGAACCCCGCTCTGCATCAGCTCCCACGCGGTGAGCCGGGCGCCCTGGAGCAGCGGCCGGGTTTCCGGGACAACTACCTGCACGTCGAGGCCGGAGCGGTGGGCGCAGTAGATGGGCGCCAGCGCCGTGCCCAGTCCGCCGGTCGCCAGAATGCCCGCGTTGCACTGGGTCATCACCGAGACGCCGGAGCGAAGCAAGGGCTGCCCCGCGAGCCCGATGCGCTCGCACATCTCCCGGTCTTCATTCCAGATCGCGGTGGCTTCTTCCAGGAGCGCCGGGTGCAGGTCGCCGCTTGCCTCGGCGGTCGCGCGGCGCCACATCCGGTCAACCGCCCAGGCCAGGTTCACCGCTGTTGGCCGGGCCTGGCGGAGGGTCTCCGCGGCCAGCCGCACCCGCCCCAGCAGCTCCGGCCCCGAGCGTCCCCGGCCCCGGGCCGCGAGCGTTACTCCCATCGCACCGGCAATGCCGATCAATGGGGCGCCCCGGACCCGGAGCAGCTGAATAGCTTCGACCATCGCCTCCACGGAATCCAGCTCCAGGTACCGCTCCTCCATGGGGAGCAGCGTCTGGTCGAGGATCCGGATCCGGTGGTCAGGAGTCCAGGCTATCGGGGTGGGGATGGACATGGGAGGGTGGAATCTAACGAGTAACGTGTCGCGGGTAGCGTGGAACTGCCTGCCCCGGGGCCTTCGGTCGCAACTGATTACTCGCTTCTCGCTACTCGCTACTCGTTACTTCCAACGGACTCCATGAACGCATGGTATACGTCGGGGCGCCACCAGTGCCGGGAGTCTTCCATCTGGGCCAGCGCCTCGGCGGTGGTCATCGCTGCCCGGTAGCTGCGGTTCGTGGTGAGCGCGTCGTACACGTCCACGATGCAGATGATCTGTGCGTTCAACGGGATCTCCTCGCCCCGGAGCCGGTCGGGGTAGCCGGACCCGTCGTACTTCTCGTGGTGCCAGCGGATGATCGGCTTGATATCCCAGGGAAACTCCACCGCAGCGAGCAGCTCGAGGCCCCACACCGGGTGATTCTTGATGATCTCGAACTCCTCGGGCGTGAGCTTGCCGGGCTTGTTGAGCACCTCGTGGGGGACCCGCACTTTCCCCAGATCGTGGAGATAGGCGCCCAGCCGGATCGTGGTAAGCTGGTCCTCGGAGAGATTCATCTGGCGCGCCACCAGCGTGGCATAGTCCGCTACCCGGGAACAGTGGCCGTGGGTGTACTGGTCCGAGGATTCGATCGACTGGCCCCATTCGGCCACTACCCGCAGGAAGGTGCCTTCGAGATCGGCCACCTTGCCGTGCACATCGACCAGATCCACCCTGGCGTTCAGCCGGTTGAACAGGCGGTGGGCCGTATTCAACAGGAGCAGCGCGTCCTGGTTGCGACCCATCTGCTGGTAGAGGAGAGCCAATTCTCGGGATGCCTCGGCTTCGCAGAGCACTGAGCCGGTCTCCACCGCCAGGGCGATCGAAGTGCGGAACCTCGATTCCGCGACCGAGTGGTGGCCGGCATCGCGGTACACGGAACCCAGGACCTTGTAGGCGTCGGCCTTGTCGAGGCGGGCTCCCAGCTCGTCAAAGATACGGAGCGCCGACTCGGCGCTCTCCCGCGCTAACTGGTAGCGCTGCTTCGCCCGGTGCACTTCGGAGTGATTGAGCAGGCAGAGACCCTGGAGCCGCACATCACCCAACGCGGTCGCCCGGGACAGACTCTGGCCGAAACAACGGTCGGCCTCGTCCCACGCTTCCTGGTCGGAGTTGATCATCCCCAGGTTGTGATAGGCGATGGCACACCCCCGCTCATCTCCGGCGTGCATGAACGCCTGGAGCGAACGGACGTAGTTGCCGCGGGCCGCATCGAGGTCGCCTTCGACGTTGGCGAGGATGCCCAGATTCTGGAGAATCCGGCCCTGGAGTTCTTCCGATGACCGCCCCAGCTCGAGGGCCGAGTGGAATCGCAGCCGGGCGGAATTCATGTCGCCGGCTTCGAATTCGAAGCCAGCCATGGTATTCAGCGCCTCGGCACCGAGCTCGACGGCACCGCTCGCCATCGCCTCGTCATAGCTTCGCTGGCACAGGATTCGGGCCCGGCTGGGCTCGTTTCGGTGATGGCAGACGACAGCCAGGCGGCGGAGCGCTTCGGCCAGCACCCGCTTCTGTCCGTCACTCTCGGCCGCAAGAATGGCGGACTCGAAACTGGAGGCAGCATCCAGCATCCGGCCCTTTCGCTCGTGGTCGCGACCGGACTGCAGATGTTGCTCCCCGGTGGACCGCTGCGTGGTCGCCGTGGAAAGGTCAATCAGTGAGGAATCATCCAAACCCGCTGCTCCAATGAACCAGATGAGCCTGATAGGGCAAGCAAGGGACCACGTCATCGACCTAGTGCGAGGTCAGTCTAAGTCAATGAACCGTGGCGTGTTATGGAATCAGGAGGAGGAGAGAGGGCGCCAGGATATCACCCGGCCTATGGCGATTTTCCGAAGGGTCCAGTGAAATGAAACAAAACACCCGGAACAGCGGCCTGGGCCGTGTTCCGGGTTGTTACTGCAATGGGTCCCCGACTAGTAAGCGACCGCGTACCGTGAGAAGTGTTCAACCGGCGCGGTGACCGTCCGTCCGAGAACGTTATCCAGCGACAGAAGAATATTGAGAATCCGCAGGTTTTCGTTGGTATAGACGATCTTCTTGCGAGCCAGCACCGTTAACAGCGAACAGTTGGCATAGCTCATCGTCAGAACCGCAGGCCGGCCGCTGTAGAACTGCAGGCCCTCCGGGTAGAACCGGACTGAGTTCACGCTATCGCGCGGCGCAGCCATCCGAATCGTGACGCTCTGGCTCAGCGCGCCCCGGGGAATGATCAGGGTGTGAGGTCCGGCGGTGATGCTCCCGCCCTCCGGCCCGATGACCTTGGCGGTGGAATCGTAGGCCATCGGACGGCAGGTCATCAGTCCCTTGAGGAGACCGGTCCCCAACAGGCCGCCGTTGTCCAGGAGACCGAACTGGGGCTGGGTTATCTCGCTGGATGGCGAAGTGCCCTGGTCGGTCGAACAGCTCACGCCACCTATCAGGAGGAGGCCGAGGAACATCATCGAGATCAGACGCGTGCGTTTCACAAGCCGCTCCGGAAGAGTGTTATGAGTGTGCGACGTTACCGCGACCCGGGTACTGAGGCCGCCACGCTGCCATTACCGCAGCATGGTACGCGGAACCCTTCGGGTGGGAGGCTTAAGCAAGGGTGGGACCGGGAGCGCGAATAACCGACTAGGATTGATACGCTTTCATAGTGCAGATATTGGAACTGATTGTAAATTTAGGAGATAAATCGCCTATTCCTCCCCGTATGGTGTAATATTTTTATGCGCCCCGGAGACATCATCCCAGACATTTTTCCGCCCGTCGGACGGACCCGGCCGATTGCGTTGCGGGTCCACAACAGCAACCCTTTGTGAGTCGCATCACACTCAGGCCGGCCAATCCTTTTCCAGGCGCTCGATCTTGGCTTGGGCCCCGAAATCCTGGAAGGCACCCACTGCTTCTTCCCGCCTGGCCGCGGCTTCCGTCATGCGCCCCAGTCCGCGGAGCGCCAGCGCGGACAAAGCCGCACACTCGGCCCGGAGGAGGCCGCTTCCGAGGTTTCCCGCGACGCAGCCGGCCACTTCGGCCAGATGGTGCGCGATGGCGAAATCTCCCTGGCGGAATGTGAGCAGGGCTCGGAGCCGTCCAGCCTCGATTCCATTGAGCTGATCGTCGGCTTCAGCGGCGAGGGCCGCCCCCCGCACTATCTGATGTCGCGCCAACTGGAAATCCTCCCGCTCGATCGTGACCTCCGCCTGCCCGAGCGTAGCAAGGGCCTGCAGTGAGCGATCGTGAGCCGACTCGGCCAGACGCACCGCCTTGGTCGCGGCTGCGTCTGCTTCTTCGAGCCGGTCCAGCTGCCGAAACAACAGACCCAGGTTGTGGCTCGCTTCGGCCTCCCCGCGCCGGTCTTCAAGGCCTTCAAAAAGCCGGGCTGACTCCTGATACAGCGGGATGGCCGCTTCCGACCCGCCTCGAAAGTGAGTCAGGGTCGCGAGGTTGTTGCTGACCCGGGCGAGCATGGGCAAATCGTCGTGCCGCCGGGCCAGGAGGATGGCTTTGGAGAAATAGCCTTGGGCGTGCCCCACCTGGCCTCGTTCGAACGCGATGGCGCCAAGCAGGTTGGAGGTCGGGACCAGCGCCTGATGCCGGCCGGTGCTGGCAAACTGCTCGAAGGCGGCAACGGCGAGCTGCTGCCCCAGCGTCAGTTCTCCCAGTCTGGCGGCGGCGTCCGCCGCCAGCAATTGGCGCTCCGGGTTCCGGCGATCGACGAGAGACTCGTGCGAGTGATAGCACTCGACGGCTTCGCGAAAGCGGCGCTCGGCGACCAGCTTCTTCAGGATCATGTCCGGGCCGCTACCAGGAGACGGCGTAGCGGGAGAAATGCTCGAGCGGCGCGCTCACCCGGCGGTGCAGAAGATCATCGATCGAGGGCAAGGTGTTGATGAGCTCGAGCAAATCAGTGGTATACACGATCCGCTTGGGCAGCAGCCGGCCCAGCAGTGTGCAGTTGGAATAGCTGAGGGTAAGCCGGGCAGGATCGCCGTTCGCGAAGGTCAGACCTTCAGGGAACAGCCGGACCGAATTGACACTGTCGCTGGGAGCCTCGGCCGTGATCTCGACCTCTTCGCTCAACGCCCCGGCGGGAATGGTGAGCGTGTGCGGCCCCACACTGATGGTGCCACCATCCGGACCAATCGTCTGGGTCGTTGAGGCGTACGGCAGCGGCGAGCAATACAGCAGACCGGTCAGGCCGGTCCCCAGGAGGCTGGTTTGCGGCGAACTGGCGGCCGACGGAGGAACCGGACCAGTAGTGCTCTGGTCGGTGGAACAACTAAGACCGACTGCCAGAGCGGTTGCCAGCAGCAGGAGGGAAACGCGACGAGAGCGCTGCATCAGCGGACTCCGGGTGAAGTTTGAGTCGACTGCACCGGGCGAAGGGTTCAGCCGGTCGCAAGCGGCAAGCCAATTTCGGGACTTTTGTCGCCTGATTTGGCGGTGGACATGTGCTTGATCCATAAGCCATTCAGAAACAGTCGATTACGTCCTCGTAACATCTTGCCCTCTGACTAGGAATGAGGCATCTCCGAGATTCTGCATGGTCGCTCCGGTCCGGCATGATGCCAGTCCTCCGGGCCTCGGGTATATCTTTTCTCCCCGGTTCCGCTGCCCATCCAACCTTCATCGCACCCAGGCCATGAACTACAGCAATCTCCTGTTTGATGTCGCCGACGGCCTTGCCCGGGTCACCATCAATCGTCCCGACAAGCTGAACGCCCTGAACGACGCGGTCATTGCCGAGCTGGGCGACGCCGTCGGGCGGATCGAATCCGACAAGTCAATTAAGGCCGGGATCATCACCGGCGCAGGACCCAAAGCGTTCGTGGCCGGGGCTGATATCGGCGAACTGGCGCAGCAGGGGCCCTTCGACGGAAAAGCCCGTGCCCTGGTGGGGCAGGCAGTCCTGCGCCGGATTGAACGCTGCCGCAAGCCGATCATCGCGGCGGTGAACGGATTCGCCCTGGGCGGTGGTTGTGAGCTCGCCATGGCCTGTCACATCCGGATTGCCTCGGAAAGCGCCCGCTTCGGCCAGCCCGAGGTCAAACTGGGCATTGCCCCGGGCTACGGCGGCACCGTGCGGCTGCCCCGGCTCGTGGGGAAGGGGCGGGCGTTGGAAATCCTGCTCACCGGGCAGATGATTGACGCCGCCGAAGCATTTCGCATCGGCCTGGTGAACCGGGTGGTACCCAACGACGCGCTGCTCCCGGAGGCGGAGAAACTGGTCCGGACCATGTTGGAGAATGGTCCCCTGGCACTGCAGGTCTGCATCGAAGCGGTGGATTCCGCGCTCGAGGTCACCCTCGATGAAGGGCTGCAGCTCGAAGCGACCTATTTCGGCCTGCTAGCCTCGACGTCGGACATGCGGGAAGGCATGGCAGCTTTCCTGGAGAAACGAAAAGCCAACTTCACCGGCAAGTGATGTAGGGGCGCACAGCGTGCGCCCAAACTGCCAACCCGAAGTCGCCGAGGCGCGAAGCCAAACTCATGGTTTTCTTGGCGGCTTGGCGGCTTCGCGTTTGCGGGTAGGAATTTGGTAAAGTTTTCGCCCCCCTGCAGACCTCCGCTATCTCCCCATCCCGGCACAATTTACAGCCCCAGAATCCCCTCGATTTTCGGGGGGAAAACGACTAGATTACAGCCATGGATTTCGGAGCCCGGAAAACGGCCGTTTGGGGGGGCCTGCTGGCCCTGATTTGCGGGTGTAATGGGAGAGATCGACTGACCTTTCCAACCTCGGCGGACGGACTCGGTCCCGAGGTCACCATTACGGATCCCAGCCAGGATACCACGGTGAACGCCGGCCCCAACGCGCTGGTGAGCGGCCGGGTGGTAGATAGCGACGGCATCGACACCGTGTACTTCGACGTGCAGGGCGGGCTCACCACGTTCAGCCCATTTGTGGCCCATGGCGCAGACACCGTGACGTTTCAACTGCCGCTCACCACCACCGGACTCAGTGGCAACACCATCACGGTGTCGATTTCCGGCGTAAACGTGGCCCGACTGACCGGCGATACTGCGGTCCGTAACATCACCGTTCAGTAGTGCGCCTCGAGCAGCTCCGGCTTCGGCAGTTTCGCAACCTGGACGATGCAGATCTCGGGTTTCCCGCATCGGGCGTTGCCCTCCTGGGCGACAACGGCCAGGGCAAGACCAACTTGCTGGAGGCGATCTACTACCCGGTGTTTTTTCGTTCGATTCACGGAGCGGGCGACACCGAGCTGGTTCGCTTTGGGACCAGTGGTTTTCGAGTAGACGCGGAGGTCTCCAGCGGGAACCGCCACCACCGGATCGCGGTGGCGTTTCACACCGCGGGCCGCCGCAAGCAGATCGAACGGGACGGCGTCGCGGCCACCCGGTTGGCGGACGAAGTCGGCCACTGGCTTGCGGTCGCCTTTCTCCCCCAGGACCTGCGACTCACCGCAGGACCGGCCGCTGAGCGGCGGCGCTACCTGGACCGGATGCTGGCGGTGGCGGACCGGGGCTATTACTCCGCGCTGGCGAACTATCGGGCCGCGATCGCGCAACGGAACGCGGGACTCCGGCAGGGCCGGCTCGACATGGCCCGTGCGTTTGACGGGGCGCTGGGCGCCGCGGGGTCCCAGGTGGTGGCGACCCGATGCGCCTGGATCGACCGGGCGTCGGAAGCGCTGGCTGCCGAACTCGAGTCCCTGGGCGAATCCGGGGCCGCGCAAGTGACTTACCAGGGCCATCGCGAGCTGGCGGACTGCGGGGCCTGGACCGCGGCCCTTGATGGGGCCGAGGCGCGGGACCGGCAGCGCGGCACGACCACGGTGGGACCGCACCGCGATGACGTGCGCATCGTGCTGGACGGGCACCCGGTCCGGGAATTCGGCTCCACCGGGCAACAGCGCAGTGTCGCGATCGCCCTCAAGTTCCTGGAACTGCTGACCCTGGAGCGGTCTCGCGAGGCACCCCCCGCTCTGCTGCTGGACGATGTGTTCGCCGAGCTGGATCGAGAGCGGCAGCGACGACTGGCGGCTCGCTTGGGCCGGACTGGTGAACGCCAGGTGTTCCTGAGTTCGCCCCGGATGGACGAGTTGCCGCCGAATCTGGAGTTGCCGGTGTGGCGGGTGAAGCAGGGACGGGTAACGAGTAGCGAGTAGCGAGGAGCGAGAAAGCAAACATGGCAAGACGACCGGAGGATCGACTCGAAGCAGCCACCGCATGGGTGCGGAGTCAGCGCGGCAAGTCAAAGCGCGACGCTGCGCCGGTGGGCGAGACCGTGGACCGGGTGCTGGCGAAGAACGGCCTCGCCAAGCGGGTGGCCCAGGCTTCGGTGATCGAAGAATGGCCCGGGCTGGTTGGCACTCAGATCGCGAAGGTCACCCAGGCCGAATCGGTGACGGCCGATGGCGTCCTCTGGGTCCGGGTGGCGACCGCCGCCTGGGCGAACGAATTGAGCATGATGGCGCCGCGGATCCTGGCCCGGGTCAATGCGGAGCGCATCGGGCGAATTCGGGAGATCAGGTGGGTTCCGAGATAGTAGCGAGTAGCGAGTAACGAGTGGCGAGTGGCGAGAATTCAGCGAGTGGGGTGAGTAGCAGTTCGCTACCCGCTACTCGCTACTGAATCAGATCTCAAAACGGAAAACTATGGCGAAGACCGAGCAGCAGACCAACGGAAACGGCAACGACTACGGTGCGGAATCGATCCAGGTCCTGAAAGGGCTGGAAGCGGTTCGCAAGCGCCCCGGCATGTACATCGGGTCCACCAGCGAGAACGGATTGCACCACCTGGTCTACGAAGTGGTGGACAACTCGATCGACGAAGCGCTGGCCGGGTTCTGCGACAAGATCGATGTCACGATCCACAAGGACAACTCGATCACGGTGCAGGACAACGGCCGGGGCATCCCGGTCGACATCCACCCGACCGAGAAGATCCCCGGCGTGGAGCTGGCGCTCACCGTGCTGCATGCGGGCGGCAAGTTCGACAAGTCGAATTACAAGGTTTCGGGCGGGCTCCACGGGGTCGGCGTGTCGGTCGTCAATGCCCTTTCCGAGCGGCTTGAAGTCCTGGTCGACCGCGACGGGAACCGCTATCACATGGCGTTCGAGCGGGGCAAGACCGTCGCCCAGCTGTCCACCAAGGGCAAGGCCCGGGGGACCGGCACCATCGTCCGCTTCAAGCCGGACCCGCTGATCTTTACCGTGCTGGAATACGACTACACCACCCTGGCCGACCGGCTGCGCCAGCTCGCCTTCCTCAACAAGGGCGTCAACATCGCGCTCAAGGACGAGCGGGTCGAGCCGGCCAAGCAGGAAGTTTTCTTCGCCAAGGGCGGGCTGATCCAGTTCGTGGAGTGGCTGAACCGCAACAAGAAGCCGGTTCACGCCAAACCGATCTGGTTCACCACCACCAAGGACGATGTCGAGGTGGACCTCGCCCTGCAGTACGAAGACGGCTACAACGAAAACACGTTCACCTTCGTGAACAACATCAACACCCACGAGGGCGGCACCCACCTTACCGGCTTCAAGGCCGCGCTCACCCGGACCATCAACGACATCGCCAAGAAACGCGATTTCCTGAAGAAAGAGGGCTTCACGCTCTCCGGCGAGGACGTGCGCGAGGGGCTCACCTGCGTGCTCCACGTCAAGGTGAAGGAGCCGCAGTTCGAAGGGCAGACCAAGACCAAGCTGGGGAATTCCGAGGTCGAGGGCATTGTGAAGCAGGTGGTGAACGAGCACCTCGGCAATTACCTGGACGAGTACCCGCCGATCGCCCGCAGCATCATCGAAAAGGCGGTGGGAGCGGCCGTGGCACGGGAAGCCGCGCGCAAGGCCCGCGACCTGGTGCGCAAGAAATCCGGATTGGACAGCGGGGTGCTCCCCGGCAAGCTGGCGGATTGCTCGATCGACGATCCGGCGCTGTCGGAGCTCTATCTGGTCGAGGGCGACTCGGCGGGCGGCAGCGCCAAGCAGGGGCGGGACCGCAACTTCCAGGCGATTCTCCCGCTCCGGGGCAAGATCCTGAACGTCGAGCGGGCGCGGATCGACAAGATCCTGGGCAACGAAGAGATCCGGGCGATCATTACCGCCCTGGGTACCGGGGTCAAGGACGATCTGAAGGTCGATGATGCCCGCTACCACAAGATCATCATCATGACCGACGCCGACGTAGACGGCGCTCACATCCGCACCCTGCTGCTCACGCTGTTCTTCCGGCAGATGCAGCCGCTGATCGAGGCGGGGTACATCTACATCGCGCAACCGCCGCTCTACCGGGTCGCCAAGGGCAAGGAAGAGTTCTACGCCTACACCGAGGTCGAGCGGGACGGTTATGTGAAGCGGCTGGGGAACGGCGACGGCAAGTCGGTCAACATCCAGCGCTACAAGGGCCTGGGCGAGATGAATCCGACCCAGCTCTGGAGCACCACGATGGACCCGGCCAAGCGCACGATCCTCCGGGTGACCATGGACCTGGCGACCAACGCAGCCAAGCTGTTCGAAGAGCTGATGGGAGACGAAGTGGAGCCGCGCCGGCTCTTCATCGAGAAGAACGCGAAGTACGTGAGCAATCTGGATGTCTAACCCACTCGAGCCCCGGTCTCTCATGCCGCGACGCATCGGTTTGGCTTTGGTCCTGCCCTTTCTCCTCATCGGCTGCGGGAAAGAGAAGGCACCGCATTCCAGCGCCGCAGTGCGGGACAGCGCCGGCATCGCCATCGTGGATAACCCGGCCGTCGGCTCGGCGCCGGAGATCGTGGTGGATTCGCTGCCGGTCCTCACCATCGGAGGAAACGACCAGGGACCGAACTACGATTTTGGCGAGGTCCGGGCCGCGGTCCGGTTGGCGAGCGGCCAGATTGCGGTGGCGGACGGGAAGTCCAGCGTGATCCGGTTTTATGACTCGACCGGAACATTCCTCCGCCAGGTGGGCCGCAAGGGCCAGGGTCCCGGGGAGTTCCAGGAGATCGGCTTGTTGTGGAGCACGGCGGGAGATTCCCTGCTGGTGTACGATTTGGTATTGCGGCGGCTTTCGACGTTCGACCCGGCCGGCAATTTTGCTCACCAGGTGGACCTGGCCAAGCAGGGGTTCCTCCAGCCAATGGGGCGGCTCAACGACGGGATGATCCTGGCGATCGGATTCGCCTTCAAACCGGAAACCTTTGCCGGCGGCACGGCGTCCACCCGGCCTCCCCAGCCGGTCCTGCTGATTTCTGCCGACTCCACCCCGCCGGACACCCTGGGACCGTTCCCCGGGATCGAGATGTACGCCGTCAACGTGGAATTCGGCGGGCGCACCTTCCCCAACCCGATGACGGTACAGTTCGGCCACTCAACTTCAGTGGCCGGCCAAGGCGACCGGATCTACGTGGGAGACAATGCGCGGTATGAGATCGCGGTGTATTCGGTTCACCGGAGACTGATCCGGCTGATTCGCGCCACCGCCCCGGAAGTGCCGGTGACCCAGCCGATGCGCGATGCCCAGGAGGCCCGCAACCTCGAGCAGGTGGCGGCGAACGCGGAGCGAATCCCGGCACCCCTCAGGGACCAGGTGGAGGGTTGGATCAAGACGGCGCGGTATGCCGATCGGCTGCCGCCGTTCCAGCAGATCCGGCTCGATCCGGAGGGCAACCTGTGGGTCCAGCACTTCGGCCTGCCCGATGAGCCCCAGCATCACACGGTATTCGACTCCACCGGGGCCGTGCGCGCCCGGCTGGTGCTTCCGGCCCGGATGCAGCTGCTCGAGTTGGGCTCGGACTACATCCTGGGTTCGGGCGAAGACACCGATGGCCTGCCCTACGTCCGCCTCTATCGGACTCCCCGGTTGAATGAGGAGGTCGCCAGCTCCAACTGAGCCACCGGGACAGGACTCCAATCCCCTAGCATTTCTTGCCGGGCCTGCCATACTGCACTAGAACCATCGCGGAGGGTGCTGATTTCTGGGAGCCGTCGCAGTGAGTCCTGACCCGTTTGCCGCCAGGCAGCGCCGCACCGCGGCGGTCGCTGCCGCGGTCGCGACCGCGATTCCAATTACGGTACTGGCCGGCTGGGTGTTTGGTATCGCTCGGCTGCGCGGCGTACTGCCCGACGCCGTCGCGATGAATCCCATCACGGCGCTTTCGTTGTTGTCCGGCGCGCTGGCGCTGTGGTTCGCCAACCGCCCGGGTCCCCGGGCCCGCATGGCCTCCCGGGGGTTTGCCCTGGTGATGGCAGTCCTGGGCCTCTGCCGGCTGGTGGATCCGCTGCTGGGTGGAAGGCTGGAGATCGACCTGCTGTTCTATCGCAGCCAGATCCAGCAAATGGTTCCGCCAGCCCGGATGTCGTTCGCCTCCTCCATCAGCGCGGTCTGTCTGGGAACTTCCCTCCTGCTGTACCGCTCCGGAATGGTGAAGCTGCGATCAACCCGCTGGCTGGTCCTGCCCGCGGCCGTGCTCGCGCTGCTGGCCATGGCCGGTTACCTCTACGGCAGCCGCGTGCTGTTCGACATTCCGGCGCTCAAGCCGATGGCGCTGAATTCCGCGCTGGCGCTGCTGGCGCTGTGCCTGGGCATCGCGGCCCTTCCTCCGGCGACGCCTCCCATTTCCACCCTGCTACTGCCCGGTGCCGCGGGAACCATGGCGCGCACGTTACTTCCCGCCGCCTTTCTCCTGCCATTCCTGATTGGCTGGGTCAGGGTGGAAGCGGAGCGGGCAGGCTGGTTTGACCTGGGATTTGGAACCGCCCTGATGGTGGTCCTCACTTCAGGCCTGATGACGGTGCTCGTATTGCTCAGCGTGTGGCAGGTGCAGCGAGCTGAAAGGGCACAGCAACGCATGGAAGCCGGGATTCGCGCATCGGAACGGCGACTCTTTCAGATCCTCGAAGCCATCCCGATCGGCGTGTTCGTGACCAGTCGCCAGGGGCAGCCGTACTACGCCAATCGGATGAGCCAGGAAATTTCCGGCCAGCCCGCGATCACCGAAACGAAGGCGGAAGAGATGTCCCAGCGCTATCACGTCTATCGCGCCGGTACCCAGGAGATGTATCCGCCCGAAATGCTGCCCGGCGCCCGGGCCCTCCGAGGAGAGCGGGTCCACACTGACGACCTCGAGGTGCATCGCCCCGATCGCGTCGTTCCCGTAGAGGTCTGGTCGGCGCCGGTCACCGCCGCGGATGGCAGCATCGAGTTCGCCATCTCGGCCTTCAACGACATTACCGAGCGCCAGGAAGCGAAGCGGCAGATCGAAGGCTTGAACCTCGAGCTGAAGGACCAGGTGGCCGAACTGGCGTCGGTCAACGGGGAGCTGGAGACCTTCAGTTACTCGGTGTCCCACGATCTCCGGGCCCCGCTCCGCGCGATCGATGGTTTTTCGCGCATGCTGACCGAAGATCACGCTGGCGCCCTGTCCCCCGAGGCGCAGCGGCTGCTGGGGCGGATCCGCAACAACGTCCAGCGCATGGGGAACCTGATAGACGACCTGCTGCGGTTTTCCCGGTTGAGCCGCAAGCAGCTGGAGGCCGCGCCGGTGGACATGTCCGAGCTGGTACGCACCGTCGTAGGGGACCTGTCCCGCACCCACGAGCGGCAGCTCTCGGTCGTGGTCGACCAGTTGCCCCCGGCCCTCGGGGATACCGACCTGCTTCGCCAGGTATGGATCAACCTGATCGACAATGGATTCAAATACAGCGGAAAACGCGGCGACCCGCAGGTGGAAGTCGGTGGGAAAACTAATGGAGTCGAAGCGACGTACTGGGTCCGGGACAACGGAGTGGGATTCGACATGACTTACGCCGGCAAGCTGTTCGGCGTTTTCCAGCGACTCCATTCCCAGGACGAGTTCGAAGGCACCGGGGTGGGCCTGGCGATCGTGCAACGGATCGTCCATCGGCATGGCGGCCGGGTATGGGCCGAGGCCAAGCCCGGGCAGGGCGCCACCTTTTCTTTCACGCTG
>Ga0070698_100005359_pt1 | contig 14030 bp, 10 predicted proteins | sample KBSK1502metaG_FD_65477 | JGI IMG/M metagenome (GOLD analysis project Ga0070698, IMG submission 65477) | Corn, switchgrass and miscanthus rhizosphere microbial communities from Kellogg Biological Station, Michigan, USA - KBS K1-50-2 metaG | ecosystem: Host-associated > Plants > Roots >...
TCGTGGCCGAAAGAGTACGGGGGGCGCAGCGCAAGCCTGATGCAGCAATCCATTTTCTGGGAAGAAATGGCGCGCGTGGAAGCACCACCGATGGCGAACTCCCTAGGCCTCGGGCTGATCGGGCCCACCATCATTGCCTATGGCACGGACGCACAAAAGAAACGCTATGTCCCCAAGATTCTCAGCGCGGAAGAAATCTGGTGCCAGGGATTTTCAGAGCCGAACGCTGGCTCCGACCTTGCGAGCCTGCAGACGGAAGCCCGCCTGGATGGCGACCACTATGCAGTGAATGGGCAGAAAGTGTGGACGAGCTACGGTTGGGTGGGGGATTGGTGCGAAGTCGTGGTGCGCACGGATTCGAGTGTGCCCAAGCACAAAGGTCTCACGGTTTTGCTGATCGATATGAAATCGCCGGGCGTGGAAGTACGACCGCTGCGGCAGATGACTGGTGAATCGGAGTTCGGCGAAATTTTTTTCCGTGACGTACGCGTGCCGAAGGAGAACGTTCTTGGCAAACTGAATGATGGATGGAACGTGGCCGTGAGCACGCTGATGTACGAGCGCGGGTCCTATGGCGCCCGTCTCCACTTGATTTTTAGGCGGAATATCTCGCGACTCATCGAGCTCGCACGCACACTTCAAAGAAACGGGCATACAGCGGAACAGGATCCATTGATACGCCAGAAACTAGCGCAATGTTACGCCGAGATTGAAATCATGCGCTTGAACCAGATGCGCGCTTTCAGCCGCATCACTGCTACAGGTGTGCCGGGACCGGAGGGCTCGATTCAAAAGATTTTCTGGAGCGAGCTGAACCAACGTGTCCAGCAGATCGCGCAGGAACTTCTGGGACCATATGGCCAGCTTCAGGCCGGCGACGCCCTGGCTCCCGATAAGGGAATGTGGTCGTACGGCTATCTGCGCACGCGGGGGAACACCATCGAAGCTGGAACTTCCGAAGTCCAGCGCAACATCATCGGACACTTCGTACTTGGACTGCCCAGGAGCTACTAAAACCAGGAAGCTTCCCAGGGAGATAAGATGCAATTCGGATTAAGCGAGAGCCAGGAAATACTCAAAGATAGCGCACGCAAGTTCTTCGCGGGCGAGTGTCCGATCGAAGAAGTCCGGCGTCTGATCGAGACCGACACCGGTTACGACGCAGGCCTTTGGACCAAAATGATCGAGCAGGGTTATACAGGAATTATCTTCCCCGAAGAGTACGGCGGCGTCGGCCTGGGAAAGGTGGAACTCATACTCTTGCTGGAAGAAGCGGGGCGCGCACTTTTGCCGGGGCCTTTTTTTTCGACTGTCGTGCAAGCAGGGTCAGTGATTGATGCCGTTGCGAGCGTCGAAGGCAAGAAGAAATTTCTTGCTCCAATTTGCGTGGGCAACGCACGCTCCACAGTTGCCGTGCTCGAAGCCGGCGCGAGTTGGGATCTTGCGGATCTGAAACTCGCATCTGTAAACGGAAGGCTTTCAGGCGACAAATTGTTCGTCACTGACGCCGCCGTGGCCGACTTCATAGTCGTTGTGGCACGAAATGGAGTCTTCGTTGTGGAAGCCAGAGCTTCAGGCGTGCGGATCACGCCCATGTCTGGCATGGATCTTACCCGCAAGTTCTACGCCGTGCACTTTGACCATACGCCCGCCGAAAAGATCGGCGAAACGAGTGCCTTGTCTAAGGCGTTTGATATCGCCACAGCCGCTCTGGCTGCCGAACTAGTTGGGGGTATGCAGCGGATCCTCGAGATTACCGTCGAATATGCCAAGACTCGGAAACAGTTCGGCAGGCCTATCGGAATGTTCCAAGCCGTACAGCACCAGTGTGCTGATATGTATTTGGAAACAGAGAGCTCGCGTTCCGCTGTGTACTATGCCGGGTGGGCGCTGCAAGAAAACTCGCCGGACGCAGCCACTGCCGTCTCCATCGCCAAGATGTACGCCAGCGATGCGGGGCGCACCGTCGGCAACCGTGGCATCCAGATTCATGGCGGCATGGGTTTCACCTGGGAAAACGATCTTCATCTGTATTACCGTCGGGCGAAGGCATCGGAGACGGCATTCGGCGACGCCACGTTTCATCGTGAGCGCATCGCTTCTATGGTGATCGACTCGGGCAGCGCCGCAAAAAGCGCCTAAATCATCAAGCGGAACTCTTCTTTGAATTTCTCGCTCCCGCGAAAACGGTTTACGCTCAATAGCTTCAAGTCTCACGGGCATATCAGCGATCCGCAATGCTTACCTACCGCCGGGGAGGCCTTCTGGTGAGCGACTTGCTGGACTATCCGGTGGCCATTCGATCCGGCGAAGAGCTTGACCTAGCCAGGCTCGAACCCTATTTGCGGCATCACTTTCCCAACGAGGCGGGCACACTCCAGGTTCTGCAATTTCCCAGCGGCCATTCCAACTTGACGTACTCGCTGCGTCTGGGAACTAAGGAGTTAGTTCTTCGACGCCCACCCTTCGGAAGCAAGGTGAAGTCCGCCCACGATATGAGTCGCGAATTTCGCGTGCTCTCAAAGCTCCATTCGGTCTACTCTCCAGCCCCCGAAGTGCTCTGCTATTGCGACGACGATTCCATTCTTGGCGCACCGTTCTATGTGATGAAACCGGTCCGCGGCATCATCCTTCGCGGACACCTGCCACCAGGTTTAGATCTTCCTGCGGAAAAAACACGGCGGCTCTGCGAATCTTTTATTGACAATCTCATACGCCTGCACCATGTGGATTACGCAGCCGTGGGTCTCGCCGATCTGGGCAGACCGGAAGGATATCTGGAACGACAGGTCCGTGGTTGGACCGAACGCTATTACGGATCCAGGACCCACGACTATCCTGAAGTACAGAAGATATCCGCATGGATGCAGCAGCGGATGCCATCCACGAGCACCGTTTCGCTGATCCACAACGACTACAAATACGACAATGTAGTGCTCGACCCGAGCGACATCACGAAGATCGTGAGCGTCCTCGATTGGGAGATGTGCACGATTGGGGACTCTTTAGCAGATCTCGGCACAGCACTGGCCTACTGGGTCGATGCCAGCGATCCTGAGGAGCTCCAACAAAATCGCTGGGGACCCACAACCCATCCCGGCAGCCTTACACGGGCAGAGATCGTGCATTGCTACGCGCGGAAAACGGGTTGCGATGCTTCCCAGATGGCTTTCTATCTTACGTTCGCCCGTTTCAAAGTTGCCGTCATCGTGCAGCAAATTTACTATCGCTATCACCAAGGCTTGACCAAAGACGAGCGCTTTGCTTCTATGCCCGAGAGAATCAGGATCCTGCTGCGTGCTTCCTTGCACACCGCGCAAACTGGGCGAATCTAGCGCGTACCTCACTTCAGATTTGATATGGCCAAAGCCGCAGTCAAATTCCGACGGGTCACGAGTAGTATCGGACGATCCACTCGGCAACACAGCTTGGTTTTTCGGACTGCTCGCTTTCAATCGTCACCGCATAGGTCGCTTCGACGGAGTCAGAGAGTTCTTTCAAGGCGAGCAAGGCAACACACGCACGAATCCTGGAATCGGCGCGGACAGCAGCAGGAAAGCGAACGCGATTCAATCCGTAATTCACCGCCAGCCGCACGCCGCTTTGGATTTGAATCACATCTTTCACAAAATGGCTGATTAAAGACAGCGTAAAAAACCCGTGAGCGATCGTAGTGCGATAAGGCGATTCGCTGCTCGCCCGCGCGCGGTCAACATGAATCCATTGCCGGTCTTCCGTGGCTTGGGCGAAGTGTTCGATCCGCTCTTGCGTGACGCAGAACCATTCACTGACACCAATCTTCTTGCCCACCAATTCCTTCATCGATCTTGAGTCTTTAACGACCAACGGCGGCTTCTCCCGGGCTCGGTACGTAAATTCTGTTGTGCGCTTGTCCTGACCATCAATGCGAACTCGGCCTTCCAGCCGGTTTATTACCTTTGGCCAGTTCCCACTTCGCGATCGATTCTATATGCACTTCATCCGGCCCATCGGCCAAGCGCAGCGTCCGAGCCATCGCCCATGCGCTAGCCAGGAAGGTGTCCTGCGAAACCCCGGCGCCTCCATGGGCTTGAATCGCCCGATCCAGCACGCGCAGGGCGACGTTAGGCGCCACCACTTTGATCATCGCAATCTCAGCACGCGCCCCTTTGTTCCCCACCGTGTCCATCATGTACGCGGCTTTCAGCGTCAGTAGCCGTGCCTGTTCGATCTCCATGCGAGACTCGGCAATGTCCGCGCGAATCGTTCCCTGTTCGGCCAGCGCTTTCCCAAAAGCCACCCGCGTTTGCACGCGGCGGCACATGGTTTCAAGCGCCCGCTCCGCGAGGCCAATACATCGCATGCAGTGATGAATCCGCCCAGGCCCCAGTCGCCCCTGCGCGATCTCAAATCCGCGGCCTTCTTCGAGCAGCATGTTCGCTGCAGGAACGCGCACATTCTCAAAATGGATTTCAGCGTGACCGTGTGGCGCATGGTCGTAGCCGAAAACCGTTAGCATCCGCACGATCTTGATGCCGGGCGTATCCAGAGGAACGAGGATCATCGACTGCTGTCTGTGTGGCGGTGCCGAAGGAGCGCTTTTTCCCATGAGAATCGCAACCTTGCACCGCGGGTCGCCCGCTCCTGAGGACCACCATTTCCGTCCACTAATCACATATGCATCGCCGTCTCGTCGGATACGGGCGGCAATGTTGGTGGCGTCTGAAGATGCTACGTCCGGTTCGGTCATGGCAAAGCATGATCGAATTTCTCCTGCCAACAGAGGCTTCAGCCATCTTTCTTTCTGCTCAGCCGTGCCATAACGCGCCAGCACCTCCATGTTCCCCGTATCCGGTGCCGAACAATTGAACACCTCAGGCGCCATATGACTGCGGCCCATGATTTCGCAAAGTGTCGCGTATTCAAGGTTGCTAAGGCCGGCACCATTCTTATCCTGTGGCAAAAATAAATTCCACAATCTCTCGCGGCGCGCCTTCACCTTCAAGTCTTCGACGATCCGGGTGGGCTTCCAGCGCTCGCGCGCGACTTCCTCGTGGAACCGCTGTTCGTTCGGATACACATGGGCATCCATGAAGGCTTGCAATCGTTGCTGTATTTCCTTTGTCTTTTTGTTGAGTTCAAAATCCATTAGGATCTCTATTTCCCCGTGAAGACCGGAGCGCGCTTACCGACAAAGTGCGCCACACCTTCTTTGAAGTCTTCGCACTGCAGGCTCGCTAACATTTCTTGCTCGGAACTTTCAAACGACTCCCCCAATGTCTGAAACATGGCGTCATACACTTGCCGCTTGATCACCCGCGTCGACCGCGGGCTGACGTTCGACGCCAGGTCCACCGCGTATTCCCGCACCCTTTCAAGAAACGTCTCTCGCGGATAGATCTGATTCGCGAGTCCCATTCTCAGTGCTTCCGCTGCATCGATCATTCTTGCGGAAAACAGCAGGTCCAGAGCGTTTGCGTGGCCCACAAGGCGCGGCAACATCCACGCCATTCCGTACTCGGCAATCAGCCCTCGCCGCGCGAAAGCCGTGCCAAACCGCGCCGCATCCGAAGCAAGACGTACGTCGCAATACAAAGCAATCACCAAGCCCAATCCCACTACCGGACCGTTGATCGCCGCAATCACAGGCTTCATCACCGCCGGGAAATACGAATACTTCTTCTGAAAATCCTCTCGCGCACCTTTACCGTTGCCACTCGTAGGTTGCACAGCCTGTGCCCGCCGCGCTTCGTCGAGTCCCTTCTCCGCGGCTATGCTTAAGAGTGATATATCCGCACCCGCGCAGAATCCGCGTCCCGCCCCCGTCAAGACGATCACACGAACGTTTTCATCGTGCTCCGCCTCCTCCATCGCGGCGCGTACCTCGCGTTGCATCACGGCCGTCCAGGCGTTCAGCTTATCGGGCCGGTTGAGCGTAATGGTGGCGACGCGGTCAACGACTCGGTACAGCGTTTCGTTGTTTGGCATAGTGAGCCGGATTATATACAATCGCAGCTGCGTTAGTCACATTCATCTGTGTGTGACTATCTCCTTCTGAAACCTTCTTTGCGGCCGTCCTGACGGCGGCCGTACGTTCCAACCGGAGACCCTATGTCCTTCGTTGAAAATCAAGGTGTCAAAATCTATTGGGATGAACAAGGCTCCGGCGAACCTTTGTTGCTCATCATGGGGCTCAGCTATCCCTCCTGTATGTGGCATCGCAGCCGCCCGGTTCTTGCACAACGCTTTCGCACCATCGCTCTCGATAATCGCGGCGTTGGCCAAAGCGATGCGCCTCCGGGAGTTTATTCCATCATGTTGATGGCCTCGGATGCGGTTGCCGTCCTGGATGCTGCGGGCGTCGAGTCCGCGCACCTATTCGGTGTCTCCATGGGAGGCATGATTGCGCAGGAATTTGCACTGCAATATCCCAAACGCGTGCGTTCGCTGATTCTGGGTTGCACTGCTGCGGGCGGTCCCCATGCCGTAAGGGCTGAGCCTGCAGCTCTGCAAGCTCTCACGCGTCAGGGCATGACCCCCGAAGAGTCCATGGAGGCCATCATCCCGTTCATCTATGACGCTGCTACGCCGCGCGAATGCATCGACGAAGATATGGCCATCCGCATGAAGTGGTATCCCACTCCCCAGGGATATGCGGGCCAACTTCAAGGGATTTTCGCCTGGGAAGCCTACAGCCGCATCACGCGAATCGCGGCCCCAACGCTGGTCATTCACGGCGAAAGCGACAGGCTCATTCCACCTGCAAACGCCAGGTTAATCACCGCGCGCATTCCCGGGGCCAAACTCGCACTGATTCCTCGTGCTAGCCACATTTTCGACAGCGACCAGCCGGATACAGCACGTCACGCCATTTTAGAATTTCTCTCCGCTCAGCATGGCCGGGCGCCACGGTCCCAAGCCTAGATCCTCTCGGTAGAACTCCGCCGTGGGCGGAGCGAGACCTTAAATCCATCGTAATAGAACGAACGGTCGTGCTATTATCTGGTACCAATATGAAGGCAAGCCGACCACGAACCTGGGCTTCCCGTCGGCCCCGACGCGCTGATCCTGCGCCGAAAGATCCACTCCGACGGCCTCGAGGGCTGAAAACTCGCAGGGCCATCCTGCGAAAGGCGGTCAACCTCGCCTCGCTCGAAGGGCTTGAAGGGCTAACGATCGGGAAGCTGGCTTCTGGTCTCCAAATCAGTAAGAGCGGTCTCTTCGCCCACTTCGGCTCCAAAGAAGATTTGCAGTGCGCCGTAGTCGATGCAGCCCGCGACATCTTCGTCGAGAAAGTGGTCCGGCCGGCGTATGAATTCCGCGGACTCAAGCGTCTTCGAGCGCTCTGCGAGAACTGGCTGTCGTATGGCGAGGAGAAAGTCTTCCCCGGCGGCTGCTTCTTTTCTGCTGCGTCGCTTGAATTCGACGATCGGCCCGGCCGCGTTCGGGATCAGATCGTGACGTTGATGAAGAAGTGGCTGGGAAATCTGGAGCAAGCGGCCCGCGAGGCGCAGTTCGCCGGTGAAATCAAGAAGGAAGTGGACGTGCGCCAGCTTGCATTCGAAATTCAGGCGCTTGCGATGGGAGCGAACTGGAGTTCGCGCCTGTTCCGAGATGACAGTGCTTTCCGTCTGGTTCGCGGCGCGATTCTACAGCGCATCGACCAAGCCACAGAACCCATGCGATCGAGGGAGTGATGCGAATTCGTCTAGGTTTGCTCGCTTGCGCCGTCGCAGGGCTGATCTCCGTAGCTGCGTACAGCGCGCGAGCGCAAACCGAGACTAACCGCACCGAGATTCCTCTTCAGCGCTGCGATCGCCTGCCTGTTGTGATTCTCCAGGTGGACAAAGCCGACAAACGCTTCCTGATCGACACGGCTGCTACATCCATGCTCAACGAGAAGTCATTCACCAGCGGGCGTACCAAAGAGATTCGCGTCCAATCCTGGAATAAAACAACCGCGCTGAACGCACGCGAAGTTTCGATCGGTGAGGTCTCCCTGGGCAGCCACAGTCTGCGAGCCGTTAAGCTGCCGGCGATTGACTTGAGCGTCATCGCCAAAGCATGCGGCGGCTCGCTCGACGGAATCCTCGGCGTGGATCTTCTGGAGCAGCTGGGCGTGACGATCGACCTGGAACGAAGCGTCGCCCGCCTCGGCATCACGCCATCAAGTTCCTCTGAGGTCTCCCTTATCGCGGACATGAAGAAGGCAATGCATGCTTGCTCGGAAGCCTTCAACAATGGAGACGCCGACAAGCTGGCCTCTTGTTTCGATCCGGATTTCGTGCTGAGTTCTCCGGGTGGCGAGCTTCGGGGACGGAACGAGACCACAAATCATTTTCGGCAACGGTATTTTGGGATGAACCCGCATGTCCATCTTTCCATGACGATGAGCGACCAGCGAGCGGTAGGTAACGTGGTGTGGAGCTTGTATGATTACACGATCGAATCTGCAGCCGTTCGCATCGCAGGCCGGGGCATGATGCTTTGCCGCAGACTCGACAACCGCTGGTATATCCTCAGCATGCATGAATCACCGATCGATTCCGCCTTGAAGCCGGCGCATTAACCAGGCCTCCGGCTGGCGACTCTTGCCGTGCGACCACTATTCCGTCGAAGGACTGCGTGAAGCACGTTCGCACTTGAAAGACCACGGCGTCCTCTCTCTTTCATTCGCCGTCATCAACGAAGACAAACGATTCCAGCCGGACGCTGGAAGCATGGCTCAGTAAAGGGGGGAATCGAGAAGTCCGTAGGCCACAACATCGAATCGCTCTAAGGGGCTCTAGCTCGAGCCATGCTCTACGCTGCAGGTTTCCGGTGTTTATTCAGTCCGCAGCAGGATTTCAATGCTGATGTTTATTCAAGCTGGTGGGAGTGGACCCGTTTGCCATCTCTGCCTTTTACAAGCAGATCAGGCGGGAATTCAATTATATGGCCGTTGGTACGATTTTGGGCGTATCGTACCGAAAACAGACCGCTAGTTTGGGTCAAAGGGGTGTGCTATGCGAGCTGCCCAGGGAGTGCTATTTCTCTCATTGATTCTCAACAACAGCAACTGTTCGGCACAAACGGTAGGGGCCAGCTTACAAGGCACCGTGTATGACCCGTCCGGGGGTTTTGTTCCCGGCGCGGCAATCGAAATTCGCAACGTCGACCAAGGCGCGGTGCGAGCTCTTATTACGGACGACAAAGGCCGCTATCGCGAACCACTGCTGCCTCCCGGAGAGTATGAGCTGCGCGTTAAAGTGTCGGGCTTTCAGCCGGTGGTGCTGAAGGGCATTAACTTGACGATCGGACAAGATGCGGTGCTGGACGTCAAACTGCAAATTACCGGCGGCGTTGAACGCATAAATGTTATCGCCGACGAGGCCCCGCCGATCGACCTGGCTTCCGCAGCGCTGAGCGGGACCGTGAACCGCTCGCAAATGAACGATCTGCCGCTCAATGGGCGATCGTTTCAGGAGCTGGCACTTTTGCAGCCAGGTGTGAACGCCGCGGTCGCGGCGGGAAGCGACGCAGTGGGCGGACGTGGAAAGAAAATCACTATTAACGGCGCACGACCGGAGCAGAACAGTTTTCTGCTGGACGGCTCGGACATCAACAATGTTTACAACAAAACGCCAGGGTCGGTCGCCGGGGTGCTGCTGGGCGTGGAGACGGTGCAGGAATTCCAGGTGCTGACGAATTCTTATTCGGCGGAGTTCGGCAGATCTTCAGGCGGCATCATCAATGCGATTACGCGGTCGGGAATTAACAAGCTCTATGGGAACTTGTTTGAGTATCTGCGCAATTCGGCGCTGGACGCGAAGAACTACTTTGACCCGGCGACAAATCGCATTCCACCTTTTAAGCGCAATCAATTCGGGGGAACATTGGGCGGGCCGATTCGGCACGATAAGACTTTTTTCTTTGGCGCTTTCGAGGCCATCAAAGAGCGGCTGGGGATAACGGGCTTAACGAATGTGCTGGACGATAACGCGCGCAATTCGGCTGCTGGCGCGGTTAGCTCACTTATACAGATTTTGTTCCCGCGTGCGAATGGGCGCGTGCTCGGGGGCGGTGTCGCCGAGTATTCGTTCACGAGACCCCAACCCACCGATGAATACTTCGCGCAGGGCCGCGTTGATCATCACTTTTCCGAGAAGGACACAATCTTTGCGCGCTATACGTTCGATAACGGTAACGTGGACAGGCAGGTGAAGGATAAGCCGCCGGTCGTGTTCTTTAAGGAGCGTTCGCGCAACCAGTACGTGACGCTCGAACACGTGCATACGTTTTCGCAGACGCTGCTGAATACCTTGCGGGTCAGCTTCTCGCGTTCCACTTCTGAGGTCGATAACCAACGGACCGTGGATGTGCCGCCCAACCTTTGGTGGATCCCACCGTCGGCAGGTGGCGTGCAATTCGGATTTCTCACCATTCAGGGATTGGTGACGGAAATGGCCGGTGACTACCGCCTTCCGCGAAATGATCATCTGAACAACTACCAATGGCATGACACGGCCTTTCTAACCAAAGGCGGGCACGGTTTGCGGTTTGGCGCCGAGGGCCAGCGCATGCAGTTCAATCAGCACACGACCAGCCAGTTGGGCGGCATCATGACGTTCACAAGCTTGGCGAGTTTCTTGACGGGCACGCCTTCGTCGTTCAACTTCGCTGTGCCGGGGCGAATTGATCCGGATCGTGGCTTCCGGCAATCGTTCTACGCGGCTTTCGTGCAAGACGATTATCGTTGGAAACCAAATTTAACCCTCAATTTGGGCCTAAGATACGAGTTCGCCACAGTCCCCACAGAAGTAAACGGAAAAATCTCCAACCTCCGCAGCATTTCAGACTCCGAAATGGTCATTGGGGACCCCTGGTACGCCAACCCGGCACTGAAGGACTTTGCGCCGCGAATTGGTTTGGCTTGGGATCCGTTCAAGAATGGAAAGACTTCGGTGCGATCTGGGTTTGGGATCTTCTACGACCAGCTTCTGCCCAAGTATTATGTATTTTCGGGCAGCCTCAATCCGCCATTCACAACGCGCACGAGCCGCACAAATCCACCATTTCCGAATGCCGTGCAAGGCTTCAACCCCAACGCTCCGGTCTGTGGACTTCCCGGAGGCCCAACAGGAGCCTGTCCTCCAGGAAATCTCAAGGCCAATCTCCAGACGGTCAATTACGACCTGCAACCCTCGTACATCATGCAGTACAACTTAAGCGTGCAGCGCGCTCTGCCTGGTGATTGGGACGTGACGCTCGGCTACGCCGGCTCTCACGGGCTCCACCTGATTCGGGTTGCTGATGCCAACTTAGCCCCATCGATCCTCGTGAACGGTGTAAAGACTTACCAACCGTCGCGGGGACGCCGCAACGCGACTTTTGGCGGCGTCACGCAGCGCGAGACAGATGCGCAATCCTTCTACAACGCACTACAGGCAGGCTTGATCAAGCGATTCTCCCATGGCTTGCGCGCACAACTCTCGTATACTTTCTCCCGCTCGATTGACGAATCGAGTGGCATTAACTCCCAGGATTTCGACAACACCACCCAATATTCGATCGATTTCTTTGACCGCAAGGCGGACCGCGGCCTATCGAGCTTTTCAGTGAAGCATGTTCTGGTGGCGAACTGGAGCTATGAGCTACCGTTTGGGAGCAGCAGCGCAGGTCTAACCCGAGCGCTGGTGAGAGGCTGGCAGCTCAACAGCATCGTGACAGCGCAGTCGGGCACTCCGTTTGAAGTGCGGCTCGGTCACAACCAATCGGGAAACTTGAACACCATTGATTTCTCCATTCACGAGCGGCCGAACGTCGGGCCAGGGGGGGCCAACAATCCGATCGTCGGTGATCCCAAGCGCTGGTACGACGCAAGCGCATTTGTGCTGCAGCCCGCCGGCACGATAGGAAATCTTGGCAGGAACACGCTGATTGGCCCCAAACTCGTGAACTGCGATTTCTCTCTCTTCAAGCAATTCGCGTTGGGGGAGACCAAGGCGCTGCACTTCCGCGCCGAGATGTTCAACATCTTCAACCATCCGAACTTCGGCGTGCCCAACCAGGCGAACCGGACGGCCCTGCTGCCCACAGGCATGGTGAACCCCAGCGCCGGCGTTATTCTGAGCACGGTGACGACATCGCGACAAATTCAGTTTGGATTGAAGTTGACTTTCTAGATTGCGCCAATCGCACACTTCAGCGATCGGGGCTGCCATTCCTGCGCAGAGGAAGAGCAATGACGGGTGCAAGGTAAAAGCAGATGTTCGGTTCGTTTTGTGAGGATGGAACAGCCGGCAAGAAAGAAAAGGAAGAATGCCCATACGAACAGTAAAAACTACACCCGAGCAGAAAAAGGAATTGGTGCAACTCTGTCATGAATACGCAGACCTGCAGAAGAAAGCCGTTGAGATCAGATGGGTTTTGAACGATCAAGTTGCAGCGTTGGCCGGACTTATGGGGACCGGTGAGGTTGCCGCGCTGTCAATAGATTTCACTCAAATTGAGGTTGTTAGCGTTGAAGAGTGGAAAGAGGCGCTGCTAAACGTAGCAACATCCGAGCGGTGGGTTTGTACTGGCTTCGCTCCCACAGAGACCGACCTCCGGACTGAAACGCTTGACTCCCATTCCGCCTGACAGTGTCCTCGAATTAAAGCGCAATTCGGGAAACGGGCATCGGATATCAGGTCGTCTCAGTCACCCTTAAGAACGGTAGGCATTTTGACCAAGCGGTCGTGAGTGCGAGCCTCGCACTGCCGCAGAGGAACAGTAGTATTTGGAGCGGTCGTAGAGCCGACGATTGCGTTCAGTAGCGGGCAGCAGGAAGGCGCACTCTCCGACAGCCGAAACCAAGCGTGAACGCACTCATAAACAGCGACGGACTCGCTCTGGCCCGGGTTTCAGCGCCATCGGCAGTTTTATCCGGATTTCGCGTCGGGGTGGCGCGGTGTCCAGTCTTTCGGCGGGAAAGCCACGCGCCAGAACGTCGGATTGGGCAACATGAACTCTACTCCCACCTGAATTTGCTCACCCGGAATCCTGTTAACGTGGGCCACAACACACTCGAGCGCCGCTTTTGTCTGTACGTTCGACAGAGTGAACTTTTGTCCGCGGTACACCGGCGCCGCGATGGCAAGCAACGCTCCATGGGCGCTGATGGCCAAAGTGTGAGTCTCTTCTTCCAAAAGCGACGCGGCACCCGCCTGACCGGAAACTCGCACCGGGATTTTCATCAGGACTCGCTGACTCCGGCGGCGATTAGCCGCAAGCCACGAGGTCTCGCGGGACTCGGCAATCCATGTATCCAAAGTCCCAAGGTGTTCCGGCTCGACCGCAGTAAACATCAGCCCCATGCCCCTGCCCGGTTGGTTGTAGACGACTCTTGCTCGGGCCTCGAACGAATTTGAGCCTTTGGTGATGCATACATCTGTGACTGTTCCTAAAGCGAGTGGACTGTCCGTGTCCACGTAGCAGCCTTGCTGGCTCAAATCGCGCACGCGGGTTTTGAGCCGTTCGCCGGCCTCGGCCGCTACGACCTCAACGGCAGCAGTGAAGGCATAGCGAGGATGAGTGCGCCGGTCGGCCCCGGTTGGCGCCGCGGAATCGGGGTTAGGCTCTTCCGTCTGAGCGGAGATCACGACAGGAGTAGCAGGATTCTCGACTTCATCCCGAGTCTCGATCGGACTGGCCGTGTTTTCGATTTCAACTGTATCGATTTCAACCTGAATCTCGACTGGACTGGCAGACTGCTCGGTCTCACCCTGGACCATAACCTCCGCTGGCTGCGAGTCCTGCTTGTGCTTCCGCTTTCGCTTGCGACGCTTCATAGCCAAAAGATTCTGATACAAACGGGCCGTGCAGGTCGTGTTATAAATGAACACGTTGCGCTGGACCGCCCATCTGCGCCCCACCGTGCCACTCGAAGTGTAGGGGTCCACCACCGAGACGTCCGGTAAGACCTCATGCGCCTTCGGCGCACCCCCAAGCATGAAAATAGGGTTCAGCGGGCTGGTCCGAGTGGACGGGTCAGTCTGTGGTACAAGCTTCCGTGGATGGCGGTTGCTTGG
>Ga0070698_100005360_pt1 | contig 14029 bp, 8 predicted proteins | sample KBSK1502metaG_FD_65477 | JGI IMG/M metagenome (GOLD analysis project Ga0070698, IMG submission 65477) | Corn, switchgrass and miscanthus rhizosphere microbial communities from Kellogg Biological Station, Michigan, USA - KBS K1-50-2 metaG | ecosystem: Host-associated > Plants > Roots >...
TCATCTGGCTCTACTCCACAGTGTACAGCGCGGTCATCACGCCAGACATCCGCAGCGCGCTCTATGACCTCCTGCCAGAACTGACGCTGCCCTCGTTCGAGTACGCGCTGCTGGCCGTGGCGGCCGGCCTCGCCGGTCTCGCGCTGACGTGGAGCGCCGCCGCGACACGCAAATACTCCGTGCCGATCCTTGTGGTGGCCTTTGGCTACGGCCTGCTCGCCTCGCTGCTAGTCTTCATCCGTGGCTCCGTCAATGGGATCATCGTGGAGCCGAGCGCGGTCTATCAGACCACGATCCTGGCGCTCTTCACCGCGCTCGCGTTCGTCGCGGGGCGTCGCGCAGGGAACGACGCCGCGGCCAACTTTGCTCTGCCCTTTGGCCTGCTGCTGCCTATTCCCGCCCTGACGCAGGCGCACAACGGGCTGACCGCGAGCGTGCTCGCGGTCTCCGTCGCCGTCGCCGCCCTGGCGATACGGCGCGTTCTTGGCCGCAATTGGGCCATTGTGACCCCGTATGTCATCGCGCTCTGGACCACTCTGCTGGCGCTCTTTCAGGCGGGATCGAGCGAGGCCGACGTCGGGCTGTACGCGCTGATCGGCGTCTCGCTGCCGGTGGCGCTCCTGCTGGTGATCGCGGCGCTGGCGACAATCGCGGCGCTCTGGGAGAACGTTCAGGCGGCGATGATCGCGCCAGCGGCGATCGCGTGGCTGGCGCTCTTCGGGCGTATTGACCCGCTGCCCGCGCTGGTTGTCGCGCTGGCGCTCTTCGGCGCCGGAGCGCTGCTGTATCAGATGCGCGGTCGTGGCTGGGATATTCCGTGGCTGGTGGCTGGCGCGCTCGGCTCGTTCGGGCCGCTGATCCAGATTCGCTTCGCCAATCCCGGCGGCCCGTACTGGCAGGTCGGCGCGCTGCTGGCGTTCGGCGCGGCGGTCTATCTGCTCGCGCTGCAGCGCCGCGCCGTGATGCCCTATCGCGCGACGCTGGAGCCGCTGGCGGCGTACTATGCCGCGCTGGCCGCGCTGGCCTTCCCGCGCGAGGACGACTACATCCCCATCGTCGTCTACGCCTGCGCGCTGGGTTTGCTGGGCGCAGCGCTGCGTTTGCGGCTGGCGCGCGGATGGGCGCTACCGCTCTATGGCGCCGCCGTCTTCACCTCGGCGATCTCGTTCGCGTGGCTGCCCGGCTACGACGCCAATCTCATCGCCGCGATCTTCCTTGTCTACGCGGCGGCCTCGGTCGCGCCAGTGCTGGCGGAGCGCAATCCCGCCGTCGGCGTCGTGCCCGCGCTCTACGCCTCTGGCGCGGTCGTCGTGCAATCCGACGCGCGGCTGCTGCTGCCGATCGCGGCCGGGCTGACGCTCGTGGGCATTATCATGAGCCGCTGGCTGGGCCGCTCGTGGGCGGCGCCCTGGTACACGGCGGCGCTGATCGCGAGCGTGGCGACGGCCATTCGCGGCGCTACAGATCCAGACTTCAACTACCTCGCCCTGCTCCTGCTGGCGCTCATCGCCTATGGCGTGGCGCTTGTCGAACGCACCGCCTGGCTCACGCCGCTGGCCGCGCTCTATGGCGTCTGGGCGGTCTTCGTCGTGCCCGGACCGGAACGATTCCTGCCGACGGCGGCGATCGCCTTCGGCGCGATCCTGCTTGGCGCGCTCTTCAGTTTGCTGGCGCGCTCGTCACGCCTGAGCGCCGTCTTCGGAGCCGCGCAAGGCGCGGCGGGACGGCTACGCTGGACCGGCGTCTGGTACGGAATCGCCGTCGTCGCCAGCTTCGCGCTGCCCCTGCGCAGTGGCACGTACAAGGACGTCTTCTACATTGCGCTCTTCGCCCTCGCCGTCGAGATCTACCTGGTCGCGCTCCTGGTTGAGCGCGCGCCGCTGCTGACCGCCGCCGCCACGCTCTACGGCTGGTGGGGGGCGCTGGCGCTGCCGGACGAGAACCGCCTGCTCGTGACGGTGGCGCTAGCGGGAGGCGTGGCGCTGCTGGGCGCCGTCGTGCGTCTCGTCGCCGGGCGCCAGTGGGCGATCTCGCTCTACGCGCTCGGCGCGCTGGTCTCACTCGTCTCGCTCACGCGCGTCGTTCCCTACGACGCGAACACGATGGAGGTCGTCCTCCTGATCTACACCGCGGTGGGCGCGGCGATCACGCTGCTGGAACGCGAACCGCTGGCGGGCATCGCCCCGGCGTTCTACGCGTCCGGCGTCGCGCTGATCCAGACCAATCCCCGTTTACTGCTGCCGGTCGCGCTGGGGCTGGGCGTCGTGGCGATGCTGCTGGGACGGCGCTTCGGCGTTCGCTGGTCGCTGCCATGGTACATCGTGACGGCGACGGCGAGCCTGGCGACGGTGATCCGTGGCGCGTCGCAGCCGGACTTCGAGTACATCGCGCTCATCGCGATCGCGCTGCTCTGCTACGCCATCGTCGCGGCGGAGGCGTTGCCGGAGCTGCTGGCGCTGCCCTTCACCGTGGGCGCGGCTGCGCTGATCGTCACGGCGGTTCATTTCGACTTCGAACGCTGGCAGACGGTTCTCAGCCTCGCGGCGCTGGCCTATCTCTACTTCGCCGGACAGTGGCTCTGGCGCGCGCTCCCCTGGCTGGGGACGGTCGCGCCACGCCAGTATGGCGAGCAGCCCCTTGATACACGTGTGATCGGCGTAGGCGGACATCGCTGGGGCGGGTTGATCACGGCGATCCTGACGGCGCTCGGAGCGATGATCCTTCCCGGCAGTTTCACCGTGGAGAGCGCGCTGACGCTGGCGACGGGGGGCGCCGTGCTGGCGGTGGCCGGGCTGCTCGCGCTGATCGCCGCGCAGACAGAGAGACGCGGGCTGCTCTACCTCGCCGGGTTCGTGGCGACGCTCGCATTCGACTGGGGCGCGCGCTGGCTGGGGCTGGATAATCCGCAGGCGTACACACTGCTCCCCGCGAGCTATTTGCTGCTGGTGGGCGCGCTGCTACCGGCAGACAAGAAGTTGCGTGGGGCAGCGTACTACGCGGCGTGGGCCTCGATTCTCGGCTCGTTCACGCTGCTGCTGCCGACGTTCGTCCAGTCGTTCACCGACCAGAACGACACGCTGTATCTGCTCATCCTCGTCGCCGAGGCCATCGTCGTCGTAGCGGTTGGACTGGGGACACGCACGCGTTCGCTTCTCCTGATTGGCGGGGGATTCATCGGCCTGGCGGCGATCCGTGGCGCCGTGGTCGCCGTCACCAATGATGTGCCGATTTTCGTCGTCTTTGCGGCGCTGGCGCTGCTGCTGATCGGCGGGGCGACCTGGCTGAGCCTGGCAGTGCGGCGGCGTCCCGAGGGCGGCGCAAACGCGCAGTAGGTTGTCCGCCGGACACGCGTGTACAGGACATTCGCACCGAGCGCGTGGCGCTCGCGCGGGCGATTCGTCCCCATCAGGAGAAGGGTCGCGTCTTCGGTGGCGCGGGGATGTCGTACGATAGACGAATGGGTGGCGGACTTTGGCCGCAGAGGGACCCGTGGCCGGGTCGCGGCGCCGCGAGCGCAGTGGGCATAAGCGCGCAGGGGACGAGCGCGCCGCAGCAGAGAGGACAGCACGTATGGGGATAATACGCTGGGTTGGGCGCGGGGTGGCGCTGGGAGGCGCGGTCGCTGCAGGCGGAGCGCTCTTCGTCACGGCGCGGCACGTGCTGACAACGCCGCAGCCCCTCAGGAGCGGTCTGGAGGGCGAGGCGAAGATTGATCGCGTGCATGGCGGCGACCTCTACTACACCATCGCGGGGCCAGAAGACGTCGAGCCGGTCGTCCTCCTCCACGACTTCTATTCCGGCGCGTCGAGCTACGAGTACCGCAGCGTCTTCGCGCGGCTGGCGCGCCAGTATCGCGTCTACGCGCCCGACTGGCTCGGCTTCGGGATGTCCGAGCGTCCGCCACTGGCCTTCACCGGCGAGTTCTATGCGACGGCGCTGGCGGGATTCCTGCGCGACGTCGTCCAGCGCCCCGCCATCGTGATCGCGCAGGGGCGCGCGGCGAACGTGGCGGCGCGGGCCGCCTCTGACGAGCCGGAACTGTTCGCGCGACTGGCGTTGATCTCGCCAGAGATCGAGGCGGGGGTGCGGCTCGACCCAACCGTGGCGCAGACGGCCGTACGCACGGCGCAGCGCGCTTCGCTAGGCATGGCGCCCTATGCGCTGCTCTCGACACGGCCGGTTCTGCGACGGCTGGCCCTGGGCCGGGGCGATGGCGCTGCGAGCGAGGAGGCGCTGGATCACCAGTACGCCAGCGCGCATCAGTTCGGGGGGCAATATGCGCTGCTCGCCCTGCTGACGGGCGAGCTGGACCTGCCGATCCAGCAGGAGGCGTCGCTGATTCAGCCGCCGCTCCTGTTTGTGGCGGGGGAGCGCGACACCCGCCGCCCGCGGGGAATCATGGAGGAGCTGGCGATCCTCAATCCCTATGCCGAATTGGAGATCATTCCGGCGGCGGGGGCGTCGGTCTGCGAGGATCAGCCACTGCGCTTCCTGGCAACGCTGAGCGCCTGGATTGCGCGGCCGGCGGCGCGTCAGCGCCCATACGCGACACGGCTGACCCCTGGCGAGGCGCGTACGGCGCAACGTGGCGGAGTTGAGGAAAACGCAGCGCCTGAAGATGGGCCAGCGACGTCGCCGACGCCAGAGGTTCCTGACCTGCCAGAAAATCCGGACGGTCCTGAGGTTCCAGACCTTCCGCCGTTTGCCGCGATATCGGAGACTCCCGAAGAGCCAGGGGTTCCGGAGGTCGAGCCGGAGGTCAATCCTGACCCGCCAACGCCTCCAGAGATCGCGCCAGTACCATCGTCTGAGCCGGGTCCCGACGCGACGGCGACCTCGACCGCGAAGGCGCCGCACAGGCGCGCGACGAGCGCGAAGCCTGCCACGAAATCTGACTCAGACACGACGAGCGCACAGCCGGCTGCGAGCGCGCCAGATGAGTCGAAGCCGGCGACGCGCAAGCGCTCAACTACGACAGCCGCCACGAACACGAAGAGTGGCGCGGCGGCGCAATCGTCTGTGTCCACGAAGAAGAGCGGGAGCAAGACTTCCAACAGCAAAGCATCCAGCCACGCGAAGAAAGCCACCCCACCTGAAGAGGCATAGGCCAACCCGGCAGTGTTGCGCATTGATTTGCCTGTGAGGAGATTCCGCGGCATGGGCGTTCCAGAGATGTTTGCGCGTTTCCCGACCCTCGAAACGTCGCGCCTCTTGCTGAGGCAGATACTTCCAGGCGATGCGGAAGCGCTCTTCGCCACATTCTCGGACGCCACCGTTATGGAGCTCTACGGTGATCCCGCCCATCAGTCGGTAGAGGATTCACGTGATCTGATCCGCCGCCAGGAGGAGTGGTACACGCGTCGTGAGGGCGTGCGCTGGGGCGTCACGCTGAAAGGCGAGCGCGCCATCATTGGCTCGTGCGGGTTCTTTCTCTTCGACGAGGATTTCCGTCGCGCCGAGATAGGTTACGAGCTGGCGCGGGCCTACTGGCGGCAGGGAATCATGCGCGAGGCGGCGCAGGCGATCATCAGCTACGGTTTTGGTGAGGCGCGGCTGCATCGCATCGAGGCGGTCGTCAACGGCGGCAATGAACCCTCAAAAGCGCTGCTGCGCAGCCTGGGCTTCGCGCACGAAGGAACGCTGCGCCAGCGCTACTACTTCGCCGACCGCTATTGGGACGAGCAGTATTTCGGGCTGCTCCGGGATGAATGGCGCGCGTGAGGTACGACCGTGCCCAGAACTCAAGACCACTGAGTCTACCCGCAAGGTCCCTTGATGGGCGCAGTCGGCTGTCTCCATCAAGCCAGGTCAGAAGGTCGCGCCCGCAGTCGTGAGAGCGCGGCGGACGCGCTCGCCGAGCAGAGCCAGCCGCATAAGTGGCTCGTTGCTGAACACGAAGCGCACATGACGCTCGGCGACCGCTCCACCCCAGCCGCGCATGGGCGTAGCGGCGACCTTCTCGGCTAGCAAGTGTTGAGAGACCCGCTCGCAGTCGAGACCGAGCGCGGAGACATCGAGCAGGAGCGACCAGCCTCCCGCCGGTGAGGTTACAGGAAGTCCGGCGAGCTGGCGGAGCGTCTCATCTCGTCGCCGCTGCCATTCGGCGTTCGCCGCCGCCAGGTCTTGATCCGGCGCGCCAAGTGCGACGCGCGTCCCGATCTGCGCGAAGCCGCTAGCGACAAGGCCGTTATAGATCTGCACACGCGAGAGATCGTTGACCAGCTCGCCCGGCGCGACGACCCAGCCGATTCGCCAGGCAATCATGCGCTGCTCAAACGATGGCGCGCCGACGACGACGGTCCTCTCGCGCATCCCTGGCAGCGACGCGGGATGCCGTATGGGCCGCCCATCGAAGAGGACGCCTTCGAATCCACCCCAATAGAGCAGCCACAGGTCGCGCTCGCAGCAGAGCGAGGTCACCGCCTCCCATTCTTCTTCACTCGCCACCCAGCCGGAGGGAAACGAGGCGTTGTTGAGGAAGATCACACGCGTGCGGTCGGTCACGGCGGACCAGAGGACGTCGAGATCGAGCCGCCACTCGCCACTGGCGATATGTAGTGGGACGAGACGTGGCGTAGCGCCGACGAGTCGTACGCGATTGAGCATGCCGGCATACGTGGGGTCGGTGAGGATCACCTCATCGCCAGGGTCGGTCAGGCAGAAGAGCGCGTCGAGCATCGCGTCGCCCTCGCCGCTGGTAATTACAATCTCACGGCGTCCGTCATAACGCGGTCCGCCACGACGCTCGATGTAGAGCGCGACGGCCGCCTTGAGGTCATCGCGGCCGGTGAAGGGCAGCCAGCTGTTCGCCTCGTCTGTCCCAATCGCCGCACGCGTCGCCTCCAGCGCCTCCTCGGGTGGCGGGATGTCGGTGTCCAGGTTCTCCATGCGTAGGATGTCAGGATCATCGCCAGCCGCCGCAGCCACACGATCGATGTTGAAGCCGGGAATGGAATCAAGACGGTGAACGCTCATGCTACCCTCCTGCCACTGGAATACGCTCTCCTGAGCAATGCCGCTCCCATCATACATATCTACGCCGCCGCTTGGCGAGCGACGTGACCATGGGCGCGTCTCCTGCGTCGGACTATCCAGAGACTGGGCAGGAAGCCGGTCTGCCCCCCCTCCAGAGCACAGGCGCCGACACGTCAGGATGAGGCACATTGATGATTACCACGGTTTTGTTCATGTTGCTGGGATGGTTTGGCTGCACGCTGGTGATGACGATTTTCGCGAGCCGGACGACCAAGACGAGCGCATAGATACTTCTTGCCACAGACCCAGAGCCACGCGCAGGTCGCTGGCGCGATTTTTCGTCTGTGCGGATGAGCGCGACCGGCGAAAGTATCAGGCGCCACGTTCGCCTGAGCGCCAGGAGCAGGCGCAATGCATGGGCGCGCTCCCGCCGGCGAACGGCCGGGAAGTCGCGAGGGACTGAAGCCTGAGCAGCGTCACCTACCGCAGCGGATTCGGTATGCGCTATTCTGTAAATAGTGTTTCACGTGAAACACTTTACGTAACGCTACACGAAGGAGACGCGCCTCATGCGGCCAATCATCGGCATCTCGTGTCAGCCCGCGCTCAGCGCTGGATCGCAACGCCCGATCTATGGGCTGGGGCGGTCCTACGTGCACGCGATTGAGCTGGCGGGGGGCATCCCGCTGCTGATCCCGCCACTCGGCGACGATGAGAGCCTGCGGGCGATCGCGGAGCGACTGGATGGCGTGCTGCTCTCTGGCGGCGGAGATGTGGACCCGGCGCTCTACGGCGAGCCGCCGATCCCGCAGCTAGGGGTAGTCGAGCCGGAACGCGACACGATGGAGCTGGCGCTGGCGCAGATCGCCATCGAGGATGAGCAGCCCTTGCTGGGCATCTGCCGTGGTATGCAGGCGCTCAACGTGGCGCGCGGCGGCACGCTGTATCAGGATATCGGCGCGCAGCAACCGGAGGCGATCAAGCATGATTACCACAGCTACGAGGGGCCACGCGACCTGCGCGCGCACGAGATCACGGTTGCGGAAGGGTCGCCGCTGGCGGCGATCGTCGGCGGGTCGCGCTACGCCGTCAACAGCTTCCATCATCAGGCGGTGAAGGAGCCGGGCGCAGGGATCAAGATCATCGGCTGGGCGGAGGATGGGCTGGCGGAGGCGATGATGGTGGAGGAGCACCCCTTCGCGCTGGCTGTCCAGTATCATCCTGAGGAACTGGTGGAGAGCGATCCGGCGGCGCGGGCGCTCTTCGAGGCGTTCGTGCGCGCCTGCGCGGAGCGGATGGCGTCACGAGTCGGTCAGTTGTAACCTGCGCGCGTTCTTCCCTTGCGAGCTGTCTTGCCGGCTGGCGGCTGCTCACTTCATGCCCACTTTGCGCTCAGACGGCCTGTATGCCTTGCGTAGAGCGCCCGTCGCTCGGTATGCTACTGGTGCGCAAGCGCGGCGCATGGGTCGCGTGATGACGCGCCGCAAGAAAGAGCAGGTCGCCGTGGCTTCCACTCCCCACATCCTTTCCGTCGGCGTCGCCCGGCCACCGTTTGTATGGCGCCAGGAGACGCTCACGCGCATCGCCAAGGAGAACCTGCTGGGGAACGATTGGGAGGAAGACACGGCGCGCGCCGAGGATGTGCGGCGGATTGACCATCTCTTCTCCGCGAGCCGGGTGCGCCAGCGCTACAGCGTCGTGGACTACGAGTCCTACTACGCACAGCCGCGCAGCACCGGCGAACGCATGGCGGCATACGCCAAACTCGCCTACCCACTGGCGCGCGAGGCGGTGGAGAAGACGCTGGCCGAGTACGAGCGCCTCGCACAAAGCATCACGGACTTCGTGGTCATCTCGTGTACGGGCTACGCCGCGCCGGGGCTGGACATTACGCTGGCGCGCGATCTGAATATGCCACGCGATGTGCGGCGGGTGGTAATCGGCCATATGGGCTGCTACGGCGCGATGGTGGGGCTGCGCCAGGCGCTGGGAGCGTTGCGCGCGTACCCTGGCGCGACGATGCTGCTGCTGAGTGTGGAGCTATGCAGCCTGCACTTCACGCCGACGCTGGATCCGGAGGCGCTGACGGGTTTCGCGCTCTTCGCCGACGCCGCGGCGGGCGTGCTGATGACCTCGGCGGAGGGGGCGACGGGGCCGCGGGTGGTGGAAAGCTACTGCGCGGCGGACTTCGGCGCGGCGAGCCAGATGAGCTGGACGATCACCGATGCGGGATTCTTCATGGGCCTCTCGCCGCGAGTGCCAGTCACGCTGCGCCGCAACATCGCCGGGGTGATGGAGAAACTGCTGGGGCCACACGACCTCGGCCTAGCTGACGTCACGCACTGGCTCGTGCATCCCGGTGGGCCGAGCATCCTCGAAGCGGTGCAGCAGAAGCTGGAGTTGAGCGACGAGCAGATGGCGCTCTCGTGGGAGGTCCTCGCCGAGCACGGCAACTGCTCCTCGACGACAGTGCTGCTGATGCTGGAGCGGCTGCTGCGCGAGGGGCGCGCGCGGCCCGGCGAGTGGGGCGTGATGATGGCTTTCGGGCCGGGGCTGACGCTGGAGACGTGCCTGCTCCAGTTCTGAGTTGGGGTTGTTGTTGATCGCCCTCTCTCGGCTCTCAATAGCCGGAGCTCGACGGCTTGTGGACTAAAGTCCGCAAGAACGTCACCTGCCGCAACGGATTCGGTATCAGTCGTCGCCCTCGTCGTCGTTGAGGAACATGCGCAGGAAATAGGGCGCGCTGTCCGCGTACTCCCAGGCCCTCTCTGGCCCGGTCGCGCGCATCCACGTACGCCAGGTGAGCGCGCGTTGCAGTTTGGCGAGCCGCAACGCCAGCGGCAGGGCGCGTTCGAGCCGCTCGCCGGGGACGATCGCGCGCCATGGCTCCAGGTAGGCGTCGCGCATGCGACAGAGCGTTGCCTCATTGTAGTCGAGCAGGTAGCGCGCCCAGCGCTGGGGAATGAAGAGCGAGCAGAACGGCATGGTCACGGCGCAGTCGGACCAGTCGAAGAAGATGTAGTCGCCGGTGGAGCCGAGCAGCGCGTTGCCGGGACCGAAATCGTCGTGGTGCAGGGCGTCTGGGAGGTCGCACGCCGCCAGCTCCGCGCAGAGCGTCTCCACCTCTGGCCCGAATTTCTGCGCGCGCTCCCAGTCCTCTTCGCTCAACCCGCCTGGGCGGCCGACGAGCAGCGTCTCGCGATCCGCTACCATCTCCCGATACAGTAGCGGCATACGCGCCAGGCGACGATCAGGGACACCGAGCGCGAGCAGTCGATCAGCGGCGCCAGCGGACTCGATCTGGAGTTGCGCGAACTGCGCCAGCAGGCGCTCCCAGTGGGCGAGTCCATCGGCGCCGCGCACGAGGTCGCGCACGACCTGCCCACCATGCGCGGTGAGCAGCCAGCCACGCTCGGCGTCAATCGCGACGACGGGCAGCAGATGTGTAGGCCAGCGCGACGCCAGCGCCTGTGTCAGCGGCCCCTCGAAGGCGAACGCCGGATCGACGGCCTTGAAATAGAGCGGCCCACGGCCGGTGGGCGCAGTGAGCATGCACGACCACAGGCGCGCGTGCGCCTGCTCGACCGGGCCGCTCAGCGTATAGCCCGCCTCGTGAGCGCGCTCGCGCAGCCACGCCTCGGCCTCGCCGAACCACCCGTTGCGCTCCCACGGCGCGCTCTGTGGTGGGGCGCCCTGGCCTTGCGCCTCGGCGAGCCAGGCGTCAAGGACGGGACGCCACGCTGGATTGGCAAGTGGGAGGGCATGTAGTTCGTCGCGTCCAACCCAGCGCGCATCGTCAGGCGGCGCCCAGTCTGGCGAGCGGATCTCCAGCGCATAGACCTGCTCGCGGGCCCCCGGCTCGAAGCGCGCGCGATCATAGACGCGTCGCAGCACGATGGTCTCGACGCCGAGGCGCTCGCGGATGGCCTGGATGATTGTGGGCGGCTCAGTGGCGTCGAAGCGCGGCAGCGTCCAGCCATCCTCGCCTGCGAGCAGCAGGAGGCCCCGCTTGTGTGGATGCGCGATGATCGCGCTATTGTCGTATGGCGTCTCGGCCTCGTCGCCCATCTGGTCTCCTGCCTCGTCGTTCTTGACGCGCGCACTGTACGTCCAGGATACAGTTTGCGCCCGACCAAGAAGACATGGACGCCAGATATCTGACCACACGCGCCAACGCCACCCCACAACGGATGCGGGATGGCGTGTTAGCCTCAATACAGGCAGGAAACGGAATCCTCTATGGCGTCTTGGTGGCCGGATTGGCGTCCGGCGTCCGCGTGGCCGGCTCGAGGACGGGAGCGGCAGGGCCAAGGTTCTGGTGGTGGAATGGGAGAGAGAAGGCGAAGCGCCACGGGCCAGTGAGAATCTCACGTTCATGATCCGTTGCGCGGAACAGCCACAGTTCGCCGATCTCGACATGGAGAGTGAGCGCTGTAGTTCCGGCAGGTGGCTGGAACGGGCTGGTATCTATCAGACAGCGCTCGACGCTATCGTGGTGGAAGAGGGAATCATGCTTAAATGACTCACACGCGTAGCCAGGAAAAAGGCCCTCATTCCCGGCGTCGTCGGTGATAGTGATGTGATTGGCGATGACATTGCTGTAGCGGCCCCCCCGATTGTAGGGCGCTGTGATCGTCAAGATGATAGTGGTGCTGCCAAGATCGGCGTACGCTTTGTCGATGTCCACGGTGACGCCATCTACTGTCTGACGTTGCCCAATCGTGGTAAAGAGCTGCTCATCGAGCAGGAGTTGCGTCTTGGGGCCGCTAAATATCCCACCCCAGTACGCGGCCCCGACGCCCGCGCCGGCCAGCGCGACGACGAGCGCCACCACAGCCGCCGCGACCAGGACGCCACGGCTCACGCCCGCGAGCGGACCCCTGCGCCGCACCTGTGTCGATATTCCTACGCCGGCTGACGTCAGACGGGGCGCGACGGCCTCCCATCCGGCCTGCGTATCTACTTCTCCGGCGGCATAGGCGCGCAAGGCCGCTCGCAGCGCATGCTCCTCCTGGCTAGTTTGCTGACTCATCTGCTCACTCGTTTTGTGGTCTCGCGATGTGTCTGCGCGCATGGGCGCTCTCCTTGTTCCATGTGTAGGGATGAACATCTTCAGGGCTGCGACGATGTGGCGCCGGATGGCTCGCGGCGCGCCGTCTCGTGCGCCAACTCACGCAGTTGCGCGATGGCGCGATGGAGAATGACCCGCACGGCCCCCTCACGTACGTCGAGCATGTTGGCCACCTCGCGCGTCGAAAAGTCCGCGTAGTAGCGCAGGACAATCGCCGTCCTGGCGCGTGGCGCAAGAGCCTGCACCCAGCGCCAGATCTCCTCCCGCTCCTCGGCCAGCAGGACCAGCTCGTCGGCTGGCGGCGCGAGTGACACCGGGTCTGCCCTCTGTGGATCGGCTGCGCTAGCAAGCTCCCGCTGGCGCGAGGGCGCCATCAGGGTGTCGAGGAGGCGGCGGGTGACGATGCGGTGACACCAGAGCGGGAAGGCCTTGGGGTCGCGGAGTTGCGCGCGGCGTTCGTACGCCTGCACGAAGGCGTCCTGTGCGCAATCCTGCGCGTCGAGTGGGCCGAGGCCGCTGAGCACGCCGATGCGCACGGCGCGCGGATAATAGCGCGAGAAGATCTGACGCGTCGCCGCTTCATCCCCACGCCGCCATCCCTCCAGCCATGTCTCCTCGTCGTGATCCACTGGCTATCCCTTTCCAACTGGTCGCGGGAGTATCGTTTCACGTGAACGAAAAGAGGACGGGGTGAATGGCAAAAGTGTTACATCTCTGCGCCGGAGTCGTGGCGCCGCGTGATTGACAGGTCTGCGCGGCGCGCGCCATACTCAGGTGTGCGCCTATTGTAACCAGAGGAGTACGCCATGGCCGATTCGCCCGTCGAGCCGCAACAAACGCCGAGCGCGCCGCGCCTGCCCACCGCGCTGGTCTACGCCGCGGCGATGCTCGACCATCTCGTGCCCGACGAGTTTCCGGACATTCCGGAGCGACTGCGTTTCGCCAAGGCGATGATCGATGGACTGGTGGCCGAGGGGACGTTGGCCGAGGAGAAGCTGCTGCGCCTCGAGGCGCGCCCCGCCACGCTGGAGGAGCTCGCCGCCGTTCATGCGCCAGAATACATCGAGAAGGCTCGTCTCTTCGTCGAACGGCTGATGGAGGGCGATGGCTACGACGCCGCGCCCAGACGCTTCGCCACGGATGTCTACCTCTCGCCGGGGAGCTACACCGCCGCCACGCTGGCCGCGGGGGCGCCGCTCGTCGCGCTCGACGCGATTGGCGAGGGACGCGTGCGCAACGGCTACGCGCTGGTGCGCCCGCCGGGCCACCACGCCCGCCCACGTCAGGCGATGGGGTTCTGCCTCTTCAACAACGTCGCGGTCGCGGCGCGCTACGCGCAGCGTCGCTGGGGGTGGCAGCGCGTCCTGATCGTCGACTACGACGTGCATCATGGCAACGGCACGCAGGAGATCTTCTACGAGGACGGCGATGTGCTCTACTTCTCCACCCACCAGTTCCCCTGGTATCCGGGTACGGGAGCCTCGATGGAGCGCGGGGAGGGCGCGGGGCTGGGCGCGAATGTGAATGTTCCGCTGCCAGCTGGCTCCGGCTGGAGCGTCTACGACCCAATCTTCCGCCAGGTCCTCTGGCCCGTTGCGGATCGCTTCAAACCAGATGTCGTGCTGCTCTCCGCGGGATTCGACGCGCACTGGACCGATCCGCTGGCCGAGATGCGCCTGAGCACCGCCGATTACTCCGACTTGACCCTCGAAGTGATCGACATCGCCGATACCTACTGCGCGGGGCGGGTCGTCGCCGTGCAGGAGGGCGGGTATAATCTCCACGCGCTTGCCCAGGGAGTCGCCACGGCGGTAGTCAACCTCACCGGCAGCGATGGGGTGGTGGATAACCTGGGCGAGCCGCCGCCACTTGAGACGCGCTGGAACGACGAGGCGATCGTCCGCGCGCTGCTTGAGCTACACGACCTGGCGGGCTACCGCCGCAAGCCGCGCCGGCAAGGTGTGCGCCCCGGCTACACGCCAC
>Ga0070698_100005362_pt1 | contig 14028 bp, 12 predicted proteins | sample KBSK1502metaG_FD_65477 | JGI IMG/M metagenome (GOLD analysis project Ga0070698, IMG submission 65477) | Corn, switchgrass and miscanthus rhizosphere microbial communities from Kellogg Biological Station, Michigan, USA - KBS K1-50-2 metaG | ecosystem: Host-associated > Plants > Roots >...
GCCGACCGGACGGTGCCGCCGTCCGTCGAAGCAGCGGCAGCCTGCGGGCTCACCTGCCCGAAGGCGCCGAAGAGGACGTTGGCGATCGAGCGGTTCATCGCGCGGCTCATCATCAGCGTGAGCAGCGTTCCCGAAGCGCCGACGAGCATCCCGCTGACGATCAGGACGTTGTTCTCGAGCTCAAAGCCCCCGGCGGCGACGGCGAGGCCCGTGAAGGCGTTGAGCAGCGAGATGACTACGGGCATGTCCGCGCCGCCGATCGGGAGCACGAAGAGGACGCCGAACAGCGTGGCGCCGCCGAGGACCGCCCAGAGCAGCCATTCCTCCTGGACGCCGGCGACGAGCGTCACGCCGAGGGCGACGCATGCCGCGAGTAGCGCGAGGTTTCCGAACTTCTGGCCGGGATACGTGATCGGCCGCCCCCGGATCAGCTCTTGCAGCTTCGCGAAGGCGACCAGCGAGCCGGAGAACGAGATCGCTCCGATCAGTCCCGAGAGGACGATCGCCAGGCCGATGTCGGTCTTCGGCCGGCCGGGGTCGGGCAGGATCTTGTGAAGCTCCGCTAGAGCGATGAGCGCCGCCGCGCCGCCGCCGACGCCGTTGAACAGCGCCACCATCTGCGGCATCGCGGTCATCTTCACGCGCCGTGCGGCGACGGCCCCGGAGCCGCCGCCGATCACCATGCCCAGCGCGATCGCCCACCAGCTCGTGCCGCCCGTCTTGATCCAGGTGACGACGACCGCGACGACCATCCCGATCGCGCCGATCTGGTTGCCGCGCCGCGCGTGCGCAGGGCTGGAGAGAAAACGCAGCGCGAGGATGAACGTGACGATCGTGATGAGGTAGAGCAGGTTGGCGAGGTTCGTGCTCAGGGCGCACCTGTGCCGTCGTCCGACGAATCGGTCCGCTTCGGCGACTCGCGCTTCTTGAACATCTCGAGCATCCGGTCAGTCACGACGAAGCCGCCGACGACGTTCGCCGAGCCGAGCACGACGGCGAGGAAGCCGACTATCCACCCGAAGGCGCCCTTGTGCGGCGAGCCGAGGACGAGCATTGCGCCCACGACCACGATCCCGTGGATCGCGTTCGTGCCGGACATGAGCGGCGTGTGCAGGAGCGTCGGCACCTTCGAGATGACCTCGAAGCCGAGGAAGATCGCCAGCACGAGGATCGTGACCTCGAAGACGAGCAGCGTGTTGTGGCTCATCGGGGGAACGCTCCTAGGTTCCCGCGCGCGCGCGTGACCCCGATCCCCCCACCCTGGGTGGGGGTGTTTGTCCCGCCGCCCTCGGCGATGACGCTACCGGGCAAAGGCGCACGTGTCTTTGACCGGTTCGTGCCGGTTTCGGGCCGGTCGTTCCACAACGGGCCGGCGGGAGGGCCGGCAACCTTCACGCCGGCACCTCCTCCTTGCGCGTCACGCAGGCGCCGGCCGTGATCTCGTCCTCGAAGTCCAGCACGGGCTCGCCCTCGGGCGCCAGGTGGTGCAACAGCGCCGCGACGTTCCGCGCGTAAAGCTGGCTCGCGTGGTACGGCATCGTGCTCGGCAGGTTCGTCAGGCCGACGATCGTCACGTTCTCGCGCTCCACGACCTCGCCGGGCCTGGTCAGCTCGCAGTTGCCGCCCGCTTCGGCGGCGAGGTCGACGATCACCGAGCCTGGCCGCATCGCCGCCACCGCCGAGGCGGGGATCAACCGCGGCGCCGGCCGCCCCGGGATGAGGGCGGTCGTGATCACGACGTCGAAATCCGGCAGCCGCGCCTCGAGCTCCCTCTGCTGCTGCTGTTGCTGCTCGTCCGTGAGCTCTTGCGCGTAGCCGCCCTCGGTCTCCTCGCCGACCACGCCGAGGTCGAACCAGCTCGCCCCGAGGCTCTCGATCTGCTCCCGCACGACCGGCCGCACGTCGAACCCGGTCACGACTGCGCCGAGACGCCGCGCAGTCGCGATCGCCTGGAGGCCCGCGACCCCGGCTCCGAGCACCAACGCCTTCGCGGGCGCCACCGTCCCCGCTGCGGTCATGAGCATGGGGAAGAACTTGGGCAGCCGGTCGGCTGCGAGCAGCGTCGCCTTGTAGCCGGACACGGTCGCCTGCGACGAGAGCGCGTCCATCGGCTGCGCGCGGGTGATGCGCGGAATCGACTCCATAGCGAAGCCGGTCACGCCGCGGGCCGAGAGCCGTTCGATCCCCTCGCGGTCGGTGAGCGGCTGCAGGAACCCGATCAGGATCTGCCCTTCGCGCAGCCGGGCCACCTCCTCCGCCGACGGCGCCTGCACCTTCACGACCGCGTCAGCGTTCCAGGGATCCGAGCCCACGCGGGCCCCGCCCTCCTCGTAGGCCGCGTCCGGGAAGGAGGCCGCTTCGCCGGCCCCGGCCTCGACGAGGATCTCGAAACCACCCGGGACGAGCCGCGCGACGACCTCCGGAACGAGCGCCACCCGGCGCTCGCCCGGGGCGCTCTCTCTCGGAACCCCGACCCGCATGCCGCGCGAATCCTATTTCGCGCCGAACCGGCCGCGCTTGACACCCGTGGCCGGGCGGCGGAGCCTCGCCCGGGCACCAACGAGGCGGCGGATGCAAGGGTGTCGTGTACCCGGTCGAGCGGCTGGCGATCGCGCATGGGGCCGGCCTCGAGCGGGAGGCGACCAAGCCCGACGAGGCGTATTCGGGCTTCCCGGCCTGGGAGCGCTGCCGCTACCGGGAGGGCTCGTTCCCCGATTTGTAAGGTTCGTCCGTGGCCGGGCGGCTTGCCGAGATTGCGGACAGCTTCTTCACGCCTGCGGTCAACGACCTCGTTCCGTACGAGCCGGGCAAGCCCGTCGAGGAGGTCCAGCGCGAGCTCGGGCTCGAGCGAGTGGTCAAGCTCGCCTCGAACGAAGGCCCCTACGGGCCCTTCCCGGCGGCGCGCAAGGCGATCGAGCGCTGCGCCCCGGAGCTCAACCGCTACCCGGACGGCGGCGCCTACCGGCTCAGGGCCGCCCTCGCCGAGCGGTTCGACCTGCGCTTCGAGGAGCTCGCGGTCGGGGCGGGCTCCGACGGGCTCGTCGACTGTCTCACCCAGGCGATGCTCGAGCCCGGCGACGAGGTCGTCTGCGGCTGGCCCTCCTTCCCGAGCTACGTCATCGACGCGCGCAAGGTCGGCGCTGTGCCGCGGACGGTGCCGTTGCGGGATGGGCGCTACGACCTCGACGCGATGCTCGACGCGATCGGCCGGCGGACGAAGATCGCCTACCTCTGCCTGCCCAACAACCCGACCGGGACAACGAACACGCGTGCCGAGCTGGACGCCTGGTTCGACCGCGTGCCCGACCACGTCCTGACCGTCCTCGACCAGGCCTACTTCGAGTACATCGACGACCCCGACTATCCGAACGGCCTCGAGGACCTGAAGGCTGGGCGCCGCGTCGTCGTCCTGCGCACGTTCTCGAAGATCTACGGGCTGGCCGGCCTGCGCGTCGGGTACGCGCTCGCCCCGCCGGCGGTCGTGACCGCGATCGGAAAGGTCCGCCGCGCTTTCGACATCAGCACGCCTGCGCAGGAGGCGGCGCTCGCGAGCCTCGACTCGCCGGAGGAGCTCGAGCAGCGGCGCCGCGCGAACGACGAGGCCCGCCCGCAGCTCGAGTCGATCCTCCGCGAGCACGGGCTCGACCCGGTAGGACCGGCGGTCGGGAACTTCCTCTTCGCCGAGCTCGGCGAGGACTCGCGGCCGTTCTTCGAGGCGCTCATGCGCGAGGGCGTGATCGTTCGGCCGACCCACGGCTTCGGCGCCCCGGAAGCCATCCGGGTCACGGTCGGGACCGCCGACGACCACCGCTTTCTGGCCCAGGCCCTAGACCGGGCCGGCATCTTCAAAAAGCTTCCGATCTAGGAATCAAAACCCTCGTTCGGGGTCGGGCACCCCTGTTACCGTGAGCGGTGAATGGACAGCCGCCGTCCGTCCGAGCCGCAGAGCCGCCTAGGCCTCTTCGGACGCGAGCCGAGCTTCCTGCGGCTCTTCCTGGCGACGATCGGCTCCGGCGCCGGCACGTGGCTCGCGCTGGTCGCCCTCGAGGTGGACGTCTACGGGCGGACCGGCTCGTCGGCGTGGATCGCCGCCCTGCTCATCGCCGACATGCTCCCCACGTTCGCGGTCGGGCTCCTTGTGGGCCCACTCATCGACCGGCTCTCGCGGCGGAGCCTGATGATCAACGCCGACCTGGTGCGCTTCGGCGCCTTCGCCGTCCTGCCGTTCACGACCAACGCGACGCAGATCGTCGTGCTGGCGGCAGTCGTGGGCGTCGCAACCGGTTTCTTCCGTCCCGCGGTCTACGCAGGGGTGCCGAACCTCGTCCAGGACGCCGACCTGCCGCAGGCGAACTCGCTCCTGCAGGCCGCGGACAACCTCACCTGGGCGCTGGGCTCGGTCGCCGGCGGCGCGCTCGCCGCGACCGTGGGTGTTCATGCGGCCTACTGGTTCAACGCGGCCACCTTCCTGCTCTCCGCGGCCCTGCTGATGGGGATTCCGCAGGGCTTGCTCCAGGAGGCAGCCGCCGCGAGCCGCGGGCACTGGCAGGACGTCAAGGACGGCCTCTCGCTCGCGGTGCGGTCGCGTCCGATCCTGACGGTCCTGATCGCCTGGAACGTCGCGGTGTTCGCGGTTGCCGCGATGAACGTCGCCGAGCCGCGGCTCGCGCTGCGCACGTTCAGCGCCGGGGGGTTCGGGCTCGGCCTGCTGATGGGCTGCGCGGGGGTCGGCCTGACCGCGGGCGCGCTGCTGGCGTCCGCGTGGATCGCGCGCCGCGGGCTACCGAACGTGTACGGGATCTCCCTCGTCCTGATCGCGGTCGGGATCGGCGGGGCCGCCGCGTCGCCGAACGTCTGGGTCGCCTCCGCCTGCGCGATCGTGGCCGGCTGCGGGAACGGCGCGGCGATCGTCTGCAACTCGCTGCTCGTCCAACGTGGCGCGCCCGATGCCCTGCGCGGCAGGGCATTCGCGGTGCTGATGAGCTCGAACTTCGCGCTCGTCACCGCGGGGATGGTCGTCGCGGGCTGGCTCACCGACGTGATCGGCGCGCGCTGGATCCTGGCCGCGGCCGCCGCTTTCGCGGGAACGGCCGGGATCGTCGGCTTCGGCCTCGCGAGGCGCGCTTTCGTCGAGCCCCGCGGGGAGCCGGCTGTCGTCTCCGGCCCGGTCTAGCACTAGCATCACCCCGTGGCTGCGCGCCGCGAGTTCACGCGGGAATCGCTTGCCGCGGGCGTTCGCGCCGGCGACAGGCGGGCCCTTGCCCGCGCGATCACGCTCGTCGAGAACTCCGACCCGCTCGCCTACGAGGTGGTCAAGGAGCTCTACCCCGAGACCGGCCGCGCCTACGCGGTCGGCGTCACCGGGCCGCCCGGGGTCGGCAAGTCGACGCTGATCGGCGCGCTCGTCCGCCACGTCCGTGAGGCGGATCAGACGGTCGGCGTGATCTCGGTGGACCCCTCGAGCCCGTTCTCGCAGGGCGCGCTCCTCGGCGACCGGATCCGCCTCTCCGACCACTTCCTCGATCCGGAGGTCTTTATCCGCTCGATGGGCACGCGCGGCCACCAGGGCGGGCTCTCGGAGGCGACGCTGCAGGCGATGCTCGTGCTGGACGCGGCCGGGAAGGACCTTGTCTTCCTCGAGACCGTGGGCGCCGGCCAGAGCGAGGTCGAGGTGATCACGATCGCCGACACCGTGCTGCTCGTCCTGATGCCGGGCTCCGGGGACTCGATCCAGGCGCTGAAGGCTGGAATCATGGAGATTCCCGACGTGATCGCAATCAACAAGATGGACCACCCGGCTGCCAAGACGATGCTGAACGAGGTGCGCTCGGTGCTCTCGCTCGACAGGGAGAGCGCCTGGAAGCCTCCGATCGTGCTGACCGAAGCCTCGCGCGGCGAGAACGTGCCCGAGCTGTGGGCCAAGGTCGAGGAGCACCGCGCGTTCCTCGCCGAGGAGGGCCGGCTCGAGGAGCAGCGGCGCCGCAACCTCGCGGGGGAGGTGTTCGCGGTCGCATCCGCTCGGGCGAAGTCGCATCTCCAGGAGGCTGTGGCCGAGGATCCCGAGCTGCGGCGGCTCCTGGACGAGGTCCAGCAGCGCCGGCTCGACCCACTGAGCGCGGTTCGGGAGATCATGAGGAAGGTGTTCAACCTTGGCGGTTGACACGGCACCCACCCTGGGCGAGATCCAGGAGGCCCGCGCCCGCCTAGACGGGATCGCGCGCGTCACCCCGGTCTACGGCTCCGAGACGCTTTCGAAGCTGGCCGGGCGCGACGTCTGTCTGAAGGCGGAGAACCTCCAGCGCACGGGGTCGTTCAAGGTGCGCGGGGCGGTCAGCAAGATCTCGACGCTCTCGAAGAGCGAGCGGCGCGCCGGAGTCGTGGCCGCGAGCGCGGGCAACCACGGCCAGGCGGTCGCGTGGGCCGCGCGCCAGGCTGGCATCAAGGCGACGATCTTCATGCCCCAGGACGCGCCGATGGCGAAGGTCGAGCCGACGAAGAACTACGGCGCCAAGGCGGAGCTGCGGGGCGCCAACTTCGAGGAGGCGCTGGCCGCCGCGCAGGCATTCGTCGAGTCGACGGGGGCGACCTTCGTGCACCCGTACGAGGACGAGAGGGTGATCGCGGGCCAGGGCACGATCGGGCTCGAGATCGCCGACCAGGTGCCGGACGTCGAGACGGTCGTGATCCCGGTCGGCGGCGGCGGCCTCGCCTCGGGGATCTCGCTAGCGCTGCGGGCCGTGAAGCCAGGAGTGCGGATCGTCGGCGTGCAGGCGGGGCTCGAAGGCTTCACGCTCGCCGACGGCATCGCGGTCAAGTCGGTCGGCGAGCTGACCGGCCGGATCCTCGAGGACAACCTCGACGACATGGTCAGCGTCTCCGACGAGGAGATCTGCTCGGCGGTCGTGCTGCTCCTGGAGCGGTCGAAGCTCGTCGTCGAGGGGGCCGGCGCGGTGGGCGTCGCGGCGCTCCTTGCCGGGAAGGCAGGCGGTCAGGGGAAGGCGCTCGCGCTGCTCTCGGGCGGCAACATCGACCCGACGATGCTGATCTCCGTGATGCGCCACGGGCTGACCCTGTCCGGGCGCTTCCTCGTCCTGCGCACGCGACTCCAGGACCGTCCCGGCGAGCTCATCAAGCTGCTCAAGTCGGTGGCGCAGGAGCGGGCGAACGTCATCTCGGTCGAGCACCACCGCGAGGGGATGGACGTGCCGGTCACCGAGAGCGAGGTCGAGCTGACGGTGGCGATGCGCGACGAGCACCACTGCTCGGTGCTGCTCGAGTCCCTGCGCAGCCTCGGCTACCAGGTCGAACGCGTCAGGTAGGCATGCACCGGGAGCGCAAGGTCGTGACGGTGCTCTTCGCCGACCTGGTCGGGTTCACCGCGCGCGCGGAGTCGCTCGACCCCGAGGACGTGGACGCGATTCTGCGCCCCTACCACGACCGGCTCCGCGGCGAGCTGGAGCATCACGGCGGCACCGTCGAGAAGTTCATCGGCGACGCCGTGATGGCGCTCTTCGGTGCTCCGTCCGCGCACGAGGACGATCCCGAGCGGGCGGTCCGGGCTGCGCTGGCGATCTGCGACTGGGCGAAGGACCACGGCGGCCTCGAGGTTCGGATCGGGGTCACCACCGGCGAGGCGCTCGTGACCCTGGGCGCGCGCCCGAGCGAAGGCGAAGGCATGGCCGCGGGCGACGTTGTCAACACGGCAGCCCGGCTCCAGAGCGCTGCGCCCGTGAACGGGATCCTCGTCGACGAGACGACCTACCGCGCAACGCGGGACCGGATCGTGTACGCCGACGCCCAGCCGGTGGCGGCCAAAGGGAAGGCCGAGCCCGTGCCGGTCTGGGAGGCGCAGGAGGCACGCTCGCGCTTCGGGGTCGATATCGTCCAAACAGGCGCTCCGCTCGTCGGCCGGAGTCGCGAGCTCGACCTGCTCAACGGCGCGCTCGCTCGCGCACGAGAGGAGCGGTCACCTCAGCTCGTGACCCTCGTCGGTGTGCCGGGCATCGGGAAGAGCCGTCTCGTCTACGAGCTCTCGCATGTCGTCGAGGCCGACCCGGAGATCATCTACTGGCGCCAGGGGCGCTCGCTGCCGTACGGAGAGGGCGTCACCTACTGGGCCCTCGGCGAGATGGCGAAAGCGCATGCCGGGATCCTCGAGACCGACTCGCCCGGCGAGGCCGAGCGCAAGCTCACCGAGGTGGTCGAGAGTCTCCATGCCCGGTCGGAGCGCCTGCTGGAGAGCCTGAGGCCGCTCGTCGGCGTCGGGGCGGACACCGAGATGGCTGCGGACCGCTCCGAGCGGTTCGCGGCGTGGCGCACCTTCTTCGAGGCGCTCGCCGAGCAGCGGCCGACCGTGCTCGTCTTCGAAGACCTGCACTGGGCGGACGACGACCTGCTCGACTTCGTCGACCATCTTGTGGACTGGGGCTCCGGGGTTGCCTTGCTCGTCGTCTCCACCGCGCGGCCGGAGCTGCTCGAGCGCCGACCCGGATGGGGCGGCGGCAAGCCCAACGCGCTGACGCTCTCGATCTCCCCGCTCTCCGACGACGACACCGCGCGCCTCATCGCCGGATTGCTCGAGCGGGCCGTCCTACCCGCCGAGAAGCAAGCCGAGCTGCTTGTGCGGGCCGGCGGGAACCCGCTCTACGCGGAGCAGTTCGCGCGCCTGCTCGGAGAATCCGGCGGCCAGGAGCTGCCGCTCCCCGAGAACGTCCAGGGGATCATCGCCGCGCGGCTCGACGGACTTTCGCCGGAGGAGAAGCAGCTCCTCCAGGATGCGTCGGTCCTGGGAAAGGTGTTCTGGCTCGGGGCGGTGGCAGCGGTGGGGAGCCTCGACCGTCAGGTCGTGGAGCAGCGGCTCCACGCGCTCGCGCGGAAGGAGTTCGTGCGCAGGGAACGCCGCTCGTCCGTCGGCGACGAGGACGAGTACGCATTCCGCCACGTTCTCGTGCGAGATGTCGCCTACTCCCAGATCCCCCGGGGAGACCGCGCCGGGCGGCACGAGCGGGTAGCAGCCTGGCTCGAGGCGCTCGGCCGACCAGAGGACAACGCCGAGATGCTCGCCCACCACTACCTCGAGGCGCTCGCTCTGCGGCGAGCTGCGGGTCAGGAGGATCCCGCGGCGCTGGCAGAGCGCGCCCGGCTGGCGGCTCGCGACGCCGGCGACCGCGCACTTGCCCTCGGGTCGTTCGCCTCCGCGAGGCGGTTCTACGAGGCGGCGCTGGAGCTCTGGCCGCACAACGACGAGGACCGGTTCGACTTGCTGCTGGCGTACAGCCGCAGCCGCGTCGACGACGTCACGCTCGACGAGTCGGTGCTCGTGGAAGCCGCGGAAAGATTGCTGCGATCCGGCAAAGTCGAGGATGCGGCCGAAGCCACGGCACGAATCGGCGGGGTGTGGTTGAACCGGGGCGACCGCGATCGGGCGGTGGAGCAGCTCGAAGCGGCGAGGAGCCTGCTGGCAGAACGTGGGCCGTCGCCTGCGAAGGCCTTCGTGCTCCAGGAGCTTGCACGCGTGCTGATGATGGGCAACGACGACCGGGCCATCGGTCTCGCGACCGAGTCGCTCCACCTCGCGGAGGAGCTCGGTCTCGAGGCTTGCCGGGCCCGGAACCTGAATACGATCGGCTGCGGCAAGGTCAAGTCCGGCGACCGAAGCGGGCTCGAGGATCTCGAGCGCGCCGCCGAGATCGGAGCGGCTGCGAACTCCCACGAAGAGGTGAGCGCGCTGGCCAACCTCCAGACGATGGTGGGAATGCTCGGCGACCTACGCCAGGCGGCGCAGCTGCAGGAGCGGGCCTTGACGGCAGCCCGGCGCCAGGGAGTAGCGGGCTTCATCAGCTGGCAGGAGGCCGAGTTGGCGATGATCTTGTACTGGCAGGGGCGGTGGGCCGACGCACTCACGAAGGCGGAAGCATTCATCGACGCCGCAGAGTCTGGGTCGCCGCACTACATGGAAACGGTGTGCAGGTACATCCGAGCGGCGATTCGGCTCGCCGTCGGCGACACGGAAGGCGCGCTCGCCGACGCGCGCCGCGCCACGGAGCTTGCGCGCCCGATCAAGGACCCGCAGGTGGTGCACGTCGCGATCGCGTTCGAAGGACGCGCCGAGCTAGCCGCGGGGCACGTCGAGCCGGCCAACGCGCTCGCTGAGGAGCTATTAGAGGCCTGGCGCTTCCAGGGCGTCAACCCGCAGCTCGAGTCTGTCGACGGCGCGTGGTTGCTTGTCGGACTTGGCCGAGCCAAGGAGCTGGAAGAAGCGATCGAGCGCGCGGTCCAGATGCTGTGGCACGACGCCGCGAGAAGGATCGCGGTGGGGGACGCGGCGGGCGCCGCCGAGGTCTACGCCGAGATCGGCTCGGTTCCCGACGAGGCGTACGCGCGGCTGCGCGCCGCCGACGATCTCGTTCGGCGCGGCCGGCGTGCAGAGGCGGACGCGCAGCTCAGGCTCGCGCTGCCGGTCTTCGCCCAGCTCGGGGCGAGCGCCTGGCAGGCCGAGGCCGAGTCGCTGCTGGCGAAGTCAGCCTGAGCCGCAGCGGCGGAACGAGGTGAGCGCGTTGCCGCGCTTCTCCCAATCGGAGATTCCCGTGTCGAGCAGCGGGCGAGCTGGAACGCCGTGGGCGGCGAGGACGCTGGCCGCGACGGCGGCGCGGGCGCCGCTTTCGCACATCGTCACCACCGGACGGCCGTTCGCGAGCTCTTCGGCGAACTCGCCCACGAGGCGATACGGGATGTGCCGGCTCTCCGGGATGTAACCCTCGTCACGCTCGTCCTTCTCGCGGACGTCGATGATCTCGACGCCGCCGTCGGCCAGGAGCGCCTCGAGCTCGTCGAGGGTGATCGGCTCGAGCCGCTCGGGCGCATCGACGCCGACGAGGTAGCCGGCCAGGTCGAGCAGCCCGACCGCTCGAAGGCGTCTTGCGGCGTCCTCGGCCTGCTCCGGCGAGGCGGCGTGAATTGCAACCGGTGCGTCGAGGTCGAGCAGGAAGCCGGCCTTCGTCCCGACCGAGGAACCCTCCAGCGCCACGTTGAGCGCGCCCGCGAGGTGGCCGGCCGCGAACTCGCGCGGCGAGCGCACGTCGAGCACCTGACCTTCGTACGCGTCCAGCGCGGCCAGCGGGTCGGGCGCGCCGAAGAACGGGCCGCGGTTAAGCGCCACCACCCGCTCGACGGTCGGCGGCCGCGGCGCCGAGATGTTGCCGTGCCCCGCGACGAATTCGGCTGCGCCGGCGTACGCGAGCGCGCGATTCGAGATGCGCTCCATGCCGATCGTCGACGAGCGCGCCGAGCTGATCCCGGTCGCGCAGAGCGAGCCTGCCACGTGGCCCGGGTCGACCTCAGTCTCGTCGGCGAGCTCCACAAGGCGCTGCAGCGACCCGTACAGGGCAGTCGCGCCCTCGTTCGCCTCGACTGCGAGATCCGGGCGGGCCGCGTCCCCGATCAGCAGCGAGTCCCCCGTCAGCAGGTGACCGTCGGCGAGGAAGCAGCAGTGCTCGGGCCGGTGGCCGGGAGTGTGGAGGACGCGGATCGTGACGCCGCCGACTGTCACCTCGTCTCCGTCCTCGACCGGGTCGAACGGGAACTCGGGCTCTGCGAGCGGGTGAACGCTGACCGGGACGCCGTGCTCGAGGGCGAAGCGGCCGTGGCCCGAGAGGTGGTCGGCGTGGGTGTGCGTCTCGAGCACCCGCACGATACGCACGCCGCTGCCCTCCGCCTCCTCGAGATAGGGCTCGACGGCGTAGGAGGGATCCACGACGACGGCCTCCCCGGTGGCCTCGTCGCCGATCAGGTAGGACGCGCAGCCGAGGTCGTCGTCCACGAGCTGGCGAAAGAGCACTTCCCGGCGACGTTATCAACCGACCCCGCTAGCTTTCCTGAAGTGAGGATGCTCCGCCGGGCTCCGGTACTGCTCCTGCTCACCCTCGCTGTCAGCGGCGTTGCGGGAGCGGGAGCGGACAACCCGGCGGTGACGACGGTCTACCCGGTCAAGCATCCAAAAGGGCTCATGGTCACCAGCGCGGGGTGGCCGTACTGCCTGCAGGTGCGCAGGCTCGCCCGCGACTCGGGCTACACCCTGCTGTGCGGGAGGTTCTGGAAGGACGGATACACGGACTTCAATCTCAGGCGCCGGCGCCACCTCGACTGGGGAAACCCGGCCTACCTCGCGGCCTACGCGAAGGTGATCCGCGCCGTCCACGCAAAGGTCGGTGGCAAGCTCGTCATCATCGGCGTGTCCGCTTCCGGCTTTGCGGTTGCAACCCTCGCCGGCCACCATCCCGAGATCCGTCCGGACCGCCTGATCGTGATCGACTCGTACCTGGACCTCCTCGCGCGAAGGCGCGCCGCCAAGTACCTGACGGCGCACGAGATCGACGAGGAGACGGGTGGCTCGGAGGCGGCGCTCCGAGCCCGCAGCGTTCCCGTCAGCGGGCTGGCGACGCTGGAGCGGCAAGGAACGGACTTCGTGTTCATCTGGACCGTGTCCGCCGACGAGCGGCACGAGTTCAACGGCGCCACCTGCAACCGCGATGCGTACGCCGCGACCCTCGCCCGCCTCGCGCAAGTGAGCCGCTGGCCAGTGAGAGCTTGGGTGAGCCACGCGAAGCACGGTCACAATCTGTGGGACCACGGGCCGGCGATCGTCGCCGGGCGGTATCCGGGCCGAGAGGTCGTCTTCAAGCCGGACGGGCACATCCCGGCCGGCTCGACCTGCTAGCCCTGTCGGTAGCTTTCGTCGAGTGGCCAGACTCCCGCAGAACCTCCTCTGGGGTGCGGGCGCGCTGCTCGTCGGCGCACTGATCGCCGGAATCGCCGCCCTCTTCACGCTTAGCTCCCACGGAGACTCGGCCGTCGGGCCCGGGCAAGTGCAGCCGGGGACCGTCGCGGCCGCGCCGGCTCCGCCGCGGGGAGCCATCGTGCTCGGGCAGGAGGTGGGCACGAGAGCCGTTGCGCTCGCCGTCCAGCCGAAGGCCTTGACGGCGACGGTGCTCGCGCCGAGCGGCGACCCTGCGGGAGGGCTCGAGGTCTCCTTCAGAATGGCGGGATCGAGCCGGCGCGCGCAGCCTTGCGGCCTCGGCTGTTACACCGCCTCGATCACTCAGCGGCCGAGCCGCGTCGAGGTCGTGCTGCCGAACGGCTCGGCGTCGTTTCGGATCCCGCGGACGACGAGGCCTGGAGCGGCGATCGTCGCGCGCGCAGGGCGGGTTTTCCGCGGCCTGCGCAGCTTGGTCTACGTCGAGTCGCTTCGGTCAGGGCCGACAGGCGGGCTCGTCACGACCTGGAAACTCGGCGCTCCGGACAAGGTCGCGTACCAGATCCACGGCGGCGCGGCTGCGGTCATCATCGGGACGCGCCGCTGGGACCAGGCCAAGCCCGGAGCCAAGTGGGTCGAATCCCAGTCGACGGCGTTGCAGGTCCCGGCACCGACCTGGGGGAGCGACGTCATCGATCCCAACGTGCTCGGCAGCTCGACGGTGAACGGCCGCGCGGTGTGGATGGTCTCGTTCGCGACGCCGTCGGTTCCCGCGTGGTTCAGGGCCTGGATCGACAAGCGCACTTACCGGACGCTGCAGCTGCGCATGACCGCGGCGGCGCACTTCATGTTCCACCGCTACACGCAGTTCAACGGCCGGCTGAAGATCGCTCCGCCCTAGAGATTTCGGGCTCTTCGTAGTGTTCGAGGACGTCGAAGAAGACGACGAGGCCGAGGGTTCCGGCCGCGGCCCCGGCGGCGATCGCCACGGCGACCGCGAGGCGCGCGAGCCCTCCGGGTAGCGCCGAGAGGGCGATCCCGTGCAGGAGGACAGGCAGCTTCGTCAGCCCAGCGGCGAGCCCGAGAAGGCCGACGAATCCGCCGGCCAGCGCCCTCGCGTCGTTCGAGCCTAGGGCCAGGATGACGGCACCGACGACCGCGAACGCGGCCTCGTTGGCGCCCTCGATCCAGGTGCCCGGCGAGGCCGTCGAGGAGAGCGCGAAGCCGATTGCGCTGAGGACGGTCGCTGCCGCGGCGAGCCCGCCGAGCACGCCGGC
>Ga0070698_100005363_pt1 | contig 14025 bp, 13 predicted proteins | sample KBSK1502metaG_FD_65477 | JGI IMG/M metagenome (GOLD analysis project Ga0070698, IMG submission 65477) | Corn, switchgrass and miscanthus rhizosphere microbial communities from Kellogg Biological Station, Michigan, USA - KBS K1-50-2 metaG | ecosystem: Host-associated > Plants > Roots >...
GAATATTCCAATTGATCCTGCTAAGAGATCGCATTGGGTTATTACTATCTTGACAGGAGTAGCAATTGTTCTTTTATTTTTTGTTGCAAAATTTATTCTCGTTAAAAGAAGACAAAAGTTTCATTTTGCTATATAATTTTAATTTATGATACACGCCTTATCATTTTTATTATCATGGCTGTGTGGAATGCTTGTAATTCTTATCACAGCATTTTATTCATATGATCAGTTCAGCATAATCGACATTACCAGCTTTGCAGTTATGACCTTTGTTGCTTTCCTGGTTTTATTCCTCGTCATTTACATGCCCATTCTAAAAACGATCAATAAAAAAATTACCTGTAGTAAACAATTTATTTATTTCCCACTCATATTTTCTTTGCTTGCAAATCTGCCGGTATATTTTATTATCTGGAAAAACATTGGAAATTATTATGGAAAAGGCGAGGCTACTCTTTTTATCCTGGGTTTTCTTACCATCGGGCTTGTCTTTGGTTTATTCTGGGCATGGAAAAATAAAATCCTTAGCCAAAGAACATACCTATTGAAGTAAATTCTGTTCTTCGTCTTTTAACTTTATTCCTGAAAGTTTTAGTTGCAAGGATGCTTTAATAAGTTTCGCTATTTTTTCTGCTGCCAAATCATATCCTAATCCTTCAGGTCGAATATTTGAGATGCAATTTCTGGATTCATCAGTTTTACCTGGCGATGGTTGATAAGTGATATAAGCTCCCATGCTATCAGGCGAAGATAAACCCGGCCTCTCTCCTATTAGTATCAACGAAAGCTTTGCCTGTAATATTGAACCAACTTCATCTGCAATAGCTACTCTTCCTTGTTCTACTATCACCAATGGGGCTATCGTTAAAACAGATTGCTTTAATAATGGGATCAACTTCTTAACAACATGCACAGCATGTTCGTTTATTGCTGTTGCTGAAAGTCCATCGGCAATTACAATAGCAATATCAGCAGGATAACTGGTTTCATTTTTCAGATTATTTGCTGAAGCATCACTAAGTTTTCGCCCAAGATCTGGTCTTTGTAAATAAGTAGCCCTGTCATTTGCTTTACTACTTGCAAATACAATTTGCATTTGAAATTGCTGAAGCGATCCGGTCAGTTCATCAACTTTTAAAATTGAATAAACAGCATCTCTTGCGTGAGCATGACACATTCTGAAATCCAAAACTTCTTTTAATGGTGTTGCTATCCCTGTCCTTCCCAATGCGATCCTGGCCTTTGTAAATGCCTTAAGTGATTCCCAAGCATCAGGAATAAAACAGTTTTGATTTGAAAATTTTTGAAGTTCCATTATCCCTGAAGTAATAAATGCGAGTCGCCAATTGGCAATTTGTTTCCTTCCTTATCTATAATGCCTTGTTGCAATAACCATTCTTCAAACTCAGGCGCCGGACGTTTATTTAAAACTTTTCGCAGGTACAATGCGTCATGAAATGAAGTGGATTGATAATTCAGCATGATATCATCAGCACCTGGTACACCCATTATATAATTGCAACCAGCAACTCCCAATAAGGTTAATAAATTATCCATATCATCCTGGTCGGCTTCCGCATGGTTTGTGTAACAAATATCAACCCCCATTGGTAAACCAAGCAACTTGCCACAAAAATGATCTTCTAATGCGGCACGAATGATCTGCTTTCCATCATACAAATATTCGGGGCCAATAAATCCTACAACAGTATTTACCAAATGTGGTTTAAAGTGCCGGGCAACAGCATAAGCTCTTGCTTCACAGGTTTGCTGATCAACACCATCATGGGCATTTGCAGATAATGAACTTCCTTGTCCTGTTTCAAAATACATAACATTATTACCAATTGTTCCGCGGTTCAATGTCAATGCTGCATCATGTGCTTCCTTGAGTAAAGAAATGTTTATCCCAAAACTTTTATTTGTTTTCTCAGTACCACCTATAGATTGAAAGACTAAATCAACCGGCGCATTTTTATTAATGATCTGTAAAGTTGTGGTTAAATGACAAAGCACACAGCTTTGCGTGGGCACATTATATTTTTGTATCAATCCATCGAGCATCGTTAATAAACTAACTACTGATGCAGGGCTATCTGTTGCAGGATTAATACCGATCACAGCATCACCACTTCCATAAAGTAGTCCATCAATTATACTTGCCGCAATTCCTTTAGGGTCATCAGTTGGATGATTCGGTTGAAGTCTTGCAGATAATCTTTCTTTTAAACCTATCGTGTTTCGGAATTTAGTAACCGCTTCGCATCGTTGTGCCACATTGATAAGATCCTGGTTGCGCATTAATTTGGAAACAGCAGCGATCATTTCAGGAGTAAGGCCATTTGCCAGTTGTTTTAAAATTTCTGTATCTGCCTCATCACTTAGCAGCCAATTCCGTAATTCACCAACTGTAAAATGAGAAATTGATTTAAATGTTTCGGGATTATGTGAGTCAATAATTAATCTTGTTACTTCATCCGTTTCATAAGGGATAACCGCTTCATTTAAAAAAGTTTTCAAAGACACATCAGCCAGCACCATTTGAGCAGCTATTCTTTCTTCATAACTGTTTGCAGTAAGGCCAGCCAATGCATCACCAGAACGATAAGGAGATGCTTTAGCAAGTAATGATCTCAGATCATCGAAAACATAACTCACATTTCGTATTGTGCTGCGATAAGCCATGATTAAATTTAAGAAGGATTAGCGGCAATCGGTCCTTCCCTTCTTTCTTTATAAAAAAGTTTGAAAAGAATAGCTCCAATCATCATGATGCCAAAAAATAAAAGGCTAAGCCGGAGATTATAATAAACAATTGCTATAAGACAAATAGCCGAAAGTAATAGAGCGATAAAAGGAAAGAAAGGATAGAAAGGAGCTTTAAAAGGCCTTTCCATTTGTGGTTCATTTTTTCTCAACATAAATAAACATATCATGCTGATGATATACATAACAACTGCCCCTAATGCAGAGAGAATAATTAGTTTATCGGTAGTACCGGAAAGAATAGCAAGTATTCCAATTACTCCCCCAATGATCAAAGCCCAGTTGGGTGTTTTTGTTTTTGAATGAACTTTTGATAATACTATCGGCAAATAACCACTTCGTGATAATGCAAATATTTGTCTTGAATAACCAATAATGATACTATGGAATGATGCCACTAAACCGAATAAGCCAATGGCTGTAAAAACTTTTGTGAAAACGTTCTCTGAACCAAATACAATTCTAATTCCTTCAGGTAAAGGGAAATCAATTGCTGAGAGTCTTTGCCAATCAGTTATCCCACCTGTTAATATCATTACACCTAACGTAAGAAATATCAAAGTGACAATACCATAGATATACCCTTTGGGGATTGTTCGTTTGGGATCTTTTACCTCTTCTGCAACCATTGCGACACCTTCTATAGCGAGATAAAACCATATAGCAAAAGGCAGGGCTGCAAAAATCCCTTTCCATCCAAATGGCAGATCATTATGTAAAAAATTATCCAATTTAAAATGTGGTGCCACAGCACCCATATAAAGCAACAGGCCTAAAATTGCAAGCAGCGTAACTACCAAAGTAAAAACTGCAGATTCTTTTATACCAAATAAATTAATAACCGTGAATAACACATAGCATCCAATTGCAGTATACGTAACATCAAAACCGGGATATAAAAAATGCAAGTAAGCTCCGAGTGCAAATGCAATAGCCGGTGCAGCCAATAAGAATTCAGCAAGAGTTACAAAGCCAGCGATGAAACCTCCCAATGGTCCCATGGCTTTATATGCATAAGCAAATGGTCCGCCTGCATTCGGAATGCTTGTGGTTAATTCTGTAAAACTGAAAACAAAAGTGAAGTAAAGGATCGTTACAATGATCGTAGCAATTAACAGGCCCATAGTTCCTCCGACGCCCCAACCATAACTCCATCCGAAATACATTCCGGATATAACAAGGCCCACAGCAATTGCCCAAAGATGTGTTGCGGTTAATGCTTTCTTAAGAGTTGTTTTAGTTTCTGACAAAGTCTATGTTTTACCTATTTATAATGGAAGATAAAACAGTTGTAGCAGAAAGCAGATAGTGTAAACTTATTTTTGATTATTACGTTCGCCAAATAATAAACTTCCGATGCGAACCATATTGCTTCCTTCTTCAATTGCGATCTTATAATCGCTGCTCATACCCATTGAAAGAGTTGAAAGTTGAGGATTGAGAGTTGTAAGTTTATCGTACATAATTTTAAGCTGCTTAAATTCAACCCTGATCTTTGTGATATCATCAGTCAGGCTGGCCATTCCCATCAAGCCGACAATTTTTACATTTTCGAATTGGTTAATATCCAAACTGAATAATTCATTTTCATCCAAACCAAATTTTGTTTCCTCCTGTGCAATATGAATTTGCAATAAACAATGAATAACCCTTGAATGCTTCTCTGCTTGTTTATTGATCTCTTTTAAAAGCTTTAGGGTATCAACACCATGGATCAAATAAACAAAAGGAATAATTGATTTTACTTTATTTGTTTGTAAATGCCCGATAAAATGCCAGCGAATATCTTTTGGCAATTGATCTGATTTTTCAACCAACTCCTGAACATAATTCTCTCCAAAATCACGATGACCAAGATCATAAAGCTTAAGAATATCTTCAACAGGTTTTGTTTTAGAAACTGCGACAAGTGTAATGGCCAATAGCCTTAATTCCTCATTTAATTGTTTATATGCTTCTTTATTAACTGGCATTGTATATCACGCAGAGACGCAAAGTTTATACAAAGATCGCAAAGAAAAGCCACCAGCATTTGCTCGTGGCTCATAACTCAAAGCTCATAGCTTCATTTATTTCAAAATGCTTCTGCTTATCACGATCCTCTGTACTTCACTTGTTCCTTCATAGATCTGGGTGATCTTCGCATCACGCATCATTCTTTCTACATGATATTCTTTTACAAACCCGTAGCCACCGTGTATTTGCACCGCTTCAACAGTGGTCCACATTGCAGTTTCCGAAGCATAAACTTTTGCCATGCTGCTGCTGACTCCATAATCCAACCCACTATCTTTTTCCCATGCAGATTTCAGGCAAAGTAAACGGGCAGCATCAATCCTGGTTGCCATATCGGCAAGTTTAAAGGCAATTGCCTGGTGATTCATGATCTCGGTACCAAAAGCTTTTCTTGTTTTTGAATATATTTTTGACAATTCATAAGCGCCGCTTGCAATACCTAATGCTTGTGATGCAATACCGATCCTTCCACCTGCCAATGTTTTCATTGCGAATTTGAAACCAAACCCTTCATCACCTATCCTGTTTGCTTTAGGCACTTTTACATCATTGAACATTACCGTATGTGTATCGCTTCCACGTATACCTAATTTATTTTCCTTAGCAGCAACAACTACCCCTGGCCAATCTCTTTCTACAATTAATGTATTGATACCACGGGAAGCCTTTTTAGGATCTGTTTGTGCCATCACTAAATACGCAGATGCACTACCGCCATTCGTGATCCAGTTCTTTGTCCCATTCAATAAATAGTAGTCCCCTTTATCTTCAGCAGTTGTTCTTTGTGAAGTAGCATCACTTCCTGCTTCAGGTTCGCTGAGCATAAATGCACCGATATATAGTTCGCCGTCCTTTTTACCTTGAGCAAGCGGTGTAAGGTATTTCTGTTTTTGCTCTTCAGTTCCATATTCCTGGAGTCCAAAACAAACCAAACTATTATTTACACTCATTATCACACTTGTGCTGGCATCCCATTTACTTATTTCTTCCATTGCCAAAACATAACTCACAGTATCCATTCCTGCGCCGCCATATTTTGGATCAACCATCATTCCTAAAAAACCAAGGTCTGCAAGTTTCATTACTTGCTCTTTGGGAAATTTTTGTTTTTCATCCCGCTCGATAACGCCGGGTTTGCATTCATTTTCTGCAAAATCTTTTGCAGCTTTCTGGATCATCAATTGTTCTTCTGTTAACTGGAAATGCATGTAAAATCAAATATGGCCGCAAAGATAAGGGCTGCAGCTTTTACAATAAGAAACGTTCGTTATTAAAACGAGAGATTATAGAAAAAGAATTGGAAGAATAGTACTTGCACTACCCATATGCTTAAGAAAACTGACATGAGAAGCTATAGCGTACCGAACCTTTGGATATTCAATATATCCAATGCCATATTCCCTGCAAACCTGCTGTACAATTTTACTGATAGCAGGATAATGTATATGTGATATTTTCGGGAAAAGATGATGTTCAATCTGGAAATTCAACCCACCAACAAGCCAGGTAACGATCTTATTTTTTGTAGCAAAGTTTGCTGTTGTCTTAACCTGGTGAATGGCCCATTCTTCTTCTATCTTTCCTGTGTCAGCATCAGGCAAAACGAATGAAGTATGCTCTACTGTGTGTGCCAGTTGAAAAACGATGCTTAAGACAAAACCGGCAAAGGTTGTAAATACCAGGAAACCGACGAGCCAGTTCATAAAACCAAGCATAAGAACAGGAATACCCATAAAAAGAATTAAATGGAATAGTTTAAAACCCCAGAAAACAAGATGATCAGAAAGATGCATTTTTTTAAGAGGCATTTTACCAATCCTCCCTTTAAAATATTTCATGTAATCTGTTATGAACATCCAGCTTAGGTAAAGAATACAATAGAAGAACCAGAAATACCAATGCTGGTATTTATGCACCCAGTATTTTTTTTGCGACTCACTCATCCTCATCCATGGCTGTATCTCGATATCATCATCCACACCTTCTACATTGGTATAAGAGTGATGAATGATGTTATGTTTCATATTCCACATAAAGCTGCTGCCGCCAAGAACATTCAGAGAAAAGGCAGCTACTGAATTCAACCATTTATACTTGCTGAAGCTTCCATGAGCTCCGTCGTGCATCACATTAAAGCCGATTGCAGCTACAATACCTCCCAATAAAATACATTCTAACACTGCCCATATAACTGCGGGAGTAAAGAAAACAAGATGAATATAAAGCAATACAAAAGCAGACATGAGAATCACTGCTTTTAAAAAAAGTTGATAATTTCCTGTAGGAGATTTTCTTACTTCTTCGAAATAATTACTAACCCTGCTTTTAAGATCTGAATAAAAAGAATGGGAGATACTTTGAAATTTAGGAGACGCCATAAAACTGAACCTTATTTGAGACTGCGAAGGTACGCTTGTTTATCTTAGGAAACGGGTAAATCTCAGGTAAGTTATTAACGCATGTAGAAATTAACTTTTAAGTCTCGATTTTTATCAAGGAATCAAGGCTTTTTATACCTAATCTCTTTTCTGAATTAAATCCTTCCCCATATTCAACACCAATCTTTTTACCGATCACTCTTGCTCTTGCAATTACACCTTCAAGAAATGCAGATGTTGAAATATAAGTTTGTGGACCATCATCTTCATTATCGGGATTATAGAATTGAGTGGTGTAAGATTTGATTGCCTCCATCCGCTGTTCAAATACATCTGTTATATCAATAATAAAGTCAGGTTCATGATAACGATCCTGGATATAATGAAAAAGATATTTAGGTTTCCAGGGTTCTTGCGCATTTCCTTGCTCATCTATTGTTTCAACTTTTCTGAGTCCTGAAAGAAAGCAGCTATCCGAAGTTAATTTTGCGGCACGACCATGATCAGGGTGACGATCACTCAATGCATTTGTGATAATGATCTCTGGTTGATATTTTCTTATTGCTGCAATTAGCTTTCGCTGATGTTCCTCATCATTTTTAAAAAAGCCATCACGCATTTTTAAATTCTCTCTTAAAGCTATACCCATTATCATCGCAGCTTTTGCTGCTTCCTGATATCTTGTTTCAACAGTACCTCTTGACCCAAGTTCACCCTGCGTAAGATCAAGCACTCCAACTTTTTTTCCATTCTTAATTTCATTAATGATAGTGCCGGAACAACCAAGTTCTACATCATCCGGATGAACCCCAATTGCAAGTAGATCGAGTTTACCCCCGGCACCGCCAGTTGGCGGAGAGCTTTGAAAATTCTTTACCGATGTATCTGCCATTATAAAAATTTAAAGAAATTTATTTGAAAGATAAATAAAAGAGAGATGTTTTAAAACAAATGATTCTTTAAACCCCATTAGGGGTTTGGGGTTCTTATTCCCGGCTTATAAGGATTATTATACCAGGTGGCATCAATTTCTTGTACAATGTTTTCGATCTGGCGATCGACCTTATCATTCACATCCCATTCTTGTTTAAGACTGCTGCCAAAAAAGAAAGCAACAGTTTGATAAAGACGGGCAGTTACTCCACCACGGTATTCTTTTACTATTTCATAACAGTTGTTGCCGGTTTGACGATTAATAAGTTTCATTAAAACTTTTCCCTGGTAAACCGAAAGATTAGAAAGCGGATCTGCAAACTGATCCTTCAAATCTTTTTCTCGTGATTTTATATAAGCTTTCTTTTCCTTCTTAGTTTTCATTTGAGAGATGCGGGAATTGATATCATTCATTAAATATCCTGCTGTACGGGCATAGGGATAAGTAACATAAACTGCATTGCGAAGCCTTGTCCACTCTTCAATATATTTTGCGAGCTTCTTTTCACTCATATTAGAAACCCAGGCCATTTCCAATTCTTTATATGGCATCCATTCATTTTGATAGTAGATAGCTCCCGTTATGATAGTGTCCTTAGGTCCCCATTTTTTTGTGTTGATTTCCGGAGCTTGTGGAAGCGGTCCCACTAAAGTGTCGTTTGTTTGAGAAAAAGCACTGCCCGCAGTTAAAACCACAGCAACCAGTAAGGCTAAAGCAGGTTTACAATGCAATTTCATAAAACTAAAATACAACAATATGACAACGATTCTAAGGATTATGCTGTATCAGAAAGTTAAAAGACTGGGGCTCAGCCTGAAATTTTATTCATCTGAATCCTTCTTACCATGCTTATTATAAACCCTGTTGCCATTAGTAATGTTCCCAACCAAAGCAGGTTAATGAAGGGGAATTTATAAACTTTCAGAGTCAGGAAATCCTGAACAGCTTTCGATTCCTTTACTCCTATTTCAAATCTTTTATCAACGAGTTTTTGAAGCTGAACTGTTAACCCCTGGCTGATCAAAGTATCAGGAACAAAGTCAAGGTGATTTTCCCGCAAATAAAAATAGGGCCATGCTACAAGTTGCTTTCCGTCCATAGCATTTACTGTTAGTTTCGCAACGATAGCAGTATCGCCCGGCAAAAACACTACTCTTGGATTCACAGGGTTCACTAATACAGAATCAAGGGTCATGAAGCCATTAGAATAAAAGATGGTATCTCCGGGTTTAACCACATTATTTCTAAAAGAAGCTGTGTCTTTTGTTTTTGAAGGATCAGACAACGCGGTGATATATGCAAATACATCATAATCCCAATAATGCCTTGCATCAGGATTTGCACTGAGTCCTTCATTGCCCTTATAGTCTATAAATGCATTTGGCTTTAAGGTAAAATCTTCCAATTTTTCTTTATCAGTAAAATTAATTTTGAAATACTTCTGTGATTTTTTTGAATGGGAGGAATCGCCCAAATAAGTAACCCAGTATTTTCCCATATCCATTTTCACTCCTTTAATAAGAGTGTAATTCTCTCCTACCTTACCGGTTATCTTGTTCTCTTCAAGGGGAACAAATATTCCATTGGTGTTATTAGAAAGCACTTCTTTTTTTGAAGATGATATAAGAATACCCAGGAGCATCATTCCAAAACCAAAATGTGCTATCGATGGTCCGCTAAGCTTCAGCTTACCTTTTAATCCTATCCAGATATAGGAAAGATTGGCAATGATCGCAAATACAGCACAGGCAATTGCTGTCCAAATAAAAACCAGGAAGCCGATGCCATACTTGTCATAATTAATATTACCAAAAGCCAATATCAATCCTGCAACGACAGCACTGATAATAAAAGGCAAGCCTATCTTTTTAAAAAAATATTGCATGCCTGTCTCTTTGTATTTGAGATATTGGCCAACTGCAGTTAACAGACCAATAATGATCGCAATAAATATCTGGATACGGTTATATGAAAATTCTATATCCTGTGGCGGTGCTGCTTTTTTATTGAATATCTTATTATAAACTGGTAACGAAGTTTGCGCTATGATGATGATCGCTGAAAATAAAATGACTAATGAGCCAATAAACATCCAGAATTCTCTTGAGGATGCTGCTTCTTCTTTTTTTACTGAAGGAATGATCTGGCTCATATTCACTAAAAACAATATCAACGCTGCTATTGGTGAAATAAGAGCAAAGAATGGATGAACAAGACCTGCTAAAACAAGAAATAGAACAGAAGCCCCTGTTGCTATTAGTTTTTTGTTTAATCCATTTAATGATACAATTGCAGGCATCCAGAGAAAAACATATAAGAACAAATATAACTGTGCATTCATTCCAAGATCAGCGAATGAGTGTACAGAAGTTTCACCCAAAATTCCACTTCGTGTAAGAAATGTAGAATAAAGGATAAGAATAAATGCAAGTGAAATTAAAAAGAATGAGGTTTGTAATGAACGGCCGGTACTTTTATAAATAATTAAAGTATGTAAACCTGCAATTAATACCAGCCAGGGAACCAATGAAGCATTTTCAACCGGGTCCCATGCCCAGTAACCACCAAAGCTAAGTGATTCATAAGCCCAGGCACCACCCATCATGATTCCGACACCAAGCACACAAGCTGAAAACAATGCCCATGGTAATGCAGGTTTTACCCAATCTCCATACTTCTTTGTTATCAATCCACCCATGGCAAATGCAAATGGTACAATAGTGCTTGCAAAACCAAGAAATAAAACAGGAGGATGAATGACCATCCAGTAATTCTGCAAGAGCATATTCAGACCATTGCCATCTTTGATCCGTGTTGCATAATCCGCAAACTGGAAAACCGGGAGATCGGGCATTTGCTCTCGGAAAAGTGCAAATGGGTTTGCGCCAATTTTTGTATTAAAATGAATATTCAAAAAATCAAAATCAAGCCTGATAAAAAGACCAAGCATCATAGTGGCAAGACAAACCTGTGCAAATGAAAGCACGGCCATTACCGGTGCCTCCCATTTTTTTGCTGTAGCTATTAATGCCACGCCAAGTATTGCATGCCATACAGCCCAGAGTATAAAACTTCCCTCGGATGCACTCCACAATGAACTTAAAATATATTTTGGCTCAAGATCATTACCCGAGTTTTTAAAAACATATTGATATTCGTAGCGATGATTTGCAATAAGTGTGTAGAGGATAATAAATACTCCAAGTACCGATATCACATCAAGAAAAAAAGAAATTCTGCCGATCCTTTTCCAGCTTTCCTGTTCTTGCAGATTGACCGTCCTGGCAGAAATAAAATAAGAAACGGCGGCAACTAACGATGAAACAAAAGAAAGGATAATTAAAAAATGGCCGATCTGACCCGGCACAAGCTGTTCGCCTATGTAATCCATTGAAGTTAATTAGTGTTTTTGTTCATGCTTTCCTGGATGCGGGTCGGGTCATCAGTGTATTTAGACGGACATTTCATTAGTATCTCGTTACATTCAAAAACATCGCCGGTCATTTTTCCTTTCATCACCAGTCTTTCGCTGTGTTCAAAATTATCAGGCTTTGCATTATTATAAACCACTTTTACTTTTCCGCCCGTTGAATCAACTGCAGTAAAACTTAAGTGATTCGGGTTTTTGATCGCATCGTAATCTATAGGTTGTGTTTTATCCAGCTTAGCTACCACATGAACAAACTTGCCTTCCTTCTCTTTTGCGCCTGCAATGGTTTCATAACTGCTAAGCATTTGAGTCCCGCTTTTGGGCATTATACTGATCAAAGCTGCAATAGCTCCGATGATCAAAACAAGTAATACAATATGGGTTTTCTTCATGACTCGATTTTGCTCCGCAAAGGTAAGACAAACAGTCCACAGTTGACTGACCACAGACCACAGCAATTCAAGATAACTGCAGACATCTACTTGCTGTTGCAATATATTTTTCGGCAATACCTATTTTCTGACTTCTGCTGTCTGTGGTCTGTGGTCAGTCGACTTCTCACAACTTCTCCTTACCTTGCACCCCTTTTGAAACCCTTTCATGACAGATCTCTCAAAATTTGATCCTAATAGTGTAAGCAATCCGCATAACAATATTTTTGGATTGCCTTTTACTGAAGATGAAGCAAAACTTGTGATCTTACCAGTGCCCTGGGAAGTAACTGTAAGTTATGGAGCAGGTACTGCCCGTGCACCTGAACATGTTTTTTCTGCAAGTCTTCAAGTTGATCTTTACGACCCCGATGTGCCGGAAGGCTGGAAGCAGGGATTCTTTATGAAGAGCATTGATCGCAAAGTGCTATTGAAAAGTGATTACCTGCGCAAAGAAGCCGAACTCTACATTGACTATACTTCGAAAGGTGATTTGGTTGAAGCGAATCAGTTCATGACAAAAACCCTGAAAGATGTAAATGAGGGAAGTATTTTTTTGAATAAGTGGGTTTATGAACAAACAAAATCTTTGCTCGACAGGAATAAATTAGTCGGGATATTAGGTGGCGATCATAGTGTGCCGCTTGGATATATGAAAGCAATTGCCGAGAAGCATGGCAATTTTGGCATTTTACAAATAGATGCACATTGCGATCTGCGCAAAGGATATATGGGTTTTGTGTATTCACATGCAAGCATCATGTACAATGCGCTTGGTGAGATCCCTGAAATAGAAAGATTGGTGCAGGTGGGTGTTCGTGATTATAGTGAAGCTGAGTGGGAATTTATATTCAACAGCAACTATAAAGTGATCACTTATTTTGACCGGGAATTAAAGGAAAGATTATATGAAGGTCAAACCTGGCAATATGTAGCAGAAGAAATAGTAGATAAGCTGCCTGATAAAGTTTATATAAGTTTTGATGTAGATGGGCTTGATCCAAAACTCTGTCCAAACAGCGGCACACCTGTGCCCGGTGGAATGGAGGCAGAACAAATATTTTACATCTTTAACAAACTGGTTAAAAGCGGCAAAAAAATAATCGGGTTCGACCTGAATGAAACAGGTGTCGGCGAAAATGATTGGGATGCTAATGTAAGTGCAAGAATACTTTTTAAGCTTTGTAATTTGTTGTTAGCAAGTAATAGCTAATATTTTTATTAACCGGCTGTAGAAATTCTATTAGTCTTCTGTTGCGACGCTCCGTTCATCGTCCATTTCAACATTGAACAAATGCGTCGCAGTTTACCCTGAGTTTATCGAAGGGTCGCAGCCGATAGCTATCGGCTCTTTTACTTTCAGTAATTTTATTCAGCAATGGGAAGATATTCTTTTATCCTTAAAAATGAAAAAACAAAAAAATACAGGCTGATCAGCCAATTGCTGGTATTATTTAATCTACTTGGATTTGTTTTTCTTTTGATCATCAATGAAACAAGAATAGCCAAAGATTTTATTCTTCTTTTTGCAATATTGATCACTGCTGTGTATACTTTTTTTACAGTCATGGAATGGATATCAAAAAAGCCTCTGCCAGATTTCTGGCACAGATCAATTTTTGGTATTTGCGCTCTTGTATGGTATAAAGAAGGATTTTGGCCGATCACCATCCTGTTATTGTTATTTATTGTGCTTGACGTTATTGCTCACAAAAAACTCGTAGTTAACATTACAGATAAAACAATAATTGTCCCCTATGTTATGCAAAAAACATTTGATTGGAATGAAATTGCTAATGTAATACTAAAAGATGGCCTGCTTACAATTGATTTTAAAGACAATAAACTTTTCCAGCATATAATTCTGAATTCTGATGAAGACATCAATGAAAAAGAATTCAATGAGTTTTGCCATCAACAATTGAATAAATAACGACCTTTGCAGGCGAACAATTTCACTCATAACTCATAACTCATAACTCATAACTCATAACTCATAACTCATAACTCATAACTCATAACTCATAACTCATAACTCATAACTCATAACTCATAACTCATAACTCATAA
>Ga0070698_100005364_pt1 | contig 14023 bp, 14 predicted proteins | sample KBSK1502metaG_FD_65477 | JGI IMG/M metagenome (GOLD analysis project Ga0070698, IMG submission 65477) | Corn, switchgrass and miscanthus rhizosphere microbial communities from Kellogg Biological Station, Michigan, USA - KBS K1-50-2 metaG | ecosystem: Host-associated > Plants > Roots >...
AGTCGATCCTTTTCGCCCTGCCGGTTCTGCGACATCATGATGATCGGCGCCTGCATTCCGGCGATCACTGCCAGCACCAGGTTGAGCATCTGATACGGCGCCGGATCGAAGCCTCGGATCAGCACGTAAGAGTTGAAGATGATCCAAAAGATGATCAGCGCGATCGAGACGCCGATGAACTTCCAACTACCGCCAAACTCCGCGATCAGGTCGGCCGCACGATCCGCAAGCGTCAGTCGCGCTTTCTCTTCTTCGTTCACGTTTCGTGATACACGCGATCGCAGCAGTTCATCAGTGCGCCGCAAACGGTCCGTCAACGCACTCAACATTTCGAGCGCGACGTCAGGTTTCTTTCTCACAAATGAAAGAAACGCTTCACGTGACAGGACCGCGAGGCGCGAGTCTTCAATCACCTGAGCATCTGCGGAACGCTGCCGCCCGTCGATGATCGACATCTCGCCGAAAAAGTCTCCCTGGGCCAACTCCGCCAACGTCACTTCCTGTTTGTCGTCGTCGCGAAGGCTGATCCGCACACGCCCGCTTTCAATCAAGTACATCGCATCGCCGTTGTCCCCTTGTCTGAAGAGACGTGTGTTCTGCGCCACAGCTTTTTCTGAAAGCAGGTTACGCAAATCGCTGGCGGCATCGTCGTCGAGTGACGCGAAGAGCGGCACCGAGCGAAGCGATTCAAGGGTCATCTGGCTAGTGGCGTTCGGCATGGGAGCCTCCATTCGAGATCTTTCCGTCCTTCATAAACACAATTCGATCGGCAAAACTGTTAGCGAGTTCGTGATCGTGCGTCACCATTACAATCGTCAAAGCGTCCTTATTAACCATTTCGCGCAACAGTCCGAGCAGCTCGTGGGCGCGAATTGAATCCACATTTCCGGTGGGTTCGTCGGCCAGCAGCACCTTGGGGTTGTTTGCCAGCGCGCGCGCGATTGCGACGCGTTGCTGTTCACCGCCTGAAAGCTCAGACGGTTTGTGAGATAAGCGATCACCCAGACCAACTCTCGCGAGCAACTCACTCGAACGCGCGCGCCGCTGCTGTCCGCGCAGGCCCCCGAACGCAAGCGCGAGCGAAACGTTTTCACGCGCGGTCATCGTCGGAATGAGATTGAAGTTCTGAAAGATCATTCCGACTGAAAAGCGCCGGTAGCGAGCCATCTCTTTCTTTGAAAACGGTTTCAGCGGCTTGGACGCAAAGAACACTTCACCCTTCGTCGGGTGATCAAGTCCGCCAAGCATGTTGAGTAGAGTTGATTTGCCGGAGCCGGAAGTTCCCTGAATGGCGACAAACTCGCCTTCGCGAACTTCAAGCGATACGTTATCGAGGGCCGCCACACTGTTCTGGCCCATCTGGTAGATCTTGGAAACTTCCTGGGCAGCTAGAAGAGCATTCATCCTGTTTCTTCTGGGCCTTTTGTATGTGTTGTGCCTTTTCGTGACTCACTGATTCGCCACAACTCGAATCGCTCATTTTCAAAACCTTTCAACGACATGTCGAACTCAACGGCCGATAGTTGCTGCGCATCGAGCAACTCACGCACCTGCACGTCTTCAAAAACAGGACGCGAGATTATCACGTCGTTACCGGACGAGAGCGCTTCCAAACGAGCGGCAAGATTCACGGTCGAACCGAAGTAATCGAGACGATCGTTCAGTGTCACGGCTATGCATGGACCAGTGTGCAGCCCTGCTTTCAACTGTAGCGGCACACTTCCGTCCGCCGGTTGCGACAGTTTCCGTTGTGCTTCGAGCATTGCGACAACGCCGTCAGCAGCACAGCGAAACACCGCCATGATCGCATCGCCAATTGTTTTCACGACTGCGCCGTCATGGTCAGCGATCTCTTTCCGCAACACATCGAAATGCGTCATGACTCGCCCAAATGCGGTCGCGTCGCCGATCTCGCGATAAAGCTTCGTCGAGTCGCGCAAATCCGTGAAGAGCACTGTCAACGTGCCAACCGAGATCTGTTCGCCAGGCCTTAATGCCTCGGTCGCAAACAGATCGCGGAACATCTGCAACGCTGTGACTTCCGCTGCCGTCGTCGCCTGATCGCTCCATGCCATGCGTTCCAGGATCAGCAACTGTTCGGAGTCAGTCTGATTCTGCAACGCCAGCGAAAGCCGCTCATTAACACGCAACGTCTCGCGCGGCCAACCATCGCGCGAAATTGTGATCTTCGCTTCACTCACGCCTTCCGGCGAGACAGTGACGTCCTGCGATCCGGGCAGTTCGAACGCACGCAAGCGATAGTTGCCGCGTTCCAGCGGCAGGTTCAGCACTCGTTGATCGCCCACGGGAAGGAGCTGTTGGGCCACAACGTGAGGAGTCATCTCAGGACTACCAATACAAAACGCCTGTACGTCAATTCGCCGCACTGCCGGGTTAGGGCGGAAGGTCAGTTCAACGTAACGATCGAAATCAATCGTAAAGTCGATCTGACACGTGGCGCAGTGGACGTCCTTGTGAATGTCTCGCAACGAGCGGCCTGACTCTTGTGGACCACGACACATTGGACACAGCAAGTCCCAACGAAAGTCGAGTAAACCGACCCGCGTTGCGCGGAGACAGATTTCAAGTACGTCACGTCGAGGTTCGTTCCAGTCGTCTGCGAGCTTGTAAGCGCGGATTCGGGTGACGGCAAGATCGTCAGCGTGTTCGAGAAAGTCGACGAGACGATCGGCGATCGCGCGTTTCTGTGGCGATACTTCCGCTTGATCGAGATCGGCGTTGAACTTTTCTCGCAACGACGCCAGACGCGGCAGATCGAATAACGACTGTGAGGTATTCGGCCCGGCTGATTCGTAGGTCGCGCTATTGATTGCCGCGGCGTCGTACTTTTGGATGGCGTCGCGGAACCGGCGCGCGAACGTAACGTTTACTTGCAAGGACGCCGCAAGGGCGCCCGGCAGATTTCTCGGCGTGGACCAGAGCTGATAAACGAGGTGCGTGCCGCCATCGGGTTTGGGAGTCAGTTCCGCCGACACGCGCAAACGGGCCAACGGTCCTTTGTTGTAAACACGCTCGACACCAAAACGAAAAGGCCGCACCCATTCGAACGGTTGCTCTTCCCATTCGACCGGCAGGCCATAGATTGACAGCCGCACTCTGCGGCGAGCATTGCGCAGTTTCTTGTGTCCCGCTTCAACTTCGATCTCGGGAACGCCGGTATCGCGATTAAAACGGTTCGTGTCGGCGATAAACGGCCACAGTCTCTCCGGACTCGATTTGAGATCAAACTCCCATCGTTTATGAAGCTCGCGAAACGACATGCCCCGGATTATATCGGCGACGTGGATCAGACTTCCTTGTATTCTGAATCCACATCTTCATGCGAGAGTGCGACGCGGTAATTCTTCGATTGCAGTTGTTTGGTGATCAGCAGATCATCTTTCGTCTTGAGGAGATCTGCGCGATTGTAAACAGAAAGTTCGAAGTTGTATCCGTGCGTGATTGCGTCTTTCGGACAAGCTTCCACGCAGTAACCGCAGAAAATGCAACGACCATAATCGATGTTGTAAACCGCCGCGTAACGTTCATCGACTCCGATTCGCTCCTCCGGCGGACGCGGATCATCAGCCGCGACGATGTAGATACATTCCGAAGGACAAGCGGCTGCGCACAGATAACAAGCAACACACTTCTCCCGGCCAAGTTCGTCTACGTGCAACAGGTGCTGGCCGCGATAACGTGGTTGAACGGTGACTGGCTCGTCGGGATACTCGACCGTCCACTTGCGCTTAGGAATGTACGACAGCGTCACGCCCATTCCCTGAATGATCGCCTTAGTCGATTCGATTACGTCGGTGATGATTGACATGCGATTAGTTTAATCGTGTTCTCAGGAAGTCCCAAGCGCCACTCCTACTATCAAAAGCCACCAGATGATCAAAAGGGTGTAGATAAGAACACATACAGCTCCGGTGGTGATGCCGACTATTGCCAGCGGCTTCCCACTGTTCGTGTCTGGAGAATTCTTAATCCTCGAAAGGGCCATCCAGCCGAGCACGATCGCGGCTACTCCCGGAATTGGACCAAAACAACCGATAACCAGACCGAGAATGCCCGTGACCATCGACGCGATTGCAAGTCCTTGACTCTGCTGTCTAACAGGTTGCATCGGCGGTGGCGGCGGCCGCCATGCAGGCGCCATCGGCGCTCGTTCATCCGGCGCGACCCAACCACCTCCGAGTGGCGGATCGCGCGGCAACCACTGTGTCTCCTGCTCTTGTAGACTCGGCTCGCGAATTACCGGATCCAAATTCGGATCAGCCGGCGGCGACAACTCCTCGATCAGCATTGTCCCGTCATCAGAACAGAATGTGAGCCACGGTTCTGAATACTGCCTGTTGCACTGCGGACAATATTTCATCTGAGAGGTTTCATCCGGGGAGTCAGACGAGTTCAAGCCGGCTGAAGAAATATGAGATCTCGATCGCTGCGTTCTCGTCTGAGTCTGAACCGTGCACCGCGTTCTCGCCAACCGAACCGCCGAACTCTTTTCGCAACGTACCGGCATCGGCCTTCGCCGGGTCAGTGGCGCCCATGAGATCGCGCCAGGATTTGACGGCGCTCTCTTTTTCCAGCGCCATCACTACGCATGGTCCACTCGACATGAACTCAGTCAGTCCGCTGAAGAACGGCCGTTCGCGATGTACGTCGTAAAAGCCTTCCGCTTGTTTCCGCGTCATGTGAATAAGTTTTAGAGCGCGGATTTTGAATCCGTCGTTAAGAATTCGTTGAATGATCGATCCCGTGTGTCCTGCGCGAACCGAGTCCGGTTTAATAATTCCAAAAGTTAGATTAGTCATCTTTCTACAGTGCGTCCTTCATAGCTTGTCCGATATCCGCCGGCGACTTAACGACGTGAATGCCCGCCGCTTCAAGCGCTTTCATCTTTTCCGCCGCTGTTCCTTTGCCGCCGGCGATAATCGCGCCGGCATGGCCCATGCGACGTCCCGGTGGCGCCGTTTGACCGGCGATGAATGCAACGATCGGTTTTGTCACGTTCTCTTTTGCAAACGCCGCCGCATCTTCTTCCGCTGTGCCGCCGATCTCTCCGATCATCACAATCCCGACTGTCTCAGGGTCGGCTTGAAACAACTGCAAAGCATCAAGGTGAGTTGTACCAACGATCGGGTCGCCGCCGATACCAATCGCGGACGACTGGCCCAAACCGAGTGCAGTCAGTTGGCCCACCGCTTCGTAAGTCAACGTTCCCGAGCGTGAAACGACGCCGATCTTTCCTTCGCGATGGATGTGACCCGGCATGATTCCAATCTTGCATTTGCCGGGAGAGATGATGCCCGGACAGTTTGGACCAATCAAACGTGTCGCCTTGTCGCGCAGGTACTCCTTCACTCTCACCATGTCGAGCGTGGGAATGCCTTCGGTAATGCAGACGACGACCGGAATTCCCGCATCAGCTGCTTCCATCACCGCATCGGCGGCAAACGAAGGTGGCACGTAGATCACGGAAGCATTCGCACCTGCTTTTTCAACCGCTTCAGCTACAGAGTTAAAAACCGGAATGCCCTCGTGCGTCGTACCGCCCTTACCCGGCGTCACGCCACCAACGACGTTCGTTCCATACTCGACCATCTGTTTAGTATGAAACGTTCCCTCTTTTCCTGTGATGCCCTGCACCACCAGCCGGGTATTTTTATCGACCAAAACGCTCAATGATGAATGCTCCTCTCAATTGATCCACTACACCAACTCAACGCGCTCGCCGTACTGGGGCACGTGCACGTTCCAACCGAAACGATCCTTGATGTGCGCGGCCATTGCGTTCGCCGCTTCGGGTTCGCCGTGAGTTAAGAAGGTACGGCTCGGAACACCAGTTTGCATGCCCTCGAGCCAGTGCAACACTTCCTTCCAATCAGCGTGCGCCGAGAAGCCGCCAATCTTCACTACACGGCAACGAACGGGCACCCACTGTTTCATGATCTTTACTTCCGGTTCACCGTCGAGTATTCGGCGTCCTAACGTGCCCGCCGCCTGGTAACCAACAAAGACGATTGTCGCGTGCGGGTCGGGCACCATGCGCAACGCGTGATGCAGCACGCGTCCACCGGTCATCATTCCGGACGCACTGATGATCACGCGCGCTCCGGTTGCGCTGTTCAGCTTCTTCGATTCATCGCGCGACGTTGCAGTGATCATCGAATTTGTTCGCAGCGGGTGTCGCTTCTGCGTCAGAATGCTCGTGTATTCTTCATCGTGTTCTTCCGTGCGGTTCGAGTATGCGGTTGTCGCTGCTGCAGCCATCGGCGAGTCGACGCTGACAGGTAGAATTGGCACTGCGTTCTCATCTTCGAGTTCGCGAATCAGATACACGATCTCCTGTGTGCGTCCCACGGCGAACGCCGGAATAAGAACCGGCGCATTGCGTTGTGCTGCATCTTTGATAACGCGCGTCAGTGCGACTTTCGGATCTTCCGGATCGTGCAGACGATCGCCGTAGGTTGATTCGACTAAAAGATAATCGCACGGCGGCGGAGGCGTTGGATCGCGAATGATTGGTTGATCGTAGTGACCCAGATCTCCGGAAAAGAGTACGCGGCGTCCGTTGCCGTCCGCGCCGGCGCCTTCGATTTCCGCAAGCACCATGCTCGAGCCGAGAATGTGTCCCGCCGTCTTGAAGCTCACGCGAATCCCAGGCGCCGCTTCGATGGCGTCGCCCTCGTTCGTAAGTGGACGAACAAGTTCCAACGAAGCAAACGCATCGTCTTCCGTGTACAGCGGCAACGCTGGTTCATGGGTAGTTAACTTGTGCCGATTCCGATAGTCGGCATCTTCTTCCTGCAAACGCCCGGAGTCAGGCAAGAGAATTTTCAAAAGGTCTGATGTCCCGCGCGAACAGTAAACTGGTCCACGAAAACCCTGCTTCACGAATCGCGGTAGGTAGCCGGTATGATCGATGTGGGCGTGAGTGATCAAAACGGCGTTTACTGAACGCGGATCAAAAGGTGGTTCCTGCCAGTTGCGCTCACGCAGTTCCTTCAAACCCTGGAACAATCCACAATCGACCAAGACACGCGCTCTGTCAGTTTCGATCAAATACTTCGATCCGGTGACCGTTCCGACGCCACCCCAAAAAGAGATACTTGCCAATGACACTCCTTTGTTCGTCTACGCTGCGAGTTTAACGACCTTCTCAGCCGCGTCTTTCATCCCTTCTGCAACCGTGAAGTTCATGCCCGACTCGCGAATCACGCGTTGGCCTTCTTCGACGTTCGTGCCTTCGAGTCGCACGACGACCGGCACCTTAATCTGCAAGTTACGCGCTGCTTCAACCACGCCACGCGCAACCATGTCGCACCGTACGATGCCGCCGAAGATATTGATCAAGACGGCCTTCACGTTCTCATCTGCTAACAAGATGCGAAACGCAGCTTCGACTCGCTCCTGCGAAGCTCCGCCGCCGACGTCGAGAAAGTTCGCGGGTTCGCCACCGGCGAGTTTGATGATGTCCATCGTAGCCATCGCGAGGCCGGCGCCGTTTACCATGCAGGCGATGTTGCCGTCGAGCTTGATGTAGTTGAGATCAAACTTCGACGCTTCGATCTCGAGTGGTTCTTCTTCGTTGAGATCGCGCAGGTCGAGAAACTCCTTGTGACGAAAAAGTGCGTTGTCGTCGAAGTTGACCTTGGCGTCGAGCGCGATGAGCCGGTTGTCCTTCGTAAGCAGAAACGGATTGATCTCCATGAGCGAAGCGTCCATCTGTTCGTAGGCAGCGTAGAGCGACTGCATGAACTTCACCGCCTGGTTAACTAATGGACCAGGAAGACCGAGGCCGAAAGCGAGCTTTCGTGCTTGAAACGGTTGAAAACCGACTGCGGGATCGATCGTTTCTTTCAGAATCTTTTCCGGAGTCTTTGCTGCGACTTCCTCGATGTCCATGCCGCCCGCGGAAGAAGCCATGAATACTTGCCGCCCCGAAGTGCGATCCAAAACGATCCCGAGATAAAACTCCCTGTCGATCGGCAGGCCCTCTTCGATCAACAGCACGCGCACTTCTCTTCCCTCTGGACCCGTTTGATGTGTGACGAGTTTCATACCAAGCATCTGGCGCGCGAGTTCGCGTGCTTCGTCTGCGCTGTGCGCGAGTTTCACGCCGCCGCCTTTGCCGCGTCCGCCTGCGTGAATCTGTGCCTTCACGACTACAACGTCACCACCGAGTTCTTTCGCTGCGTGATACGCCTCTTCGGGCGAGCGTGCGACAATTCCGCGCGGAACAGGCACTCCGTACTTTCTTAAAAGTTCTTTTCCCTGGTATTCATGAATCTTCATGCGAGAGCCTTATTATGGTTTGGATTTTCTTTGAAACGGCGGTCGAGTTTAGAGTTTTTCGCTAAAACGCGCAAAGCGGCACGACGAAGGTCAACATACTGCTGAACGGAGCATGATCATGAGCGAAGTGGTTGTTACGTCGCAATCGAATCTGCGCAACGAGGTGCGTTATGGCGCAGGTCACGCATTTATCACAGATGAACCTGTGGTTGCCGGCGGTGAAGATGCGGGTCCGGATCCTTATACGTTGTTACTCGCCGCGCTTGGCAGTTGTATCTCGATGACTGTGACGCTCTACGCTCGTCGCAAAGAATGGCCGCTCGAACAGGTCACGGTGCGTCTGCGCCAGAACCGGATTCACGCCAAAGATTGCACCGTCTGTGAGAAAACGACTGAGGATTACGTTCACTACATCGAACGCGCCGTTAGTTTCACCGGTGCGTTATCTGACGAGCAGCGCGCTCGCCTCCAGGAGATCGCACACAAGTGCCCCGTGCACAAAACGCTCACGGCGCCAATCGTTGTCACAGAATGGAAAGAGGCCACCTTGGAAGATGAAGAGGCATTAAAGGACAGCGACGCGGGTAACTTCTTCGAGAGTTAATCCCTGGAGAAAGGATTCACACAGCGTACTTCATCGCTTTACGGTCGGGCTGCCACCGAATTGACTCTCGCGTTTCGTGGCGCGCAACGTTGAGTTGACGCCGTGGCACGATTTCATTCAACCAACGATTTGTTGGCGCCCGTTAGTCCAGCCGCATGTCGTTAACGAAATGCGAGTCCTCAGTAAAATTCGTTTGGCCGGTAACGTCAACGATGATTGCACGGACAGTCTCGGCGATTTGCGCGCGCGTCCATACGCGATGCTCACGTTTGAAAGCGTGCGGCGCGTGCAGAAGCAAATGGTCCACGAGCCCGCTAACGGTTTGAAAGCCGCGTCGAAATTCAGTCTTGAAGGGACGGGTGACGATAGAAACACTAACACCAACGCCAACGATGAGTGCCAGCGCCATAACAAGTCTGAGTTGAAACGGTAGATGCGGCGTTGAGTAAGACATGAAGACCGCCAGAAAAACGACACCGACAGACAGTGGATAGAAAAGCCACAAAGGTCGCGCCAGATCGGGAAGCACGTGCGGACCCATTTCGCTCTGTAGTTGACCCCACACGTTTTTGCGAGTTTCTTTCGGAAACAGCTTTTGCAAGCGAACGTTGGGATGAAATGCGCCGCGCGGAAAATGTAAGCGATTTGAAAACGAGCGGCGTAGGAAGTAAAAGGCCTGTTGGGACAAACATGCTGACCGTTCGGCGGCGCCGACTTGCGTCACGATGTAATCGGTCACAGCACGAGGAGTCGTGATGCTAGTCGCGACCTCATCGGAGATTGTGATGCCGAAGGCTTCTTCGAACCGAATGACGAGTTCTACGGTTTCGAGTCCCATAACAGAATCTTACCAATCGAACTCAAGCTCAGCGACCTAGGTGACGGTTTTGAGAGTTCGGAACATAACATACGCATCCACAAATCCGCGTTGAGAGTGACGAAACACTCCGGGCAGAGTGCCGACAATGCTGAAACGATATGCCAGGATCGAAAACGTAGGTGTCTCCGGGAGCAATCATTCCGTCCAGTAGCGGGACCGCGCTACGCCGGCCAAAATACCAGCAACGGATAAGCGATGATACACGCAACAAAAACCCAGGCCCACTTGTTGCCGAAATTGAAAACGTACCTGCTCACAAACAATGCAGAATTGGATCGGTTGAAGTACAAGATGCCGCCGTACACATGGCGCGCATCAACCGGCTCCTCAACTTTTCCCACGAACTTTCGTTTCATCTCTCGCCTCAGCGCAAGCAGTCGATAACCGTAAAACAACGCACACACGACCCCAAGCGCCGCCGCAATCGCGGAAGTGATAAAAGCCGGTCGTGAGAGAAATCTGAATCGTTCGAGGCTGAGAAAAATCGTGTCCAGTGACTCAGCGCTCATCTTAAGTGCGATGGCCCATCGGAACGAATCCCACAAACCGTTACTGAGACGAAGAGCTTGTTCCTGGAGTTTCGTCCGCGCGATGTCAATTTGGAGCGACGCGGTGCCGGCAGCTTGTATCGTGCCGTATTTCATCAACAGACAAACTACTTGAAAAACTACCGCCATTAACGGCACTCTGAAAACTGATAACGCACTCTTCTGCGCCCAGGTGCTAACCTCGCCCTTCAAGTTCAGAAGCAAAGGGACGCGCTCCGGCAGCGCCGTGTAGAAATACGCCAGCACCACAAAAGGCAGGAGACTAAAAGTGAGGATGAAAATCTCAAACGGGATGTTGGTGTAATCGCAATGGACTCGTCCGCAAATCCGACGACACTTAGTAAAGGAAATTCTAGTTACATGCGACTGCATAGATAGCAACACGAAATTAGCTTAATTCGCCCGCCTTCTTTGTGAGAACATCCAGGGCAGTAGCTCGGGTTCGTGAAAAACTCTTTCCCAGATAACGTGGCCCGCGTCTTTGTATTCAGTGTATCTGGGCTTCCGCCGGCTTTCTTTATAGCTTCAAACATTCTGCGCGAACGCTCGACGCTCACCGCTTCATCTCTTTCGCCGTGAAATGCCCAGATCGGTGTGTGCGCCAGCTTCAACGCTTGAGATTCGTCTCCGCCCCCACAAACTGGAATCGCTGCTGCAAACAGGTTGGGCTGCGCCGTAATCGCGGACCAAGTTCCAAAGCCGCCCAGTGATTGCCCGGCGACGTAGAGTCTTTTGTTGTCAATGCTAAAGGTGCGCCGTAGAAGTCGGAGTAGTTCCAACGCGAGATGTAATTGCTCAGTCGGTTGCGTTCTCGAGACCGTTGCCCATTCCTGATTGATCGGACACTGGGGAGCGAAGACGAAACAAGGATTTTTGGTCTGGTTCTCCGTTAACGTCCACACGTGTGAGCCCGTAGTATTACCGCCCGATATTTGACTCAAGTTATCACTACCGCGCCCGGCGCCACCGTGAAGCCAGAAAACGAGGGGATACGTGTGTCGGCTTTCGTACTTTGGCGGGATGAATAGACGGTAAGACATTCGCTTGCCGCGCGAGTTTTGAAACGACTTTGCCAGGAAAACACTTTCTTGCTGCGCTATCCGCTTCGGGTTCAGCCCTAAGAACGCAAAGCCAAGGAATGAGCAAAACTCCCTGCGATTATTCATGCATGTGTTCTCTGTGCCGATACGAGAGATGCAAGTTGCGTGTATTTCGTAGACGATGAAGGCACTCTCACTTGAGCCGCTTGAAATACACGATCTCCGGATCGCCTTCGTCTAGATTATGAATCATCCCGCTCAACTCATACCCCAGCATCACCTTACGAAACAGACTGCCGCCGCTCGGCTTCAACGATTGTTCGGCACCCGTCTCAGCGAGCAGAAGCTTGCTGGCCGATGGCGTACGCCTCACGGAGAAGTTTGACCATTGCGGAATCGACATCGTCAGGCACACACAGGCGAAAGTGATGACCGTACCCAAGTCGACCGAACGATTCAGTGCGAACGAGCCGCGGATGAGTAATGGGCCGTTTCAACCACATAGTTGCGTCGAGCCAATCCTTCCGCACCACCGCGCCCGCAAAGCGAACGCGTCCCTGCATAACGATTCGCGTCTTTTGAGCATACACCGTAACAGGTCCGTTTTGTCGCGCGGCCGCCACGTAGCAGTTGAAGGTCTCACGCAGCGTTGGAGGTTTGCCGCGAAAATGATCTGCGAGTCGATAGTGACCACACGAATGCCAGAGGTTGCGCGTGACGAAGCGATGGCCGCATTTCGGGCAGCGCCATAACGATTCGCGCTTAGCTGGATACTTCATTAAGGGTTCTTTCTCTTGTCTTTTGCGTATCGCGTTTCTTGCTCCTTCGTCGCCGAACCATAGGCTTGTCATCGTGTCATGCACACATGTGCCAAAGAGTATGCTAGGTGAGCTGCTGTGGAATGCAAGAACGGCTGCCAAAATGGCAGCCGTAAGTGATCGATAAAAATGGTCGGGACGACTGGATTCGAACCAGCGACCTCACGCACCCCAAGCGTGCGCGCTACCAGGCTGCGCCACGTCCCGTTTCAATGACTTACTATCCTGCCAACGCGTAATTGTCAAACCTGCAACACAAACAAGCACAAGAACTATGAAAAGCACAAGACGCGTTCAGTGACGACTCCGCGCGTTTGTGCTTCTTCCTGGCTCTATTTTCCGCGGCCTTGGTTTTCCTTTTCGAGGAGTGAAAGGAGTTCGCGCAGTTCTGCGGCGAGTTGTTTTAATCCCTGTCTTTCTTCCGCAGCAAGCGGTGCGACGCTGCGTGTGTAAGCCGGCTTGGCCTGCGGAATACTCTCGGAGTGACTCACTGCATGGGAGCTATCTTCGTCGCCGTTAGCTTTAGACTTGGCGCCACCGCGAAGCTCGTTGGTGAGACGTTTCTTCGCGCCCGCAATCGTGTACTGATCCTCGTACAGCAATTCCTTGATCCGCAACGCCATCTCAACGTCGCGCTTGCGATACACACGCTGCCCAGCGCGGTTCTTCTGCGGCGCCAGCATCGGAAACTCCGACTCCCAATATCGCAAGACATGCGCCTGCACTCCGGCAAGTTCACAGACCTCACCGATCTTGAAGAAAAGCTTTTCGGGTATAGCCACCGCAGGACGACTCATGCAGTCAAGAATCCCAAGTTGAGTTACTGAGCTGGCTCTTGATCGGGCGTTACGATGTTGGAAGTTACGGCAAGTCTGCCAGCAGCCGTGCGTCGCGAGACATGTTACCCGCGTGAACTTTGGCCTGTCAATACTTACACCGTGTCAATTCTTACACTTAGCCCGCCTTACTTAAAACGTTTTCTTAAAAGTATCGCCTGAACTTGGATCACTTAACCGCGCAAGCTATAATCCACAGTCCCAACCACAAATCTGGAAGGAACGAATCCAAAAACAGTGACAACCTCGCCAACGGTTCTTCGACTGGCTTCGCGACTCACGGAAGTTGGTTTTTCCGATATCGTCAAGCTGCGCAACCGCATTATGGAACTGCGCGAGCAGGGCGCGACGGTCTACCAGTTTGAAGGTGGCGAACCGTTCATGCCGACGCCCGATCCAATCAAGGAAGCAATGACTCGGGCGCTGTCAGAAAACAAAACGCGTTACGCTCCGTCTTCCGGAATTCCAGAACTGCGCGAGGCAGTCGCTGAGAAACTGCGCAAACGAAATCGCATTCCTGCGCAAGCACAAGACGTGATCGTTGTGAACGGTGGCATGCAGGCCCTCTTCGGCGCATTTCAATCAACAGTGAATCCGGGCGATGAAGTGTTGCTGTTCTCTCCTTACTGGACACCGATCAAAGATCTCGTCGCGCATTGCCAGGGCCGCAGTGTCTTCGTGCCAACTCGAGAAGCGCGCGAGTCCGGTTTTCAACAAACACTCGCACGCTACGCAACCGAACGGACCAAAGCGATCTATTACAACACTCCGCAGAATCCGAACGGCGTGGTGTTGACGACTGAAGAAGCAAAAGCTGTCGCGTCCTTTGCACAGGATCGGGATCTCGTCGTCATCGCAGACGAAGCGTATGAAGATCTCGTGTACGACGGCGAGCACTGCTCGATCGCTTCGCTCGATGGAATGCTTGAACGGACCATCACCTGCTTCACGTTCTCGAAGTCGTATGCGATGACTGGTTGGCGTCTTGGTTAT
>Ga0070698_100005365_pt1 | contig 14022 bp, 9 predicted proteins | sample KBSK1502metaG_FD_65477 | JGI IMG/M metagenome (GOLD analysis project Ga0070698, IMG submission 65477) | Corn, switchgrass and miscanthus rhizosphere microbial communities from Kellogg Biological Station, Michigan, USA - KBS K1-50-2 metaG | ecosystem: Host-associated > Plants > Roots >...
CCGCTCATTAAGCACTCCGTGCATCACTTGGTATTGATCTTGCTGAGAAAACTCTATCATGCCCTCAGCTTATCACATCTGCCTCCCACTGTGTACTTTATTTTCGTGAGCCTCCTAAGATGCATATGGCAGTCATGATGCAAAACTCCTCGGGCATGCTCAGGATCATAATCAATTCTAAGCCAACTTACAGGCCCATCTCTGAGGGTACTTAATTTTGGCATATCTAACGTTTCTTCACTATATTCTCTCGAGAGAATATCGGCATCAGGAGAATCAATATCATTTCCCTCGGTTCCTAGGTCCGGTTGGAAGGTAACGGGAAGCCGTATAATGTACTCATCTTTGTCAAATAGCTGATCATAGCTCACTGAGCTATAAAATGCTAGGCTTGCAGATTTTAATTCGTTACCTCTTGTGTCATATTGATAATACATCTGAATAAGTGAACCATCTATAATAACCTGAAACGTATATTGCCCTTTGTTAAATAAATCGATTACGTCAGATACCATTATGGGTTGCTTCAACACTTGGGGTATATACTTATCCCAGGTAATTTGTGAACCTCTACGAGTCCCATTTGGATTGGCTAGAACGTGCGCCCAATCTATATAGACAGACCTTAAAAGCCCTTGAGCCTCACTGATTTTCACCTAAGACCTCACTAATACGCTTTTGCAATTCTTTAAGTGCATCCGGATTTCTTGTCGCTAATTTTTCCAATGCTTCAACATCGGTTTTTTTGAGAAGTTCTACGGCTTTATCAGCCTGCTCTACTGTTTTACGCCTATAGCTATTTTCCGCATCTAAACGGCGTATTTCTCTCATATCAGGGAAGATGAACTTGAACCTGGGGATTTCAGCCAGGATTGTATCACTTTCTTTTTTAGCTGCTTCCATCTTTCTTCCTGTACCGGTTATTCTTACCCACGCTTTAGACCTAGTGATCGAGGCAAACGCTCTGTTGCGATTTCCTATCCCTTCTAGATAGTCATAGAGTGAGTCGAAACCGAGAATGTAAACAATGTGGGCTTCATTACCCTTAGCTCGGTGGACAGTTGAAAGAGTCACTTTCCCCACTTCAGCAAATGCAGATGTGTCATCGATAAGGCCTGGTATTGTTGAGGCAATATTGAAATCAACTAATCGCCTCTGCAGCCCCGTTAAGTGCGTTTTTGCATTAATTGAGTCAAGGGAGATAGCTACTATCTGCCTCGGAGGAACACCCTCTATTCTCACATCGTTAGCGATTGAGTCTGCTATCCAATCTAATTCAGATGCTCGGTCTTGAAAAACGTCTACCGTGACCAATTCTTGTTTGTTATAGATCTCATAGATACGGTTAGGGCTGTTCTCTGGAGGACGGAAGATAACGACGTGTTCACCCTTTTGAAGTTTGCCGCTCTCAATCTTATAACCTACAGCTTCCCAATAGCCCTGATCTTCTAGCATTTGAACGGGACCAGTAGGGCTATGGATTCCAAGTCCTATAGCGTGAGCCAACATAAGAACGGTCTGTGGACATCTATAGGAACGATGTAGTACAAAATCTTTTTCTATAGGTCCTGGGTAGTCTTCACCTCCAAGGGACACAAGCGGTTTGCCGTACGCATCAAAACCGAATAAGTCTTCCGGTTTAGGTATCTCCAGCGAAGTGAGACTTTGCAATTCATCGTAAGCCCAATAGATACGGTGTTCCGGCGAGGTAGATAATTTAAACAAAACTCGGAAAAATTCTTTAGGAAAATCTTGGGCCTCATCTATCAGTATAAAGTCATATTCTGGGGATATTTGTCGCTGTAACGCTTGCTCACAACAAACTTGAAACGGATCTTTCAACCTATCAATACTTCTTGCCGTCCGCAAATCCAATGGAGCTACTCCTTGGCGAGCGCACAAATCTGAATATACGCCGGCTCGGTTGCGCCCTCCCCATCCATGCCTTACATGCAAAAAATCCCAGTCTGGATCAGTACCTGTATGATCCCTGTAGGTCTTTGAAATAAGCTCCATTACTTGATTATAAAGACTCTGCGTATTGAATGTGAAAAGAATTTTCTTATTTGGATTCAGGATATGGATATTTGCCGCTTTCATAGCAAGTAGGACTGTTTTGCCTGTACCTGCAAGTCCACGTATACGTTGAGGGCCTGGAGCTATTTCAAGAGCCACGCGCTCTTGTTCATCATCTAATGAAGCAATCTGCTTATCCAGTTCTTTGATAGCGGCACTGAGAGTAGTGATATTAGGTGATATCACAGTTGACGGTTTATGAAGATATGTTGCACCTTGAATGACTGATCTGGTAAGTGTCCACTCTTCGTCAGACAATTCATGCTCTAAGGGCTGATGGAGCGCTTGGGTATTACCACCTGCCCATAAGGTACACATAGTATCTTGTATAGTATCTTGTAAGGAACCTAAAGCCATTTCGAAATCACTTTTTGTTATGAATGGAAGTGCAAGCACTGGGTGAGCAGTTAGAAGATTTCTGAGTTTCCTCTGGTCGAGAAACTTGCTCTCCAGCTTTAATACAAGGTCTTCAAGCTCCAAAACAGGAGAATCAACAGCTGTGCCATCTATTAACCACATATCTTCATCTACAAAGTTTATATCTTGAAGTTGCTGATCGATAACTTTTATAACCAATGGTTGATTCGTTTTGGTAAACAAAATGAAATCAGGAATAACGCCTGTTCTGGTTATAATTGCAGGATGTTTATAGTAACATACACCTTCAGCGGCCCCAAAACGCTCATTTAACCACCTTTCTACCATCTGTGCAGCAGCACTTTTGGGCATCGTTCTTACAAATTTTAGCATGGGAATGTCTCCAAGTTTTCGTTTGTTGGATTACATCAACTTCGAGGGTATACTACCCTAAAAAAGCCTATTTTGCTAATATCCTACTCGATCGGATACCATCATAGTACCTCTCCCCTTTAAAAGGATTTTGCAAACCCTTAAAGTTCTCCGATACATCTGGCTGCCATTTGCTTACAGTATTATACAACTGAACAATCTGGCTTTGCCGTTCAAGATATTCCTTAACGATAGGATAGCTATAGCGTACCTGTTAAAAGGCTCATCCCCAATTTGATATTCCCCTGAAAAAGGGGCTGACGAGGAGCTGCCCTGAGTGCATAAAGCCCTTGTACTGGCTACTTAGTACGTCCGTTCTCAAAGAGATACAATTTTAACTCTCACTGTTCAATATTGAACCCATGGCACGTCTGAACCCATGATTTAGGTTAATCTAAATAACTGTGCAAATAAGGAAAGAGGTTTCCAAGTAACTTTGAATGGAAGAAAATTCGTAAACTCTACTGTTTTTATGCTAAGCTCACCGATCTAACTATCTTTGGTGACAATCTGTAGCTTTTCACAAATATTTGGCAGGTTTTCAATAAAATCTGGCCAGGATTGTCACATCTATCTGGCCATCGCACAACGGGATTCGTTACCACATCTGGAGAAACCGGGAAGGAAAGCGTCGAGCAGGAAGCCCTGACGCTCATCCTCCTAAACAAGAGCCTCACCGCTAGAAAAATGATGCACCGATTCTTGCAATTAACTCGGCTCTTTGGCTTCGTCGACTGCAAGCAGGTGCTCTCTGGCTTCCTGAGCGCTCTGAGCGATACTCACTTTGACCAGGACGTGCCGTAGCACTTCCGGATCCTCGATGAGGGCAATTTGTTTCTTGGTCAAGCGCACTAACCTGGGGAAGCGCTCCACCACGATTTCGACGACAGCCTGCCGCAGCGCCTCGAGCTGCCCTCGTTGCAGACCTTGTTCGAGTCCCTCCTCGCGGCCTTCTTTTAAAATCTCTTGATAGATCGGAGTCTCTCGTAGGATATCATGCATTTCGTGAAACCTCCTAAACAACCAGTCCTGGTCACCGGGGTTTTCCCGGCTAAAGGCCAGCGATGCCAGCGTATATCCAATCGGCACCAGTTCAATCTTCTTTGCAGCCAGCAATCTGCTAAACATGGTTTCTACGATCTCACGCCTCGCCGCATTCTTCGTCAATGGTAATAGCGGCAGCAAGCCCGTCAGACCTGTCCGCAACACCTCTTCCGGCAAGAGTGCTTTCAGTTCAATGCTCTGGTAATGGAACTGCAGCACCTCCTGCCCAGTCGGCAATATCCAGCTCAGCGGCGATGGTGAAGCTTCTCCACCTCCGAGCAGGTAGATCACGCAAGAGAGCACGGGAAGCCGATGCTCGCTTCTGGCCAGGACATTATAGCGTAAGAGACGCTCGGCCATCGCCGGGTCGTTGTAGGTCTGAAACTCGAGGTGCAACAGCATGTCCTGTCCGTTCGCCTGCACCCCAAGTAAGGCATCGACCTCCAACGTCCAATGTTTCAACTCATGGGGACGCGCTCCAGTGAAAGACGCGTCAGGAACAAACCAGCTGACAAATGCCTGCGGATCTGCCTGGACCAACTTTTTCAAACTATCGTCCCAGGGTTTAGCCATAGCGGTAGACGCTTACCCTTGTCTTTCAGTGTAGCATACGGTAATCAGGCTGTCGAGGAGAACGGCAGGCAGAAACACGGCACGTTCGATCCTCTGCTCTGATAACCAGTTCTTTTTGTGTACTGCTTCACCGGAAAAAGTTTGAGCAAGCATAGCGGGGACCACGCGGTTGGGCGCCCGATCACCTTAGTCCCAGAAGGTTGTCTTTGTTTGCAGAAGGACTGATATGTACCAGAACGGAAACCCACGCCTACTCTACTGCAAAGGCTGAATTGAGCTGCTGCACGGAGAAAAGTTCGGGATCGTAGTGAACGCCTACCCAGGTGCGCAAACGTTCATGATCCTCGTGGTGAGGATCGTGCAGAGCCTCGAGCAGTTCGTCGTACCCTGAGACACCGCCGCAGTCTTCTGGAGGGCAGGCCCGCCTGCCATCGAGACATCGTGGCGCGACCCACTCTTCCGCATCGAGCACTTCGATGCGCTCTACTAGCACGTCATGACGCCAGTCGTCGCCAAAGTCGTAGTCGTAGCGAAAACGCATCCCCTCCATCCGCAGCACATCGCGCACCGAGGCGTACCGATCATGTTTGATCTGGAAGTCTTCGTCGGCGTACTCGGGGTCTGGCTCTCCATACCGCACCCCGCCAATCGTAAAGAGGTGTAAATGGTAGTTCTCCCACCCCATCGCAAGTTGCAGAAGGCGGTGCAGACGCGCCAGGGAGATCTTGCCAGGAATGATAATGCGCCGCCAGATGGCTGGCTCGATGCCCTCGAGCTGAATATGAAGGTGGTAGATGCTTTGCGAGCGATAGCCTCCCATTTCTCGTGCCCTCCTCACTGTACTGTTTTTCTTGTTGGTGGGGAGAGTATACTGCTTCTCTGCCTGTTCGTCTAGAGACAGTTTCAGGAAACGAAAATCCAGAACGTGCGCTTCTATTCCTCTCCACTGAAATTGCCCAATGCCTTCCAATACCCTTTGAGAACAGTAAGCCAGGTCTTTCTGTTCCGCACAACTCTACCGGAGACCTGAGCAGTTACAAGTTGATTTCAATAACTTCGATAATAGAGAGGAATCCAAATCCTGCTGATCTCAATAACTTTGGGAATAAGAAAATGGCAATCCCACTAACTATGAAAATTAGCGGAGCCGCCCTTTAGAATTGGCTCTGCTTACGCTCGCTTGATCTCATTAACTGTGATTACAGTCTCATTAACTGTGAGATCCTACATAAATCAAGGTGCTATTGTCGGTTTGCTCTCAGATCAAGAGACACTCAAAGCTTATCAGGATGAATTTATGGCTTTTGCTGAATATTTCAAAAGCATATGGGGTTGCTAACAGTTGACTAAAACCGAGAACTCGGCTCTACTGAACTCAACTGGAATGCGTCGATGAACGCATCTACCACTTATTTGGAGCGATAAACCTTCCCCGTATAGCGCGGAAGGTGCGGTGCTGCTGTTGCCACCGCCGGGCCAGAAATGGCTTGCCTGCTTGCAGGAGAACATTCCTCCTCTAGCTATGCCTTTCGGCATGTTAGAGGGAGTTATATGTTTTAGTAACGGTAGGTAAGTAACCAGGACGTATGGGTAACACCATAGAAAGCCGAGCGCATTCCCCCAAAGGCATGGCCCAGGGGTTATACCCGCGGTGATCCCAGCAACGCTGGCCCACCCTTACAAATGCCAGAGTATTTTTCTTTTCTTGAGATTGTTCAGCTTCCCAAGCTGACCTGGAAGCAAGTGTGTTAAGCAAAAGCAAGATAGATTAGGGTTTCTCTGGAAGACGCGCAAGGATGTCCGTCAATAACGCTTCTACGTGGGCAAATCGCCCGGTATGTTCATTGAGCAACGCTGTCTGCTCAATGGACTGTGTTTCCAGTCGGTCTAGACGATCTCTGATACTGCTGACATCTTCTTTTATGACCTTGATATCCCCTCCCTGGCTGGAAGTGACCCCAAGCAGAATGGTTATATTTTCGTTGATCTCTCTCATATTGCGCGCCTGTGCAGGAGAGATAGCCTCTTCCGCCTTTCTTTCATCCTGAGAGCGTAACAGTTCAAGCATCGCTACTTTCCGCTCGAGCGCGGCTATGCGGTCTTCCTGAGTTGGCACTGGACGATTATCCTTCCCGGTATAATGTGCCTCATCTCTGCCCATTATACCATACGTTGCTGACAGTCAATACCTTTTATTTTAATTGCCAGGGGTTTAAATGGCGGACACTCTATAGGGCTGCAACGGGCTTGAGTCCACTTTTCCCCTGTGTCAGACAGGTGCGATCGCTGATTGCACTGCAAGCCGCTTTCAACATCGTGCGAGACAGGCTGCCAGCTATCCTCCCGAAAAGCCCGACCTTTTTGCCGCAGCAGCCTTGATCATTGCATGCAGTGCTCGGGCAACGGACAGAGGGCGTCCGGTTTCCTCGCTGAAGGCAGGTCAGGTGATGAGCTTACCATCGAATTTGCGCTCTCGCAGCAGCGCATTGACCCGCTCGGTCAAACCCCTGCGCCTGGCTTCTTTCTTGATGTCCCGTGCCTCCCCCATGAGGAGTTCCTCTTCGACACCGTGGATAGCCTCCTGCTATTGCTCGTGGACCTGCACCCAGCTCTCCGCCAGCTCGCGCGCCTTGGCCTCCTGGGGGTCGAGTCTTTGATACCCATGCGCCTGCATCAGTTCCTCGACCTGCTGCCTGTTCCACAGAAAGAACGGGGTGCCATCCTTGAGCGGCGTCGGTGTGCAGTAGCCCTGGCAGAGGGCTTGCGCGGTTGGATTCCCGTCCTCGCCCCGCAATTTTAGCTCCTTGAGCTTCTTGCCCATCGCTATGGGCGACAATCCGAACTGCTTCCCGAGATTCGTCTGGTTTGCCCAGATGTCGGTAAATTTTTGACGACCTTTCTTTTTCATGAAGGCAACTCCTCGTAGGGCTCGTCCAAACCGTTTCACGCGTGAAAAAGCCCGCTACAAGAACAAACACGCCCCTACGTTTGCCGGGATGCTGCGCCTTTTGAGCTTACGTCCCAGTGGCATCGCCGCGAGGGTAGCCACACCGCTAAGATATAATACCAGATGGTACTCACCTCTGTGTCACGAGAATTCACGACCTACTCACGACTATTGCGGGAAAAGAGATCCAGGGAGCGCCTGATCAGAGCCGGATGCGTCATAAGACCGATGGGCGCTTACACCACAACGAAGGACAGGCTGACACACAGATCTAGCAGGAGACGATACTTCTGGACACACTATGACGCCAAAGGCACCGAATCTCACATTGAAATTAGCGATCTGGTCTTTCACTGCCATCTCTTTTTCTATTTCTACTTTGAGTGAAGTTTTTCTGCAAAACCATGCTTCCCCATCAAGACAGCGAACGACCCGAAAACCCAAAAGTGTGATGGACTGGCTTATCCCTCAAGCTCAACTCTCTGCAAAACCATGGTATTATGAATCTGCAAGACCATCGGTTAAATGACACCGTCTCTTGTTTTCGTGGAATTAACGCTAATTCTCTTCTTTCCGTAGAAAAAGTACGCAGGTGCGCATAAAAGCATCTACGCTAATTGTGGAATAAGCTCAACTCGAAAATCCATCAAAATCCTATATCATCCCGACATACTCGAGAGATCAAGCACTATCACGCGTAACTAAAGTACGTGCCGTCCGATGTGATTTTAGAATCATTTTTTGGATGAACTATGGTGGCTGCGATAAAAGTGGAATACCATTCTTACTGGTGGAGCTTTTTGTTTTCTATAAGGGACCTTTACTATGAGATACCCTTAGTCTTTGGACGATGCTTTTGTACAATTTGATCCAAAATTGCCTTTACCTTGGAATACCGCTTCAATGCTCCCTCTGAGAGCTGGACAATCTTCACTACAGCTCTTATCGAAACTCGCCGGTCAGTTGCCTTAAATGACTCTATCGCTTCAAGTACCTTCGTTACTAGGTCATCTTCACGCAACTGAGTCTGAACTAGCCTGCTGTAGTGTTTTTTATCTCTCACCACGCTCTTCAATATCGCAATCACCTTTGGATAGTGATATAGGCTAGGAGCCGGTATACCAATTATCCTACTTACTGCTCGTTGTGTTACAGGCTCTCCAGAAGTCTCGAGATGTTCTATCGCTCTTTTCACTTTCACAACCATTTCATTCTCAGACAGAATTGCTCCCTCTGCTCGATGATGGTCTAGATACGCCCTACTCGCAACTTGCTTGAGTCGCGTATCTATTCCCTCATAAATCTTTAGGTTGGGTAGAGGAACGCCCACTATCCTAGCAATAGCCCTCTGAGTAATAGGCTGCCCTGCAGCTTCTAACTGTGCTATTGCTGCTTCAATCTCTGTCATCAATTCTCTCTCTCTCGTTAGCGATTGCCCCCTTGAGTCATAGTGAAGTTTGCTAGCATGTTGCTCTAAGAGAACAGCAATCCGTGGATACCATTTTAAACTGGATGGATCTACACCGACTATTTCACCGATAGCTCGCTGTGTAATCGCCTCACCTCCAGCCTTTAACTGTCTCACAGCCTCTTCAACTTTCCCAACGAGCTCGTCTTCCCTTTGTAGAATTCTTTTCTTGTGATTCCGCGCTGTATACTGCTCTACAAACTTTCTCACCCTCGGATACCGCTTTAAAGACTGCAATCCGATGCCAACAGCACGACTAATGGAGGTTTGTGTTACCGGATGATCTGAAGTCTTAAGACGGGATATAGCTATCTCAACCATTGCGACGAGGTCCTCTTCACGAAGAGCTTTCTTTCTCATGAGAGACTGATAATGCTGATCCACATAATGAGCGAGCAGTTCTTTAACCTTTGGAAACCCCTTTAAACCCGGCGGAGTCATACCAACAATTTCACAAATAGCTTTTTGTGTCACTGGCGCCCCAAGAGATTCTAAACGCCCTATCGCAGACCGAACTTGTTCAAATACTTCTTCTTGGAGAAGCTCTCTTTGCCTCTCACGATACGTTCGCGCATTGGCTGCTTCTTGTTCTAAAAGCGCTTTAACCAGAGGATAGTTATTTAAACGCGGTCGGGCTACATTTATCATCTTACTAATGATTCGTTGTGTTACTGGCTTATTAAGATGCTTTAATCGCTGTATGGCCTGCTGTACACGATCAACCATCTCTTCTTCGCTAAGAGGAGATTTTCGTTGCCTCTTCTGTTTCAATTGAATACTCGGTGTCATAACGGCAGCAAAAACATCTCGCAGCGAGACTCGAAGGAATCGGGCATATTTGATATAACTTTTAAATGGAGCACTACTCGCTCCGATATTTCCATATTCCACACTCTCTACGCCATGACGAGTTATTCCAAGCTGATGCGCCACTTCTGCCATCGTTAGATTTCTTCTTTGACGCAGATCAGCGAAATAAGCACCGAGATGTTTAGCATTAGCTTTCGCTTCCCATGGCTGAGGAAGAAGAAGGAATTCTAATTCGCGAGAGTAAAATAAGGTATTATCGCACTCGCTTTCTGTGAGAGGCATAGTAGCACAGGATCTCAAGTCTGCCTTACAGTTTGGGCAAGTACCTATCTTCAACGGAGCAGCAAAGATAGGGATAGAAAAACCACAATAGCTACAGATATCCAGAAGAAAGCAGCTATGTCTAGCACAACCCGAAACACAAAGGAACCTCCATGTCAGTAGATAGTACGGACATTCGGCAATACAATGCGGACAGAAACGCAAAGAGCGAGCCGTTTCTTCAGATAAAAAGTGTGAGATTGGTTGAGGAAGAGAAGAACGCTCGAATTTTTTCCCTAAATGAAAGAATGTTGTAGCCAATAGTCTAGAAATAGAACATTTAGCGGCAGCGGGAAGTATCCCAAACGAGACAGGTGGATTATCTTTTTGCCATCGTATGGTTTGCAAATTCTGATCAAAGAAGCAGGTAAAAGCCAGACTAGATATAGTCTTTAGGCCATTGGCCTCCGCCAAACGCGTCAAATAGCTCGTAAATGATTCAAGGTGTTCAGGTCGAGGATGAATGGGCAAGGTGTCAAAAAAGTAGGTTGTTTCCATGATTACTCCACAGCCTCGCTTGTGACCCTTCCTGGCAGCTCTAGAAAGTTAGTTACCCTTTTCTTTTGCACATTCTTCCACGTCTTCTCTAGGAGATCTGGCGTGAGACAAGGCAAGTCTCTCTCGATGGCCCTTCGGCTGGCGTCGCGGATGAGAATCATGATATCGCGGAGAATGCCTCCTGTGGTCAGTTCGATGAATCTTGCCGGTCCGTCTACCTCCTGGGACTTCTTCTCCTTTAAGGTGTGGAGGGCCAGATGCGATGGTTGTGTAAATGGGAGCAGTAGTTCAATAGATGCCAGCAGGCCACTGAGCCTTTCCCCAGTATACTGCGGCAGTTCGAAAAAATCATTCCAACGACCAGCCACTTCGTCATCCCCCATCACCCAAGTGGTCGGGTTACAAGAAGCACATATTATGGGAACCCTCAGCCTGTTAGAAAGATCGAGTACGCGACGCCTCATGTCCGGATGCGAAATGTGCTCGACCTCGTCTATCAGGATCAACTCAACGTCGCACTGTTGGAAGTACAAATACAACTTCTGGTTCAAATCCTCTTCAGTATCCCCCTGTAAATAGGTAAGACCGCATTCGAGGATCATTCTCTGGAGGAGCGCTCTCGGCGTCTTGTTGCTGACTGGGGCATCAACTTTGATGACCGGGACGTAGTTCCGACTTTCTTCGACTACAGGAAGGTGCAAAGCAGCGAGCCAGTTCAAATAGGTTGTCTTGCCCATCCCAGATAATGCCCCCAACAAGAAGTTTCGTTGCTGACCGAGGGATTGATATCCCAAAACGTATTTCACCTTCTCGTGCAATTCCCAGAGATCAGGTGTCATCAGGAAGATAAAATTATCTAACCACAACAATTTATCCTCTTTCGGTAAGCCCACAAATTGCTCTTTTAAATTTTGCCGGATGCCTTTATAGCCATCTTTGGCCTTGGCAGAAATCTCCAAAGGCTTTCTTAGGAGCCTCATCTTGAGGCGTTCTCGCAAAATACCGATCTGATCACCTCGCTGTATATCCAATCGCTTATTGGGGTTTAACTGGCGTAGGCGGGCTTTCAGCCGTTCATCCTCACAGAGCCATTCATCCCTCCACTCACACAACTGCGCCAGACGCAGGCGAATGTCAAACTTCTCATCCACGACCGTGGTTAGTATTTCATACAAGAGGCACGCTCCTTGATTTAGTAGGACGATTCTTGGTGGGTGAAACCAGCGATGTACCGATCATATTCTTCATCCTGGGATGCTGAAACTTGCTCTAGCGCCCGGCTCATCTCGCTGACATCCACCTTGGATGATGATTTTGAGTTGCCTTTCTTTGCTTTTCGCTGCACTTGTTTCTTCTCGGCCTTCCTCATCTTAAATAACTCACGCAGTCCATTGAGATAGGCCACCCAATCCCGAGCCGCCTTTCCGTCGTTGACTGCCAGGTCTTTCGCCATCTCACGTTCCCAAAGGCTCACCGACTTGTACTCGTTATTCGCCAGTCGCAGTTCTTTTGGGCGCACATCGCAAATGTACTTTCCATCTCGAAAGATCGCGATGCGACTAACATCCGATGGATCGTATCGGATACCAATCTTCACTGGCTTATCGTTGACGTTTTTAGAAGGCACCTTACTCAAGCCGGGTGACCAGTAATGCATACCAAAGAGACTGATGCCCTTTTGATTTTTCTGACGGGTTTGAGGGTATAAGCGCCAGAAAAGTCGTTCAACATCAATCGAAGGATAGGGAACCGGGGGAGACTCTGACTGCAACCCTTGTTCCCACTTCTCATTTGGACTCATATCTAACTCACTGTGCTTCGTATTCTGATAAGTGACGATCTCTTCGAGGATAAATTTGTAGACGTCCTGGTAAAGCAAGCAGGCTCGCTGCGCTGCATTTCGAATGTCCTTCGGGTGGCTTGACTTAAATGCACCTTCCAGTCGCTCCTGGATACGTGCGGAAAGTGTTCCAAAGAAGCGCTCGATGAGCGCACCATACCTGGCTTTGTATGGCTTACGAAATACAAGGTCGATGCTGTTAAACCGACCATTCATACTGATCTCTCTCGCGAGAGCCTCCAGACTATGCGAGTGATGGCACCAGGCATTATCTAACGATAACTGGAGTGGAATACCATGACAAGGCCATTCTCCCTCGATACCGAGCTCTTTGAGTCCCGACTTCGGCCAGATAGCATTCTGAAGTGCTTGCTGGATGGACTCGATGCACGGATCTTCGTAGAGAAGGACAAAACCCAGCACAGATCGGGAGAACGCATCGATCAGCACGGTGAGCCATAAACGTCTGGGCTCGCTCCGTGTCTCCTCATCAACCACAAACACCTTGAGACGATGATGGTCAGCAAATACATATTGTAACGGTCTGGTTGCCATGGAGACGAAGGTATCGAAGATCATCTGTTCGTATTCCCACATCTCTTCTCCGTACCGCTCCACTATAAGCGCTTTCCCCTCATCAGGTCGTCGCTCCCAGTTATTGACGTACCTATACAGCCAGGCTCTGGATGGAAGTTCCAAGGGTGATAGAAGACGTTTTTTCTCTGGATTTGCTTCGATGACTTCTATAGATAACTTTGGATCAAATAGCTCCAGAATGAGGTCTTGTGGTATATTTGATCCGCAAATAGACAAGTCGATCCACTGACCCTTATTCCGGGTATGATCTGATTCCATGAACCCATACAACGACTCTTTCGTGATCGCAGGCGTGCGTTTGTAATAGTGTAAGATTGCGCTATCGACGAAATGGATTTGGGCGTCTGTGAAACGTGTATGATTGCGATTGGAGTGTAGGAGAGACGCAGCTATCGCATCCTGGTTTCCGTTATACCTGCGGATCAGCTTGTCGTATTTATAATAGGTGCTTCGTCCAAATTTCAGATTCTGACAGGCTGCATTCACCAATTCAGTACGAGCTAATGTTTTCCCTTCTTTCAGGGCATCTCTCTTTATCTTATCTATTTCTCGCTCAGTTTGTTTTGCCTTCGTTACTATCGTCTTGGCTTTGTTAATCGCCCACTGCGGTAGCGTAGTTTCTGCGGTCGGCTTTGGAATGGGGTACAAGATATCGATCTCAGCCCGAAGTTTGTCCAACGTAGGAGCAAACATCGGAGGTGAGCCGCCACGAGATTCCGGCCTGTAAAGTTCATCTATGCGCAGCATGGTTGTTGTTCCGGGCGTGCCAATGTCTTCAACCTCCACAAAAACGAGTTGACGAGATACAATACGATACGTATGGTCCTGCCAACGCATGAATCGCTCTGGCTTTAAATCTTCCTCAATTGTTGCTACAGTACGGCGGGTGCGAGCCATAGTTAAACCCCCTCTGGAAGCCAAACATAAGTATTTGATGTGGGAGCGCTATCGACAAATATGAGTGAGCGAAGATCAGTGGCGATCTTTCCATGCCACATCAGGTGATAAATAGCAGTGGAAACAGTCGCAGATGGCAGATCCAGGTCTTGAGAGATAGCG
>Ga0070698_100005366_pt1 | contig 14020 bp, 14 predicted proteins | sample KBSK1502metaG_FD_65477 | JGI IMG/M metagenome (GOLD analysis project Ga0070698, IMG submission 65477) | Corn, switchgrass and miscanthus rhizosphere microbial communities from Kellogg Biological Station, Michigan, USA - KBS K1-50-2 metaG | ecosystem: Host-associated > Plants > Roots >...
TTGCGTTTTCAATAAATAGTAAAAGTGAATCGCCTTGTGCCAGCCAATTTTGTGAACTGCTCCATTGTGGTGAAAATGCTTTTTGGTTATATATGCTTGTAAGGATAGGTAATTGATAAAGTACAGTTGAGTCATCTATCCGGCCATTTTCAGAAGCAGAATATTCAAGAAAGTTTTTGATAAGTTCTTTTACTTTATCATCCATTTTTTCCGGTGCTTTCACTATCACTTTTTCCTCTGGCTTCCTTCTTTCCTTGCAGGAGGATAAGCACAGGACAAAAATGGCCACGAAGGTTGCTGCGACCAACCTTTGATTTTTGTAAACAAAGACAGTTTTGATAAGACGGTTCATAGATTTTATGCTAATTTCCCTCAATGCAATTGGGCAAAGTAATGAATCGTTCTTGTTATAAAATAATCTGCCTTGTTATTTTTTCAACATGCTGTGTAAACCTCTCACACTCACAAATTTTAAGGGATTTTATTGAAACAGGAAGCTTTAATGAACAAGAGTTATGGATCAAAAACGGGCACGATAGTGTGACGATAAACATTAATGCACCGTTGCATTTTAGTAACATAGGAAAAACTTATGTCGTCTTTTTCGCTTTGCCGAATGGAAATAGCATTGAATGGACAAAAGGAAAGAAAATGAACGCAGGTGACGACTGGCATTTCGATATTCAGCATATTGCTGCACAAACAAGGTTTGTAAGAAATTTAGATAAGAAAAGTAATTACATAGTCGCTTACTTAATGGCAGAACAAAAAAGCTGGCCTGCATGGAAAAGAACTACTCCTGGTTCATTTCAATTAATAAAAAATATTGTCGATAGTCTTGCATATCGATTCAAAGAATATCATCCTAAAATAATTTTAAATGGCCATAGCGGTGGCGGCAGTTTCATCATTGGCTATTTAGATGCCGTTGAAAAAATTCCTGATAATATTGAACGTATCGCTTTTCTCGATAGCGATTATGGCTATGAGGATAGCTTGCATACAAAGAAGCTTGCTGATTGGTTACAATACAAAAATCATCATCTTTTTGTATTAGCATACAATGACAGTATAGTTATTTTTAATGGCAAACAATTGGTCAGTCCAACAGGCGGTACATGGTACAGAAGCAGGTTAATGCAAAGAAAACTTGCTGAAACTTTTTCGTTTAAAACTGTTACCGACACTTCATTTATTAATCATACAGCATTAAAAGGAAAAATAAAAATCATTTTAAAACAGAATCCGACTGGATTGATCTATCATACAGTGCAGGTAGAGAAAAATGGATTTATTTTTTCTCTCTTTTCAAATACCCGGTTCGATAGAAGAAAATATTTTACTTATTTTGGAGAGAGAGTGTATGAAAATTTTATTGAAAATTAAAAATCCACTCGTTCCGTCAAAAATTCTCCCATCCTATTATCTAAAATGAATTTGATTTCGCGGTAAGGTGATTTATTTAAAAAAGGCAGAAGAAACTTTTCATCCTTTTCAAAAACTAATTCAATCCCACGTCCAAATATTTGCCGTTTCACCGAAACCATATGGGTAAAGCTCTTGCGTACTTGTCTATTTCGAATCTTAAATAGAAAAATAAATTCTCTGCCCTTATAATCAATAAATGCCTTATCGGGGATTTTTTTAAAGTCCCAAAACAAATAATAAGTTACCGCAAGAAAAATAGGAAGTACAAAAATTAGATTTAAGTATGCTTTAAACCCAATGAACATAACAGCACCCAATATTCCAATAATGACCATAAAAAATGGGAGCATATATTTTTGTAACATATTGTATGAAGGTGTAATGCATTTGACTCCATAATTTTTAATCAGGTCATTTAGCATTCTGGTAAATTTATCGAATTACTCTGGTGATTTTTTGCTCCAGCATCATAAAATCAACAAGCACCAATGCAGTGACCGCTTCAACAATTACAGGAGCTCTTAATGCAACACAAAGATCATGGCGACCTTTAATGGAAAATTTTTCAACTTGTTCTGTATCCCAATTCAAACTCTCCTGTTCTTTAGGTGTGGATGAAGTTGGTTTTATTGCTAAACGAAATACAAGTTCATTACCATTTGTTATTCCTCCCACTACTCCACCGGCATGATTTGTTTTTGTTTTACCACCCATTTCAAGGATCGAATCATTGTGTTCGCTGCCAAACATTCTTGCTGCGGCAAAACCGGTTCCGAATTCAACGCCTCTCACGGCAGGTATTGCAAATACAAGATGAGCTAATACTGATTCCACTGAATCAAACCAGGGTTCCCCAAGACCAACCGGTAAACCATTAACCCGGCATTCAAGAATTCCGCCAACGGAATCTTTTGCATCAATAGCTTTTTGTAAACCTTTTTCCAGATCTTTTTCGCCTCCAATTTCTATAACCTCTGCATGAACGCTAACAGCTTTCATTAATTTCTTTGCAATGCCTGCTGCTGCAACAATTCCTGCTGTTAGTCTTGCACTGAAATGTCCGCCGCCACGATAATCTTCATTGCCACCAAATTTCTGATGTGCCACCCAATCTGCATGACCCGGACGTGGAATACTTCTTTGCTTTGTATAATCTTCGCTACGGATATTTTTATTTTCAAATAAAATCGTAATGGGGAAACCGGTTGTTTTTCCATTGAATAAACCGCTTTTGAAAATAGGAAAATCTTCTTCTTGTCTTGGTGTAGTTCCTTTTTGTTTGCCCCCTTTTCTTCTTTCCAGATCAGCTGCCAGATCTTCTGCTGATAATGATAACCCTGCCGGACAGCCATCGATGGTTATACCAACACACTCACCATGCGATTCACCAAAAATGGAAACACGAAATATGTGGCCAAATGAATTCACTTTATAAATTTAAATTTTGAAAGGGTAAAGATACTGATGCTCCTAATGATTTAAGATCGTTGTAAAAATCAGGATAAGATTTTTTTACAGCCATTGCTTCTTCAATTACCATTTCACTGGTTGCCTTTAACCCTGCCACTGCACAGGCCATTGCTATACGATGGTCATGATTAGAATGAACATCTGCTCCTTTTACGATACCTGTACCCTGGATAAGCATTTCATCTCTCTCCAGTTTGATCAATACACCCATTTTATCAAACTCCTCTTGTAACGTTAATGCACGATTACTTTCCTTATGCAGCAGCCTGCTTACCCCATAGATCGTTGTCCTTCCTTTACAGTAAGCCGCCAATGCTACCAGTGGCGGGAAAAGATCCGGGCAATCATTGGCATCAAATACAAATCCTTTTAATTCACCCGGATGAATTTTAAATCCTTTGGCTTCCATTGCTACTGAGGCGTGGGCAGACATCATAGCATCAACAATTGCTCTATCCGCCTGTGTTGAAGAAAGATCAAGACCTCTTACAGTTATTGGACCTGCAATAGCACCGGCAACGAGTAAGAATGCGCCGCCGCTCCAGTCACCTTCTACTGTATATTGTATTTCAGATTTGGGATTTTGGATTTCGGACTTAAAATAAAACTCTTCATAGTTTCTATTCTCCGGAACATTCATCCCAAACTGTTTCATCACATCCAATGTAAGATCGATATATGGTTTGCTTTTCAGATCATTGACTTTTATTGAAACATCTTTTGCTCCCGCTGCAGAATAAGCCATTAATAATCCTGTAAGAAATTGAGAGCTCAAAGAGCCATCTACTTCAATATTTGCTGGAATTAATGGCCCCTGAACAACCATTGGCAGTTTACCATCATTGCTTTTTATTTTTACTCCAAGCTTTGGTAAAATTTCATCAAAGAAATCCATTGGCCTTGTCGTTAAACTGCCGGAACCATTTATTGTAATTTCTTTATCACTCAATGCAACGATCGGGGTAAACATTCTTATGCTTAATCCGCTTTCACCGCAATCAATCGTGAGTGGTGAATGGTGAATGGTGAATGGGAAACCTGAATCTTTAATTATTAATTCTTCATTATTAATTTCTCCAGAAGCCCCCAGTGCTTTAATAATCCCAATCGCAGCTTTATCATCATTGCTATGCCCGGGATTATGAATGATACTTGTTCCTTTTGATAACAATGCTGCAGCACAGGCTCTTTGCATCGAACTTTTTGAAGCTGGTGCTCGTATGATTCCCTTTAATTGAGATGGATGTATTGTGACTTTCATACCCCAAACCCCTAAAGGGGCTTTTAAAGACTTTTAATTATTTGTTTCAGTTCATCTAGTTGTATAGACTTTACTACTCCCTTTCCGATTTTCTCCAGCATCACATAATTCATTTCTTTTTTTTCTCTTTTTTTATCCATTTTCAACACATCAAATACTTTTTGTTTATCGAAAGAAGCAAATGTTGGCAGACCATACTTCAATAAAAGAGCTGTCACCCTGTTTGCCTCTTTAAAACCAATTATTTTTTCTGAAATAACAGAAGCATAGGTCATACCTATTGCCACTGCCTGCCCATGTGATAATTCATATTGATTTTCCAAGGCATGACCAAGTGTGTGACCAAAATTCAACAACCTTCTTTCTCCTTTTTCAAATTCATCGTTTTGCACCACTTTGGTTTTAATAATTGTGTTGCGCTGTACCAACTCACAAATACTTTTTTGTCGGCCCTGGTATTTTTTAAATGTATTTGCTTCCAATTCACGAAACATGACTGCATCTTTTATTGCTGCATGTTTAATGATCTCTGCAAACCCATTTCCCCATTCACTTTGTGGCAGCGTATTCAGGAAAACCATATCATGAAGAATAAACTTTGGCTGGCGAATAATACCAACCATATTTTTATACACTCCCACATCTATTCCGTTCTTGCCACCGATGGAAGCATCTACCATTGCTAACAAAGTAGTAGGAATAAAACCAAATGAAATTCCCCGCATGTATACTGAAGCAACATAACCAGTGAGATCAGTAATTACTCCGCCGCCAACACCGATCAATGTAGTTTTGCGATCAGCCTCCATTTCAATCAACTGTTCAATCACAGAATCAACCGTTGATTGTACTTTAAATTCTTCGCCAGGTTTTAATACAATACAATTCCAGCCTTTGAATCTTTTTGTATGAGCATAATAAACATTCTCATCTGTAATAATGACAGCGTTATTCTTATCTACTATTTCTTTTAGATGAGAAATGCCGCCGGCTAAATAATAGTCAACAGATGAATTGGAAAATTTATATATTACTTTCTTCATCATAGCTTTTATTTCACGCAAAGACGCCATGGATTCGCAAAGCTGCAAAGGAACTTTGCGGCTTAATAAATTTTGCGGCTTTGCGTGATAAAATTGTTCATTAGAATTACCGAACGTACAAGAGTGCGACGCAACAAAAGTTCAATCAGGGAACTGAAGTCTGGCAACATCAAACCCCAAACCTCAAACATCAAACTCTATGAGTTCATGATCTTATTCTGATGATTGATACTCTCCATATGCACCGCATCAAAATACTTGGTGATAAATTCTTTGCTTAATCCCAGCGCATCTCCTTTTGCATATGCCTTCTCCAGTATCTGGTTCCAGCGACTCGTTTGCAAGATCGTTACGTTATTATTCTTCTTGTACTCACCGATCTTATCAGCGATCTTCATCCGCTGGCCAAGCAATTGTATCAGTTCATCATCCAGATGATTGATCTGCTCACGCAGTTTTTCCAGCGCCGTGATGAATTCAATTTCTTCTGCTGATTCATGACGCCACTTGATAGCATCGATCATCTCTGCTAATCTTTCCGGGGTCACTTGCTGCTTGGCATCACTCCATGCTTTGTCAGGATCAATATGACTTTCGATCATCAACCCGTCGAAGCCGAGGTCAATTGCTTTTTGTGCCACATCCATCAAAATATCACGGCGACCACAGATATGCGAAGGATCATTGATGAGCAACAACTCAGGATTACGGCGTTTCATCTCGATTGCCAGATGCCACATTGGGGCATTGCGATATTCAGTATTCCCATAAGAAGAAAATCCGCGATGAATAAGACCGATCTGTTTGATACCCGAACGGGCCACTCTTTCCACAGCGCCGCTCCACAGTTCAAGATCAGGATTGATCGGGTTTTTGATCAGCACTGGCACATCTACGCCACGCAACGCATCAGCCACTTCCTGCACACTGAATGGATTCACGGTCGTCCTCGCACCGATCCACAATACATCAACATCAAAGTTCAATGCATCTTCCACCTGCTTGCCGGTTGCCACTTCAACTGTTGTTGGTATGCCGGTCAGCTTTTTTGCCTGTAATAACCATGGCAATCCTTTTACACCGATGCCTTCAAACATGCCAGGTTTGGTTCGTGGTTTCCAGATGCCGGCACGCAGTATATCCACTTTGCCGGTGGCTGCCAGCCGCTGTGCTGTTTGCAGCACCTGTTCTTCTGTTTCAGCGCTGCATGGCCCACTGATGATCAGCGGCCGCTTGCTCCATGCTTTTCCTGCCGTCTCTTTCATTACTTGTTCACTTGTTTGCATTGTTTATGATTTGTAAAGTTAAACCCCCAGCCCCTAAAGGGGAGTAAGGAATTTTTTGAATATTATAATTATTATTTACTCATCTTTTGAATTACTATTAATTCAAACATCTTTCTATTCGTTCAATATTGCGCCACTCAGGGCGCCAATTATTTTTTTTTTCGTCCCCGGGTTAAAACCCAAGGCAATTCATGGCATGCTTTTCAACCTAAGTTCCCCCTTTAGGGGGACAGGGGGTTTTATTTTATTATCCTCCTGATCTTATTCGCATTCTCGATCAACTCCTGCAAATACTCATAATTTTCTTTTTCCAAACAACTCTTAAACTTTCTCAACTGTGAAATATGTTCATTCAATACATCCAATACATTTTCCCGGTTCTGCATAAAAATGGGCACCCACATCGATGGGTTACTCTTTGCTAATCTTACTGTGCTTGCAAAACCAGCAGATGCTAATTCAAAAATTGCATTTTCTTCTTTTTCTTTTTCCAATACAGTATTCGCTAATGCAAATGATGTGATATGAGAAATATGACTCACATAAGCCGCATGCAGATCATGCGCCATTGCATCCATTTCTAATAAATGCATCCCTATTTTTTTGTACATATTCTTTGTCCATTCTAAAGCATCTGCATCACTTTCATTGGCGTTACAAATAATTACTGCTGTATTTTCAAATGCGCCATGTACTGCTGCCTGCGGACCGCTATATTCTGTTCCCCACATAGGGTGAGTAGCAACAAGTCTTCCTCTTTTCTGGTGATCCTTTGCTACACTGATCAGTTGCTCTTTTGTTGAACCAAGGTCAATTACAATTTGTTTATCAATTTTATCAAGTATGCCTGGTAATATTTTTACCATAGCATCAACAGGTATTGCCAGAACGATTACATCGGAATTTTTAATTGCATCATCAAGATTCATTACCTCATCCACGAGTCCCAGTTCCAAAGCTTTTTTCTGATGATCCCTGTTCGCATCAACACCTATCAGTTTACTGGCAAGGGCTTTTTCATTCAGCTGCAGAGCTAATGAACCTCCAATGAGACCGACACCTACAATTGCAATTCGCTTTCTGTCCATATTCTTAAGAAGGCTTAAAGCCCTTTTATTTTTCTATTCTCCAGCCTAAAGGCTGGAGCAATTCATAAATTATTTTCATTTGAATTGCCCCGAGCTTTAGCTCCGGGACAATAAGATCAATTATCCTACAAAAGGGCTTTAGCCCTGATTCGATTTATTGACTCTTCAAACTTCTCAACAGGCGAACACAAACTCACTCTTATATATTTATCTCCTGAATCGCCAAAAATTCCGCCAGGTGTGATAAATACATTTGAATTGTATAACACATCATCACTTAACTCAAAACCCGTTTTATATTTTGTTGGGATCTTTGCCCAAACAAACATACCTGCCTGTTCTTTGGAATATTTACAATTCAATAGATCCAATAATTGAAATACCTTTTCTCTTCTTGTTTTATAAACTGTATTCACACTATCATGCCATTCTTTTCCAAGTGTCAATGCTTTTGCTGCTGCTAATTGAATAGGCAGAAACATACCACTGTCCATATTACTTTTAAATCGCAACACTTCATCAATTCTTTCTTTAGCCCCGCAAAGCATTCCGACTCTCCAACCCGCCATGTTCTGCGATTTGCTTAATGAATTCAATTCGATCACACAATCTTTTGCGCCTTCAATGTTTAACAAGCTCATCGGGTTTTCGTTCAAAATAAAACTGTAAGGATTATCATGAATGATCAGGATCTTATACTCTTTTCCAAACGAAACCAATTTTTCAAATAACTCTTTTGATGGTAAATGACCCGTCGGCATTTGCGGGTAATTTACAAACATCAGCTTCACTTTATTTAAACTCTTTTTTGAAAGTTTATCAAAGTCTGGTTCGTAATTATTTTTTTCTCTCAGCTTATACTCTTTGCATTTTCCACCAGCAAGCATCACCGCACTTCTGTAGGTTGGATAACCTGGATTTGGTACCAGTACTTCATCTCCTTTATTCAGGTACGTCATGCAGATATGCATGATGCCTTCCTTACTTCCTATCAGCGGCAAGATCTCTGAATCAGGATTTAGATCAACATTATACCATTTTCTATACCAATCACTTATTGCCCTTCTCAAAATCGGAGAGCCTTTGTATGATTGATAAGCATGAACATTTGGCTTAGCACTTTCTTCCTGCAATGTTTTTATCACATCAGGATGCGGCGGCATATCAGGACTACCAATACCAAGATTGATAATATTCTTCCCTTTCTTATTCAATTCATCTATCTCTCTCAGCTTTTGAGAAAAATAATATTCACCAATTCCTTCTAATCGCTTACTTGTTTCCATTTTTTCCTAATAATCATTTTAAAAATCGTAATAATCGTGGTTCTATTTCCACAACCCTCGTTTATATACTCCATATATTTTTACTTCTTCAGTTAATGGTTTTATTTGATCGATCACAGTTTCAAATTGATTAATTGTATCAAATTCCATATCCGCATGAAAACTGTATTTGAAATCGCTACCGGGAATTGGGAAACTTTGCAGCTTGCTTAGGTTAATTCCACCTTCAGCAATTTTCGTCAGCACTTTTGCCAGGCTACCCCTCGAATGATCGGTATGAAAATTTACCGAAGCTTTATTGGCATCAAAGACAATCTGTGCCACATCCTGTCTTTGTAAAACCAAAAACCTTGTGTAATTATTTTTTAAGGTCTGGATACCCGGTGCTATAATATCCAAATGAAATAATTCCGCGGCCAGTTTACTTGCAATAGCAGCAATATGTTTACTCTTATGTTGATGAACATGTTTTGCACTTAAGGCAGTATCATCTGTTTCCACCAATTTCCATTTATACTTATCCAAAAAATCATAGCATTGCTGCAGCGCCATTGTATGTGAATGCACTTCACGAATATCTTCAAGCCTTACTCCGGGATTCACTAATAAGTTCTGTTTGATCTGCAAATAGATCTCACCAATAATTTTGAGATTTGATTTTTGAAGTAGGTTATAATTAGCAAGAATACTTCCGGCAATTGAATTTTCAATTGCCATCACTCCTCCATCGCTTTCCTTTTTGTTTGAAGCAATCTTTACCACGTCACGAAAAGTGGCGCAAGGCAATACAACTACGTTTTTGCCAAAAAAATGTTGCGCTGCCACCTGGTGAAAGCTCCCTTCATAGCCTTGTATTGAAACTCTTGTATTCATATTAAAACAAAAGTCCCGGCTTTTTGCCGAGACTCTTTATGTTGATTCCTTTTCTAAGTTTAATGCGATTTCAACAAAAGCAATCCCGGCTTCTGGCTAAAAAAATAATAAAAATAAAACCAACGGTATGCTTTTGCGATTGTCATGATGTTTCAAAAATAAGTAATGATTCTTAAGTTGCAAATCTTTGGATCAAAAAAATAAACCCGAACGATTGTTTGTCCGAAGGACTCCTTTGGAGTAAAAAAATAGCCACCCCGAAGAATCGGGATGGCCTCTAACGATTGCTTGCCATATGAAAAAAATCTTAGTGAGCTGTTGTAGCTGTAGTAGTCGAAGCATCAGTTGAAGCTGGAGCTGAAGTTGAAGTTGATGTAGATGTTTCAGTTGATGTTGCTGTTTCAGTTGTTGCTGCAGATGTCTCAGTTGTTGATTCAGCGTTCTTGTTGTCGTTACAAGATACTACAGCGATTGCAATTGCGAATACTAAAAAAAGCTTTTTCATGTTTTCTGTTTTTGAGTTTGTTTAAACAATAGAATTCGGCATTTATACCTGATAAAGAAAAAGGTAACCCGCCCCGAAATAGATTTTTTTGATTTTCTTTGGGTTACTAATTCTAAATAATTGTATTAAAACCAGCAGAGTGAACCCTGATATCAAAGAAAAAGAGTTGTTGAAAGGATTGGCACTTGGGGATAAAAAGGCGGTTGAAACCATCTATAAAGACAACTTTAATATGGTTCAAAGCCTGGTTATCAATAACAACGGCTCTGCCCAGGAGGCCAAAGATATTTTCCAGGAGGCGATGATAGTGCTGTTGGAAAAGGCCCGGTCAGGAACTTTTGAGCTGAATTGCCAGATAAAAACATATGTTTATTCGGTATGCCGGCGGATCTGGCTAAAAAGATTGCAACAGTACAACCGGTACACAAATGAAATAGAAAGCATGGTAGGATCGGTGCCGGTGGACGAGGACGTGGAAGAATATGAGAAAAAGGACCAGGAATTTGCCATGATGGAAAAGGCGATCGGCAGTTTGGGTGAACCTTGTAAAAGCCTTATTGAAGCATTTTATATTCAAAAAAGGAACATGCAGGACATCGCCAGCCAGTTTGGATATACTAACGCCGATAATGCCAAGAACCAGAAATACAAGTGCCTGATGAGATTGAAAAAATTATTTTTTGCTCAATATAAAAATAGTAAGTGATGGAAGATATTCAAATGCTGGAAGCTGTTGAACGTTACATCCGCGGTGAAATGAAACCGGATGAACGTGTTTATTTTGAACAATTGCGTAAAACCAATCCGGAAGTTGACCAGCTGGTAGTTGAGCATACTTTGTTTATTCATCAAATGAATGAAGTAGGTGAATTGCGCAAGTTCAAAACAACTTTAAATGAGGTACATACTGATCTTGCTGAAAAAGGAATGATCAATTCAGACAGGTTAAAAGGCAAAGCAAAAGTCGTTTACATGTGGAGGAAGTACAAGCGGGTTACAACAATTGCTGCTTCAATTGCCGGCATTACCACAATTACAATAAGTTTATTGGTTTGGTCGATCTCGCCAAAAATTGAAAATTCCCAGGTAACACAATTAGTCAAAGAAGTAAATGGGCTAAAAAACAAAGACAAGGAACTTGATAATAAGATCAATGATGTTGATAAGAAAAGTGAAAAGAAACCAATTCTCAATCCTTCATATCGTTACAATGGTACAGGCTTTTTGATTGACGGGAAAGGATACCTTGTTACCAATGCTCACGTTGTTAGAAATGCAAAAAACGTTATAGTTCAAAATAAGAAAGGTGAAAATTTTAATGCAAGAGTTATTTTCACTGATCTGGCAAAAGATCTTGTCATCCTTAAAATTGAAGATGATTCTTTCAAATCTTTGTTGAATATTCCATATGGCATCAGTAAATCAGCAACTGATCTTGCTGAGCCTGTTTTCACTCTTGGTTATCCACGTAATGAAATTGTTTATGGTCAGGGTTATTTAAGTGCAAAGACTGGTTTAAACGGAGATTCTTTAAGCTGTCAAATATCGATTGCGGCTAATCCTGGAAATAGCGGCGGCCCTGTACTTAATCAAGATGGAGAAGTAATTGGCATACTTAGCACCCGCCAGGTTTCAGCCGAAGGAGTTGTTTTTGCGATTCAATCAAAATATATACACAGTGTATTAAATGATTTGAAAAAAATGGATACTTCTTACCTGAAGGTAAAAGCTCCTGCAACTTCTTTATTGAAAGGAATGGATCGTACACAACAGGTAAAAAAGATCGAAGATTTTGTGTTCATGGTTAAAGTAAACTGATAAAAAATCTCGTGAAGACTATATACTAAAGCTGCTTCGGCAGCTTTTTTATTTTGCCCAAAGGTTTTCAGGATATTCACCAGCATTCACTAGTTTCATTAAACTTTCCCTTACCATTGGCGCATCTTCTTTATAAGTTACGCCAAACCATTTTGCAGAAGTAGGGATCACTTTTATTACTCCTTCCCCATCCTTGATATATTTATCCGCTACTATAGGTATAAAAAATTCTGCTTTGGGATTAGAAGCATTTTCTGAAAGAAATTCTTTGAATACTTTTTTTGTGTAATCAAAAACAGATGGATAAAAACACCAGAAGTTCATGGAGACATGCGTATTTAACGGAAGTTCTTTTGGCAAATGCTCATCATTACAAACGATCTTATCTCCTGCCCTGGAAACATTTAATCTTTCAACAACTGAAACAAGATTGCCGTTTTTATCAACTTCACAAACACCCCGGTTCACAGTTCCATGTTCTGAAAGTGTTTTTAATAACTCATACCCAATAATGGAAAAAGTTTTTTCATTACAATCATTAGCAAGAAAATCACAGGCCTTTACAAATCCATCTTTTCCATAAAAATCATCAGCATTGATAACCGCAAATGGTTCTTTTACTTTTTCATCAGCGCAAAGTACTGCGTGTGCTGTTCCCCATGGTTTGGTTCTTTCTTTTGGAATTTCAAATCCTTCTGAATATTTGCTTAGTTCCTGGAAAACATATTCCACTTTTATCCTGCCTTCCAATTTTTTTCCTTCGATCTCACGAAAATTTTTTTCGAACTCCTCACGGATAATAAAGACTACTTTCCCGAAACCCGACCGAATAGCATCATAAATGGAATAATCCATAATCGTTTCACCCGATGGGCCAAAGCCTTCCACCTGTTTCATACTTCCATAACGTGATGCCATTCCGGCTGCAAGTATTACCAATGTTGGTTTCATCATATAATTTTAAAAGACCTGCGAAAATAAATAAATTAGTCACTCAGCTTATATTTATTGCATGGAACTTCCCGATATTAAAAAAATAACAACCGATAAAATTCATGACCCGTTTTTACAAAATAAAAATGTTGAACTTGATGTTTTGCGTCTTGACAAGATACACCCGGTCATTTCGGGCAATAAATGGTTTAAATTAAAATATCATCTTGACAATTTTAATGCCGGTAATTATAAGGGCATCATCACTTTTGGCGGCGCATGGTCAAATCATATTGTGGCAACAGCATGTACTTGTTATTTACAAAAAATAAAATGTATCGGCATTATTCGTGGCGAAAAATCTTCAGCGCTTTCATCAACTTTAATTGAAGCTGTAAACTATGAAATGGATCTACGATTTATTTCAAGGGAAAACTATGCGCAAAGAGACAGTCACAAATTTTTAGAACCCCTGAAAAATGAATTCCCTCGTCATTATATCATTCCTGAAGGTGGCGCTGGTAAGGAAGGTGAAAAAGGTGCAGGTGATATCCTTGAACATACAGACGGGAAGGATTATACTCATATTGCTTGCGCCGTTGGTACAGGAACTATGTTTAATGGAATAAGACGGGCAACCTCAGCAGATCAAAATATTCTTGGCATTGTGGTTTTAAAAGGATGGAAAGAAGAAATGGATATGAATAATGCAAGATTATTTTTGAATTATCATTTCGGCGGGTATGCAAAGGATGATCCGGTGCTCATCGATTTTATGAATGATTTTTTCAGGCTTACAAATATTCCAACCGATTTCGTATACACAGGTAAACTGGCTTATGCAATATTCGATCTAATTAAGAAAAATCACTTCCTGGCAGGAAGTAAAATCCTGATGATCCATAGCGGTGGCTTACAGGGAAACATTTCTCTGCAAAAAGGTTCGTTAATCTTTTAAGTTTTGAGGCCTGCGTACCTATCTTTGTCATTGTAGACCAAAAGAAAATTTTTGTTTTAACGTTCTATATC
>Ga0070698_100005367_pt1 | contig 14019 bp, 15 predicted proteins | sample KBSK1502metaG_FD_65477 | JGI IMG/M metagenome (GOLD analysis project Ga0070698, IMG submission 65477) | Corn, switchgrass and miscanthus rhizosphere microbial communities from Kellogg Biological Station, Michigan, USA - KBS K1-50-2 metaG | ecosystem: Host-associated > Plants > Roots >...
GCGAGCGCATTGCGCGCCGCATCGATCTTGGTCAGGTCGCCCGAGCAGCCGCGCTCGGTCATGCTGCCGGATGCGTCGAGCACCACGTAGTAGTTGCGCGCGAAGAGGTCGGCGGAGACTGAGGCGCCTTCGGTCTTCCCCTGCGCCGCTGCCGGCCAGGCCGGCGTCAGCGGACGCGTCGAGACGGGTCCCTTCGGCTTTTCCGGCACTGCCGCTGCGGCGGGCTTGGCCGGAGGCTTGGAATCGTCGCAGCCGGCGATCGCCAGCGCCGCCGCCAGCAGCACCGCGGCGCGGACGCTCATAGCGGTTTGAAGGCCGAGGCCTCGGCCTCCACCTGCAGGATGCGGAATTCCACCCGCATGTTGCTCTGCCATTCGGCCTCGGTCTTGGGCGGGCACGGATCGCTGCCGCAGATGCCGGTCTTGGGCTGGGTGATGCCGTGGCCGACCACCGCGAACTGCGTGGGATCGAGCGAGACACCCTGGGACTTCGCGTACGCGATCAGGCTGTCGCGCACCGCGATCGCGCGCGACAGCGACAGGTTCTTCGCCGACTGCTGCGTGCGCCCGAGCACGACGTCCGGCGAGCCGTCCTTCTTCGCGCGCAGGTACGCCATCGGGTCGCTGTGCCCTTCGACGGTGATGATCGCGCCGCCGTAGGTTGCGGCAAGCCCGGTCACGCGCTTGAACGCGTCGCCGTAGAGGTCCGCGGTGAACTTGTCCTGGTTCGGCTTGAAGAACACCTCGAACGAGAACAGCTGGCCTTCCTGGAGCTTTCCCTGGCTCTGCTTGCGCGCGACCATCGTCGCCACCTTCTCGGCGTCGAAGCGGCGCGCCTCGGGTGCGGCCGCGACATCGGCGCCTGCGCCGAGCTTGCGGTAGTCCCAGCCGGCGTGCTCGAGCGGCGGCGCCTTCGCCAGCAGGCCGAGCGCCGAGAATGCACCCTGGATCTCCTTGTTGAGGACCGCGAAGCTGCGCGGATTCTCGGCCTTGGCGAAGAACGCCGCGTTGCCGGCGACGCCGGGGAAGTCGGCGTCGCGATACATCCCTTCGGTGTCGGAGATCGCCTGCGGGCTGTCGAGCAGCTCGCGCGCGGCGGCCGACATCGCTTCCTTGAATTCGGCCGCGCGCGATTGCTTGTTGGCGACGAGCTTGCGCAGCGCCTCCTCGCCCTGCAGCAGCCCCTGCACGAACTTCTCCACCTCGGCGCGATTCGATTCGAAGTAGTCGGAGCGGACCGCGTAGACGTCGGCGATGATGCGATTGGCGGTTTTCGTCGACAGCAGGATGCGCGCGCCTTTCACCGAATCCTCCGCGCCGGTGCCGACCGTGCCGCTCGAAGTAAGCGCGAGCGCGTCCGGAATGATGACCAGCGCCGCGTCGACCTGCGGATTCTGCAGCGCCGCGGCAGGCGACTTCGCGCTTCCGGTGAGGTCGGACGTCCAGCGGATGTTGACCTCCTTCGGCGTAAGCCCCGCGTCGGCGAGAATCTTCGAGAGGTAGTCGACGTGCGGGCCGTATGCCTGCACTGCGACAGTCTTGCCACGCAGGTCTTTCGTCGCCTTGATGTTCTGCTTCACCACCAGCGCATCACCGCCCGCGGACCAGGTCAGCTGGTAGATCACGACCGGCTTGGTGCGCGGGTCGCGACCCGCAGCCTCGGTCGCCATGTTGACCATGCCGAGCGTGCCGCGCAGGTACGGCGAGCGCCCGGAGAGGTACGCCTCGAGCTGCTTGGCGAACACGTCCTCGCGCGCGAGCCGCAGGTTGAGGCCGAGCTTGCCGAAGATGCTGTTCTTCGCCGTCGCCTTGGTGTTGCCGTTCGCCAGCACCGTCGCGATGTCGCCGCCCCAGGTGATGATCGGGACTTGCACCGGTCCGGGCGCGACCGCGCCGACGGCGGTCGTGACCGCTTGCGCAAGCGGCGGCGACTGGATGAACTGTCCCTGTGCCGCGGCCGTGGCGGCGAACACGGCAAGCGCAGCCGCGCCGGCGAAACGCAGTAGCCCCCTCATGGCTTCGCGATCAGCCCTTGACGAACTTCCCGCCACGGATGAACAGCTTCCCGTTCTTGGTGGCGGACGCCTTGCTCCCGGGAATCTCGAACGTGCAGAAGGAATAGCTGCACGCGCCGTACTGCGAGCCGCCCGCTCGAATGTTGAAGTGCGAGATGCTGAGCTTGCCTTCGCCCTGGACCTTGACCTTGTAGGCCTGTTTGTCCTGGTTGATGATGTCCGTGGCCTGCGCGCTGCTGCACGCGACGCTGAGTCCTGCGATGGCAAGAATGCGAAGATCCATGATGTCCCCCTCCAAGAAGAATGGCGCTCGCCATAGTATAAGCTCAGCGGCTTGCTCTCCCTTGAAGGACCTGAGGTCCGCGAATGAAGCGCGCGGTCACCGTTCCGCCGGCTGCTCGATCCGCGTTCGCGGTGGCACTGAAGGAAAACTCGGAACACTGGGCCGCACTGCCGGATCCGCTGCCGATGGGACGCGTCCTGCGCATCGTCGACAGGGCGGCCGACACCGAGGAGCAGCTCCAGGTGCTCGCCGGCAAGGACGAGCGGGGCTACTACCTCGACTACTACCGGATCGATCAGGACCGTGACGCGGAGACGTCGAGCCACCATCGTATTCTCGAGACCGGGACGATCGAGGGGCTCGAGAACTACGAAGGCCAGTGGGGGTTCCCGGCCTATCCTGATGATCCCGCGAGGACTGCCGCCGAAGAGAAACGAATCCTCGAGCACAACACTCGCGTCGGAGAGATTCTCCGCGCCAAGGGGTTCATCAAGTGAACCGGCTGTACATGCGCACGAGCGCTGAGGCGCACATGTACATGGATCAGCAGCCGTGCACGTGCGGCGACATCGAGTTCGATCGCCAGAGCGCGGTGATGACCGATGGCGCCGTGCTGTGCAGCTGCTACTTCGGCAAGTGCCGCACGTGCGGCACGATGCGGGAGTTCATCTTCGAGCTCCCGCCAAAGCAGCTTCCGATCACGAACCAGGTCGAGTTCGGTGGCAGCGATCCGTCTCGCCTGCTCGATGCGGGACAGTGGCTGGCCATCGCCGAGTACTACGCCAAGCTCGAACCCGGGACGCCCGACGATCTCGACATCGCGCGCGCCGCGGTCGAGGAAGTCATCAAGTTCCTGCCGGACGGGGTCGAGAGCGTGCCTGACTCGGCGTTCTGGACCGAGCGTGGTCACGTGGTTCGCGATCGGGAGCCCGCACGATTCCGCCGCAACCGACTGGCGGCGATCCTCGACGCCTATCGCAAGGGGCTCGCCAAGTACGATCTGACCGAGATCCCGGTGACCTGGACGCACACCGGGGACGCCGAGTTTCCGTACACGGCCGAGGTAAGCCGGCGAACGTACACGATCCGCATCAACGATTTTCCTGCCGAGCCGCTGTACACGCTCATCGCCGAGGGCGTCGACCGGCAGCATCTCGACGACTGGCCGAGCGCTTGGGTCAAGCCCGCGCCGCCGCAACAGCTGCTGCGTGCTGAGTGGCAAAGATTGATGGCTGCGGGCGCGCAGTACGAAAAAGCCTACAACTACCCCAGGGCCGTCGAACAGTATGGGGCCGCGGTGAAATTGGCCGAGAGCTTCGGCCCCCGTGACGCCGACCTTGGCCGCGCCCTGCTTCACCTAGGGCTTATTCCTGGCGGGCTGCGTGCCTGCTCGGAGTCCGGAGAGTCGCTTTTCAAACGCGTGCTCTCGATCCTGGAAGAAAGCCTGCCCCCCGACCACCCGGACGTCATTGCCTGCCTTCGGGGCCTCATCGGGTCCTATTTCACTAGATGGGATCCGCAGGAACCCCTCTTGAGGCGATTGCTTGCTGCTTTGGAGCAGACGCGCGGGCTTCTCGACGAGCAGACGTCAAAAGCGGTCCGGGATTTGGGTCATGTCCTGAAATGCGTGCACAAGCACGCAGAAGCCGACCAGATCTACACCCGCTGGCTGCAAGCTGCCGAAGCGGCTTGGGGCCCTGATGATCGTCGCATGATCCAAGTGATCGAGGACATGGCGCGAAATTTCTCGTCGGAGGGGAACTTCCCGAAAGCGGAGTCACTGCATCGGCGCGCCTTGGCCGCCAGGGAAAGGTGTTACGACAGGCGTAACGGGAAGATCGAGGATGAGGGCATCGCGCAATTGCTTTTTGCGCTGGGCACGATCTGCACGAAGCAGGGCGAATACGAGGAAGCCGAGAGATTCCTGCGGCGCTGCACGGAGATGTCGGATGAAGGGGACATGGCGGTAGCCGACGCTCTCGCGGAAGTACTCAAAAAAACAGGCCGCGAGCGCGAAGCTTTTGAAATCTCGAATGGAGCGAGCCTCGCCTTTTACAGGGCGTACCGGGGCGATTGACCATTGGGTCTACCGGTAGCCCGGGAACGGCTCTTCCGAAAAAGCGTAGAGCTTGTAGAAGTCGAAGCTGCGCAGCACGTGGTTTAGCACATGCGGGCGAGTGATCTCCTCGACGCGGTGGTGCGCGATCTCGTTGTCGTAGCGGTGGTTGAAGATATGGAGCTTGTTGTTGAATCGCATCCAGCACAGGACGGCGGGCGAGGCGAAGACTTCGTCTTCGTCCTCATCGTAGAAGACCGTCAGCGCATAGCGGCCCGCCAGTCGCGATACGTTCGGCGGGATGGTGCGGTTGGTCAGCACCAGCGAGGGGCCCGCGGGGCGCCGCATCGCGCCGGCGAGCGCTTCGAGCAGTTCCTCGGCGTTCGCATCGACGCTCGGCCTGTGCTTGACGACTTCGGCCGAGTATTCGCGGAGCAGGGCCGGTGCCTTGCTTACTTCGTCCAGCGCAGGAAGAAGAACCGTCTGCTCGAACGTCTTGACCTTGGGCGATGTCATGCGCATCCTCCTCCAGGGCACTGCGAAAAAGGATAACCGGTTTGACGCGCGCCGAGAAGATTGCATGACGCTGCAGGTCGCCCGCGTGCGCCCGGAGCGGACGATCGAGCTTGCTGGCTACGATCTGGACGCGGTGGCCATCGAATACTACGACGATCCGTGGGCATTCGATTTCCGCTTCGAGCTGGGGAGCGGACTCGGCATCTACTGGGCGTTGCCGATCGAGCGTAACGGCCGCCTGCGGCTCGCGCACGTGGACGGAGCGGCCTACACGCTCGACGAGCCGGTCCTCGTCGCCGATCCCTGGATCTGCGACCTGCCGCGGCTGGAATGGCGCGGGGAGCTGAAAACGTTCGACGACGGAACGACGCTGGTCGCAGTCGCGGTGGAAGCGACATCGCAACCGGCCCGCTATCGTTGCGAACTCGTCGTGCTTCCCAAGCGCGGCCCGCAAGAGCCCATCTGCTTCGAATGGAGGGCCAGCGGATGAACGATGCGCTGCCCTTCAGGTGGGCGCCGGCCCGCCTGCGACGGTGCGCGGCCCAAGAAGGATGCCGAGCTCGTCGCGGTTCAGCGTCCGGCGCTCGACGAGGCGCTCGGACGCAAGGCGCAGCGCGCGCTCCTGCTCGCGCACGATCTTGATCGCGAGCGCATAGGCCTCCTGCAACAGCTCGCCGACCTCCTTGCGCGTGCGCTCGCCGCGCCAGGCGGTGCCGAATCGATCCTCTGTCGTCGCCGCGTATTCCTCGAGCGCCGCATGAGTCGTCTTCTCGGACATCCCCGTGCGCAGCAGTTCCAGCGCAATGCGCTCGGCGACCTCGAGATCATGCACGGCGCCCGACGTCAGCACGCCGAACACCACTTCCTCCGCAGCACGGCCCGCCAATGCCCGCGCCGCCCGCCCGAGCAGCTGCGCGCGGGTGAAGACCGGGCTCATGTCCTCCGCAAAGAACGTGCGGCCGAGCGCGTGCGAAGAAGGGATCGTCGTCACGAGCACGGGCTGCGGGCCGTCTACGAGATGGCCGACCAGCGCGTGCCCCATCTCGTGAACCGCCACCGTGCGCAGCGCTTCTCCGCTCAGCGTGTCGCGCAGCGATTCGTCGCCGAGGTTGTCCCAGTAGATGTCGCCCGGCTCGAGGTGCTGCAGCTCTGCAGGCGTCGGTTTCTTCTTTGCCGCCAGCGCGACGAGGCGCGCGGCCTGCTGGGCGACCGTGTCCTCGAACAAATTGCGGATTTCGCGCGCGTTGCCGAACGTCGCCGGATCCTCGGAGCCTTTCATCAGCGCGCAGATCTCGCGCACCTTCTGCATCGCGGCTTCGGTGGGACGATATCCGGACTTCTCCGCCTGCGTCTGGAAGATCGTCGTCAATTCGTTCGCGTTGTACGTCCGGAAGTGCAGCGTCGTGTTGACTCTGCTCTTCAGCCCGGGATTCATCTCCAGCATGCGCAGCATCGGCTCGTCGTAGCCGGCAAACACGACCACGAGGCGGGTTCGATCATCTTCCATCCGCTTCAGCAGCGTCGCCACCGCCTCGTGGCCGAAATCGTTCGCCGACGGGTTGAACAACGCGTAGGCCTCGTCTACCAGCAGCACGCCGTCGAGCGCCGCATCGCAGACCTGGCTCACCTTGAGCGCCGTCTGGCCGATGTAGCCGGCGACCAGGCCGCTGCGGTCGACCTCGACGACTTCGCCGCGCGCCAGCAGGCCGAGCGACTTGAAGAGCCGCCCGAGAAGCCGGGCGACGGTGGTCTTGCCCGTTCCGGGAGGACCGAGAAAGACGCAGTGGTTGGCGCGGGGCGCGATCGTCAGGCCCGCGGCGCGGCGCATTTCCTCGACTTGCAGCACAGAGGCCAGGCGCCGGAATTCGGCTTTGCATTCGCGCAGCCCGACCAGCCCGTCGAGCTCGGCCATTACTTTGGCGAGCTCGGTCGTATCGGCTTTCACTTCCGGGGGCGGCAGGACTTTCTGCACGCCCTGCGGCTCGGCCGTGACCTTGTCGAGCATCTCGACCTCGGCCGGCGTGAGATCGTTGCGCCGCTGGATGAAGCGCTTCACGACCTCGAGCTGCACCTTGCGCTCGCCCTCGGTCATGCTCGGCCAGATCGTCGCCAGCGCGCGCAGCTCGGGCACGACCGGATGGAGCGCGAGCCGCATCGTGTGCACGAGCCCGCTGGCCGCGGCGACCGCATCCGCATGCACACGGCCGCGCAACCGCGTGGCGACCGTTTTAGCCTTCTCCGCCGCCTCGATCGCGCGCTGCGCCTCGTTGAGGTCGTCGCACACCACCGAGAGCGTGCGCAGCCAGCGCGAGCAGACGTCGGCGGCGAGTCCGTGCGCCTCGGCAAGACCGACCGCGCGGTCGAGGCTGCTCGCGCCGAGGCTCAGGTCCTTCTGCGACCAGCGGGCGAGGCGCCCGCGGGTCCAGAGCGCGTAGGCCATCTCGACCGAATCGGCACCGTACGAATTGGCATCGGCCACGAGCTTCTCGACCTGCTCGGAAGTCGCGGTAGAGATCGAATCGCCGACCGTGGTGACTCGTTCGATGAACGCTTCGTCGCGCTTGCGTGCCATGGCAAATCTCCTGGTCCGGAAGTATCGCTCAGAACCCTCGCATGCTCTAGCATTCGGGCATGCCGATCGCGCGCCTCAAGACGCAGCAACTCACGGCTGGCGAGCGCACCGACCTCGAGGCGGCGCTCAAAGATCCCGCGCGCTTTCATTCCGACGGGAAAGAGGTGGGTCTGGCCGCGATCGTCCTGCCGCTGCTGCTGATTCCGCTCGAGATCGTCCTGCTGCACGAGGTGCGCAGCTCGTCGGCGGAGCCGCTTGCGGTGTTCGATCATTTCTTCGACTTCTTTCCCTGGAGCCTGTCGATTCTCTGGCACGGCGACTTCCTGGTGCTCGCAGGCGCGGTGATCCTTCCGATTGCCATCGTCGCGATCGTGGTCTATGGAATCCGCACTCGCGGCCGGCACGGCCACGCGATCACTTCGTTCGGCGTGGTGCGCATCCGCGGCGATACGCTGCGCGTGTTGCGCTATCCGGACATGGCGGAAACGAAGATCGAAGAGCGCCGTCTCCCGCGCCACCAGATCATCACTGACGAGCTGGAACTGCGCGCGAAGGATGGCGGCAGCCTGGTGATGTACGGATTCGGCCTGGAGCGCCGCAAGGCGCTCATCGACGCGCATGTGTCTGCGCGCGTGGGCCCGCGCCTGAACGCATGAGTTCGCCGCGCTACCTCGCCGCGCATCTGTTGATGCCCCGCTTCCTGCGGGAGCAGGGCGCCCCCGCCGTGCTGGACGCGATCGAGCGCGGCGATGCCGATTTTTTCCAGCCGGTGTGGATGAATGCGGGCTTTCGCTTCACGACGCGTCCGAGCTATCGCGCGCACGGCGGGTTACGCGTGGGCGTGCTCACGCTGCCGATGCCGCGCGACGTGACTGAAGCGTACCTCGCCGCGGTGGTCGGCAAGACGGCAGAGCCGGCCTACCTGCGCTACTTCCTGTGGGAAAAGAGCGAGTCCTTGTTCGATGACAAGCCGCACACCGTGATCACGGAATGGGCGGGTACCGAGCATCGCAACTACGGCCAGGGGCCGCCGTTCACCGGCGATTTGACGAAGGACAGCGGGGAATTCATCGCGCGCGCAGCAGCGCTTTGCGCGGCCTAGAACGACGGTCGCCAGAACTTGCCCGAAGATCGACCGGCGCCTGGTCAGGCTGTCGCGGCACGGCGGCGCCGGACGAGCCCCACGAGCCACAATATCGCCGGAAGCATCAGGATCATGCCCGCAACGAGGCCGATGACGTTACTCTCGACCGGATTGCCGGCTGCGTGCACGGCGCGGCTTGTCCACGGATCGTTCGGCAGGTAGTTCACTGGCGTCGTTCCTTTCGTGCGCGCCGCATCCCACGCTTCGCGCGTCAGCGGCACCCAGAGGTTGGTGCGGCCCGTCGAATCGCGATAGGTATACGTCTGCCCTCCGACGTCGAACGCGTATTGCACTTCGTACGTCTTGTCGCGCTTGGAGGACGTCACCGTGCGCGCGCCCGTCACGCGCGCTTCGACCACGACCGCGCCCGCGCCGAGCGACGCGCTGCCCGCAAGGCCGGCGATCGCGACGTACACGATGCCCGCGCCCGCAAGGAAGATCGCGAGGTAGATCAAAGGCGCGATCCAGCCGCTTTTCTTCGCCATGAGTGCCTTGGTCCGTCCAAATTCCTCAGATCACTCCGTTCCTCTCGAACTTCAATAGTCTGGATCGAGCACAATCCGGTGCGTCGGTGTCTGGAACAGCTGCACCCCCTGTTCGACATCAGGCGGCTGGTTGCGGAAGATACCGATGTATGGCATTCCTGCGAGGAGCCGCGCCAGGCGCACATAGGTCTCGAGCCCGGTGGCGCCGCTTACCCACTGCACCGGCAGACGCTTCTCCAGGGCTTCCTCGAACAGGCGCGTTGCGAGCGCGGTGGCTTCCGCCAGATAGGATGGCAGGTGGGCACCGTTCACGTCGTTCACAACGAGGCCATCGTGCGCCGCCAGCTCCTGCGCCAGCAACTCCGGCGACGCTACGACGAAGCCCAGCGCGTTGAAGAGCGCCTTCAGCGGCACGATCCGATCGTGCGGAATCTCGTTGTCGACGAGTGACGCCACCGAGACGCCCGCCTTGGTGAGCGCGGCGCAAAGCGCCGCACCGATGGCGCGCGCGAACGCGAGGGAGGCCTGGTCGAGGAACGACAACGCATGGAGCAGGCAGTAAAAGTGATCGGTGTGCCAGGCGGCAACCTTGGCGAGCATTTCGTTATCCAGCGGAGCGAGCAAGTCCTTGGCTCTTCGCTCGAGATTGTCGGTGAGCGCCGCGGCTTCCGCGGCCGTGGCTGCGCGCAGTGCCTCCGTCCACTCTGGATATTCGTTGGCGAGCGCGGCATACGCGGTGATCGTCGGGACAGTCATCGAGTCTGCTCTGGTTCCGCTAACATCATCGCATGCCGACCGAGCGGCTGCGCGTGCGCCACTTGTCGCTGGAAGAGCGAGCGGATCTCGAATCTGCGCTCCCGGATCCGCAGCAGTTCCGTTTCGAGGACCGCAGAACGTTCGTCCTTGGCATGATTGGCCTGGCGTGGGTCGCGTTTCTGGGCGAGGTCGGCGTCATGCTCGAGTGCAAGCAGTGCCCGTGGGACTTCGAATACGCGCGGCAGCACTTCGAAGGCTTCTTCAGTTCCCTGCCTTGGAGCCTGCAGTTCCTCTGGCATCCGGAAGTTCTGCCTCTTGCCGCGAGCAACGCTCTCCTGCTCGTCATCGTTGTGGCCGTCGCGATCAGCGTCCAGGCGTGGCGCGCGAGCGCCAGCAAGCGGCAAGGCCATGCGCTCACCTCGTTTGGCCTGGTGCGAATCCGCGGCAACTCGCTGCGGCTGTTGCGCTACGCCGAGATCGCCGAGACGCGCTTGAGTCGGCCGTTCGACGACGTGCTGGAAGTGCTCGACGCCGAAGGCAACTGCATGGTCGTGGATGGCGGCGCGGACTGGAAGCCGCTCATCGACGCGCGTTGCTCGCTGCGGCGTGCATCGGATACCGATGGCAAGCGAAGCGCGTGAGCGTGCATAGCGCATCGTGCAGCCACCGCGCCGGTTCCTAGGCCAGGCGGCCGACCATTTGCGGCCGCGGGCGAGCGTACCATGCGCACACAGGATCGATCCCGTCAAAGCTTTCCAAAACAGGAGCGAAACCATGCAGGGAGAATCTCATGACCAGGCGGTCGTCCACTGGGCGAAACAGAATGTTCCGCATGCGGTCGACATCAGGCTGCGCTCCGGGAAAGGAGCGAGAACCCTGATGTACGTGCTGCTTTTCTCGGTTCCGTTTCTGATCGTCTCCTGTCAAAGCTTCCTGAAGCTCTCGGGCTTCGCCAAAGGCGTGTCGTGGTGGGGGATTTTTCTGCTGGGCTTCGTGCTCCTGATACCGGCGGGCGTAATCGTCCTGCTCGGCGCGCGGACGCAGCAGACGCTGGTGAAGTCTCTCGATGCGGACGGCGTCAGCATTGCGGGCGGGCGCCGCTTCCTCTGGGAGGACCTGCGTTACGTGGACCACGTCTCGAAGACCACGCGCGAGGGCGGCGTCACCCGCAAGATCGAGGACAATCAGCTCGAGCTGGTATTTGCGAACGGCAAGGCGATCATCCCGCCGCTGATCGAGGACCGCGAGCGCATCTGCGCGCTGATCAACTCGATGCCCGCGGAGGTGCGCCATGACGGAGAAGTCCGGCGCAACGGCGCGGCTGGGAAGGCTGCCCCAGCCTTCGAGGACATCGTCAAGACGATGACCCAAATGAAAGCGCAGCACGACCGGAACAAGTAAGCGCGGCCGGCATCACGACCTCGAGTTGTCGCGGATCCGCTGGATCGCCCTGCGCGCGGCTTCGCCGAGCCGGATCGGGCCTTCCCAGCCGTAGCAGGAATACGAATCGTAGTTATCCTTGCGCGCGATCTTCTCGAGGATCGGAATCAGCGTTGAGTCGGCCCAGTTGTCGCGCATCAGCTCGTCGAGCGCCGATTTCACGACGTCCGTATCGGAGCTCTTTAGCAACCCGGCCATTCGCGAACCGGACGGCAGCTGCTGGTTTTCGGTGATGTTCTTGATCGCTGCGCGCGCCCAACCACGGAAGCTGCGCGGCTTGCCGCTCCCGTGGGGCGCGCCGCCAGCGCCGTTATCGTCAAGAAAGCGGAAGTGGTTCCTCTGCGCGACCTGCTCGAGCACAGGGATCAACTCGACCGCATCGCAGGTTCCGTCAGACAGGTTGCACAACGCCTCGACAATGTCGTCGGCGCAGCCGCTTTTCAGCCCGCTCCTCAAACTCGCGGCTGCCGCAATGCTGTCCATGCATCACTTCGCTCAGAAAACCTACGGGCAGCCCGCGAACTCGGTCTTGATGTAGGCCGCCCGGCTGTCGCCGTAGGTGCCGCCGCCGGCGTGATCCTGCACGACGTTGACGTACACGATGCGGCAGAAGCCGTCGTCCACGCCGCGATAGCGCGCATGGACCATCCCGTGCTTGTACCGGGCGACGGGAATGCCCCGCCGGTTCTGTTCGATCTTCCAGCTGGACGAGGCGAGCCCGGAGCTGATTACAGTCGCCTGCGCCAGGTCTTTCACGCCGGTCAGAAGCACGCGCTCCTCGGCGGCATTGCGTACCGTGTGCCCGCTTGGACGGTACGTTGGCAGCGTCTTCTTCGCGATCGCTGCCAGCTCGTCCAGCGCGATGTTCATGCACTTTACGAATTTCGGGTCCTTCCACCGCCCGAGCCAGTCCTGGCGCCGCGAGGGCGACAGCGCGGCCTTCAGGTACAGGTTCTCGTTGTCGTTGAAGTCGCGCACGTAATAGTCGCGCGCGCCTGGCTTGTAATCGGCCGCTTGTTTCTTCGTAGTCTCGATGTTGTCGCTGTGCACCCGGAAAACCGCGTCGCCGCCCTTGCAACTCTGTGCCGCGGCGGCCTGCGCCACTGCGCTCGGAGCGGCGACGAACAAAACGGCGAAAGCTGCGGCTGAAAATGCCTCCACCCTCATGGCTCCTCCCCGCGGCGAAACCGGCGATCGCGCCGGCTGGCAGTGTATGCAGGCCTGCAAGGCACGGTCAATCAGCGCAAACGGCGTCAGCTCTTCGGCCCGGCGGCGACCGGGCCGGCGTGCAGCGCGATCACGCTGCACATCACGCAGTCGACCGGCCGCCATTCTTCGATCGTGCCGAGCTCTCTCTGGTTGCGGTCGCGCACTGTGACGCGCACGCGCTGCTTGATCTTGCCGGGTCCGCCCACTATCAACACGACGTCCCAATCGGTGTGGTCATCGAGCGGCAAGCCGGCGCGCCCGCACGCCTCATTGACTGCTGCGTTCAGCCGCTCGTCGTAGTTGCCGACGACCGGCACGTCGTTGACCCACATCGCGAAGTCGTAGCGCCCGGAAAAATCCCATCCGATTCGGTTGCGGATGCCGTTGAAGCGCACCGTCTTTCCTCGCGATTGCGCATCCGACGGATCGAAACCGTCCTCGGCCTTGATCGCGGCGGAAATCGCCGGCCATGCGGCATCGGCGACCGCCGAAAGCTCACTGTACTTCGCTTCTCGCGCCGCGCGGTCAGCCGCGATCTCCGCCTGCCAGCGCTCATAGAGCGCCGTTGCGCGCGCGGCGTGAGGTTGCGCGTATTGCGTTCCTTCCAGATCGCTGCGCGCCTGCGCCGCGAGCCGCGAGGGCTCTTCCAGCTCGATGCGATTGGCCGGACGGTCGCTGCTTTCGAGGACCGCGAGGGTTGCCTCATAAGCGGCGTTGAGCTTCACTGCGGCCGCGTCGCGAATGCGTCCGGCCTCGGTGAACGGCGACTGCACTTCGGCGTCGCCGCCATGTGCGGCGCGGATCCTCGCAAGCTCGCTGTCAGCGAGGAAGTGGCTGAGCCGTCGCAGCGCGAGCGCCGACTTCGGCATCTCGACCGTGCCCGCACCGCCCGCGTGCTGCTCTTCCTCCCAGCCCGCGACCGCGTCCTGCTCGAGCCGCCATGCTTCGTTGATGCGGGCGCGTGCCTGCTCGGCATCGAGCGCGGCGCAGGCTTCCGCGATGCGCTCGTCGACCGCGGCCAGACGCGCTTCGATCGCCTTCAAGTCCGCATCGTCGGAGGGCACTCTCTCGAGCGCGCCGCGCACGCGGGCTTTCTCGTAGTCCAGGTCGCCGAGCACGCGGTAGGCCGGCTGATGGTCATCGAAGAAGTTGCCGGCTGCGCGCTCCTCCAGCTCCTTCAGGATCGATGTCGCGCGCTCGAGCGCGCGTTCCCGCAGCGCCGCGGTAATGCGGGCATGCAGCCCGTCGATCTCGCCGCGCAGCCGCTCCATCGTCGGCGCCGGCAGGTACCGTTTCGCCTCCTCGGATTCGATCCTCTCCACTGCGCGCCGCAACGTGCTTTCGGCGCCGGGCGCACCGCGTTCGAAGTCGCCTGCGGACGATTGCATGAAACGGACAACCTGGTCCTCGATCCGGGCGATTTTCTCCGCCTGGCGGGCCGCCTCGGTTTTCGCCAGCATTGCGGCGATCTGCGCCCTGAGCTGCGCCATCCGTTCCGCCGGCAGATGCTGCTTCGCCTCCGCTGAATCGAGCCGGGCAATCGC
>Ga0070698_100005368_pt1 | contig 14019 bp, 11 predicted proteins | sample KBSK1502metaG_FD_65477 | JGI IMG/M metagenome (GOLD analysis project Ga0070698, IMG submission 65477) | Corn, switchgrass and miscanthus rhizosphere microbial communities from Kellogg Biological Station, Michigan, USA - KBS K1-50-2 metaG | ecosystem: Host-associated > Plants > Roots >...
CTGCACCACGATGGAACGTGCAGCGCCCCTGAATGCAAACACCTTCTGGCGCTGGCGCTCAACACAGGTCCCAACGACGCCGGTCCGAGCTTCGTTCGAATGGGTTCGATTATTGCCGATAACTTGGGCCAGATCGGCATCATCGTTGACCTCGAGAGTCCGATCGGTACCCCCTACATGGGCCAGGTCGCAAATCCGACCCTGAGGGTGCCGCTCCTTCTTAACGTTGGGGGATTCAAGAGCTACATGAGTGCGTCCTCGATCTTTGTGCCCGATTTCTCTTGGCCTGCCGCTGGTGCCGACCAATTCAATTGCATCAAGACTTGTCGGTACTCCCTCGTCGGAGCGACGGCGGATCAGCTGCACCAATGGGGATACAGCGCGTCCAGCGTCCCTGTCGTGGATGATCGGATTCACGAATGCTCACTAGGCGGCGAGCGCCAAGCACGCTGCTGGGCCGAGCTGGACATGTACCTCATGGAGAAGGTCGTACCGATCGCGCCCTACGCCGAGGAGAAGGTCATCCAGCTCGTGCCGCCGCGGGTTGTCAAGTACTCGTTCGACCAGTTCGCCAATTCCCCGGCCTTTGACCAGATCGCCATCCGAGCAAGCTAAGCAGCGTTTTGTATCACCACAGTTGAATCCAAATCACTGCGTCGCGTAGAGGTAGGCGGCTGACCCCCCGGGGTCATCTTGAGTACCGCCACTGGCTGCAGTGGCACGGATGAAGAAAACGATGAGGGTGGCCACGCCACTGGCCGGGATGGTGTATGTCCATTGGCTCGTTCCAACCTTCGTCATGGGGTGGCTCCCGAGGTTGCCACCCTGGTCCATCCCGATAATCAATGAGACTTGCGTGACGCATGAGGGGGTCGTTTCGGTCACCGTAACGGCAGAATTTGCGGGCGCCGGTCCCCCTGGATTGATTAGCTGACCCGTAAAGGTAGTGAGGGTCACCACCGTGGTTGTGCCGGCCAGGACGGCCGTTGGGGGGCCGAAGGGCCCGGTAAAACAGGGCGCGGGAATGCACTGAAGAGTGACTGTTGCTTCGCCGAGGAAGTTCGGGGTCCCGTAGGTGACCGCCACAGAGCCCGTGCCATTAGGCAACGTACATGGCACACCGTTGAGGTTGTCCAGGGAGGCCAATGCCGGTCCAGGAGAGCCTGCTGCGCCCTGTGGCCCTTGCGCTCCCGTAGGACCTGGATCGCCATTGGGTCCTTGTGGACCAGCAGGACCGGCGGGACCGACGGCTCCTTGAGGCCCTCGCAGACCGCTAGCACCGGTAGGCCCAGCCGGACCTTGCGGGCCAGTCTGGCTCCACGATATTGCTGTCTCGCTCGGTCCGCAGCTATCGGTGGCAGGGTCGATCACCCGAAGCGGTCCGCTCGATGTCTTGAAGCAAGCGTTGATCACCCCATTCGAATCCGGAATGCCCGCCAGGACGATGGCCACACTCAGCATCAGCAGGCTCCCAGCCAGAGCCGAGGCTGAGCTCAGCCGCGATCGGGACACCAGCCGAACAGGCTCTAGCGCCTTTGACCACATTTAGCTGGACACCTTGATCGGAACGCTGACCGGTTCGGCGGCGTAGCCGCCGACGTCGCTCGCTGCGACGTTGATGGCGAATGTGCCCCTTTTCAGATAGGCGTGCGCTCCGGCGATGGCAAATGTCCCTCCTCCGACAGCTGTGATGATCCCCGCCGAGGTGCTGCCATCTCCCCATGCGATGGTTACCGCATAGTCGCCGGCCACGCCGCCCGGATCGGAATCCGCGAGCGACCCTAGCGTCAGAGTTGTGGTGATCTTGACGCGGGCGCTGAGTGTGGTGCTGGTTCCGGTTGTCGCCAGGGCGGCATCGGCGACGGCAACCGCTGAGGAGACGGTGGCGGCGGCCCCGTCGCTGTCGAAGATGGAGACCGTGACGACGGGCGTTCCCTCCTCCACGTAGGTGTGGGTTCCGCTCACTGTGAACCCGCTCGCGCCAGCCGATATCGAGCCCGGTGACGCGCTTCCATCACCCCACGCGATGTTGGCGCTGTACTGGGCCACCGTACCGCTCGGATCGGCGTCACTGAAATTTGCGACGACCCCGGTCACTTGAGCGCCTTCGGTCGAACTGAGAGTCTGGCCGGTCGCCGTTAGCGGCGGGTCAGGGCTTGTCCCCGGTGCGCTGTACAGCTGAGCGATCGCCAGGTAGGTGGTCGGGACGCAACAGCCACCAGCGATCAGAACGCGGCCGTCGTTGAGCAAGGTCGCCGATTGCCCGTACCATGCGGTCGTGTCCGGGGCAAACGTCCAGCTGCGCGCGTCCGGGTCGTAGACCTCGGCCCCCTCGTCGGGGAGGAGCACCGTGCCGTCCGGGAGGAGAACCGCGTTCGCGTGCTGATAGGCGTGATTGTTCGCCGTGCTTGTGGTGGCCGACCACGTTCCCGTCGAGGGCTGGAAGATTTCCGCGATGTTCAATGCGGCACCCAGCGCGTCCAAACCGCCGGCGACGAGCACCGTTCCGTCTTTGAGCAAAGTGGCGGAGTGATACGAGCGCGGCGTCACCATCGCACCGGTCACGACCCACGTCCCGCTTGCCGGGTCGTAAAGCTCTGACGCTGCAATCGTGCTGGAGGCCGGAATGCCGCCAACCACGAGCACTTTGCCGTTTGGCAGTCGAGTAATGGTGCCGTATTCATGCCCCTGCGCCATGCTCCCTGTTGCCGACCAGGTGCCCGTGTCGGGATGGTAGAGCTCAGCACTATTTCCAGCGGACCCGCCGGCCACCAGAACGGTGCCGTCACCGAGCAGCGTAGCCAGAGCATCACTGCGAGCTTGATTCAGGCTGCCGGCCATCGACCAGCTTCCCGTGGCCGGATCATAGAGTTCGGCATCAGCGAGGTATGCGGGCGTGTCGGTTGACCCAGGGAAAGGCTCGTAAAACCCGCCGGCGACTAGCACCTTGCCGTTAGAAAGGCGAGTTGCTGATTGACCAATACGGCTTATCGCCATGCTGCCGGTATCCGACCAGGTCTCGATGTCGGGGTGGTAGATCTCCGCCCTGGCCAATGATATTTCAACGTCGCAGCCGCCACCGTCACGGATGTACACGCAGTACGCCCCGCCAGCGACAAGGACACTTCCGTCCGTCAGCAGCGTCGCCGAATGTCCGCTGCGTTGCGTACCCATACTGCCAGTCGCGACCAGGGAACCCGGCCCGGCCATGGCCACCAGTTGGCGCGGCCCCCAGGCCGTGGCCATGAGGAGCGCAGCTGCGAGGACGCCGGCGGCCCTGCGAATGTTCATGTCAGGTTCTTGGGCAGGAGATCGAGCACGGTTGGTGCGCACCATGCGGCCGAGTTGGGCTGGCGTCACCCGGAAAAGTACCGGTTCCGATACCTGTTTTCGCTACCTGATCTTCAACGAGCCGAGTGATTGCGCGAGTTGGTCTTGAGCGCATGTCCAATGTCGCGTTTCTGCTCCCGGGCCATGGCCACCGACTCCGACGGCGCCGGCTTCACGCCCTTTACGGTCAGATCCAGGGCCAGTCGACGCGCACCCCAGAATGGTTTGCTACGGTGCATCTCCAGCACCTTCGCTTCCACCTACGCCGGCATCTGATCAGGGCAATGAGCCGGCCGATGAGAGAGATCATTGAGGCCCTCCAAACCCGCAACCTCATACCGCGAAGCCAAGCGTGCAACGCTTTTCGGCTAACGCCCCAGTCCCTCGCCACCTCGGTCACCGTCCGACCATCGGCGATGACCTCCAGAATTGCCTTGTACCTTTGCTCAGCCACGCTCATCTCCCTCATGCGCGGGAGCGTGACAAATCAGCCGAAGTAGCTGTGACGCGTCAACCGACGGTGTGTAACCCATCAGCCGAAGGCCTTTGGGGACGCGTCAGCCGAACTTGCACACGAAGTTGGCTCCGGACCAGGGATCCGAACCCTGAACCTTGCGGTTAACAGATCGCTGCGCGCCGTTCAAAAATGTCGGCTCGAATTCGCTGAGTGTCGCCGAGTATCGCGGTTTGCCATGGTTTATTGCTGGGGTTGCTGTACGAACCAGCCTCCAGGCGGCCTTCCCACAAACGGCTCCTCCCCCGAACCTACATACCTTTATATGCGGACGGGGGGAACTGCTGGGCGGGCGCCTGGGCCCTCCTAAGGCTCAGCCAGCCAATTCATCGCATCCGCCACCGAGTCGAAAGTGCGCGATTGCAGTTGCTCGCCCGTGTTGCGCCGCCCTTTGAACATCTCCTCGATCGCCATCTTGCTCAACCCATGCGGCGCAATTACTACCGCAATCCTCTTGATGCCTGCCTTGATTGCCAGCGGCGCCCACGTGTACCTAACCCAACGCTGATCCTCGTCGCTGACCAACTCGAGGTTTCTGGTGTCGTTGACCAAGTTCAAGGCGTTCTTCTCTCGCCCCACCTCAAGCGCTTTCATCAGGGCCCTTTGGAACTCCATACTGGTTGCGAAGGCCTTCCACTCCGCGAACACGCACCGGTGCTCCCCGTCCCAGTAAAGGAGTAACCAGGGCTCGTCGACGTAAATGTCGTCCGTCGGCGATGGATTCACGTCGATGCTGAAGTTACACCCAAGTGTGCTTGCCGCGGCCATCGCTTCGCGCAGCTTATCGGCCCATTCAACCTTGACCCATCCACACCGGAAAGATTCGCGAGGCCGTGGCTTATGCTTGCAGAGTTCGGTGCGCCTTAACCAGTCGCTTTACGTGAACCACTCTTAGGTCGGGCGCTCGATCGTGACTGACAGCTTCAGCCTGACGTCGGTCCCCGGATTCAACGATCTCCCTGGCGCGCTGGTCGCCTACGACGATCACGGCCGAGTTACGCGAGCCAACCATGCTGCGCTCGAGATGCTCGGCATTGCCTCCGAGCAGGACATCGTCGGTTCCCTGGCGGTCGACGCCGGGTGGCATCGCACTGACACGGCGGGCTGGCCGGATCTCGAGAACCTCCACCCCGTGGTCGCAGTGATCGAGACAGGACAGCCTCAGCTCCGCATCGTAAACCGCTTCAACCGGCCCGACGGGTCGGAAGCATGGATCCAGGTTGACGCGATCCCGGTGATCGGCGACGCCGGCGATGTCACAGGCGTCTTGGCCAATTTGACCGACGTCAGCAAAATACTGACGGACTCACGACTTGCACGTGCCCGCTATGGGGACGACGCGCTCTCGGAGGTCACCACTCAACTTGCCGGAGCCAGGCTCGATCCCGCAGCCATTCTCACGACGGTGACTGGCACCCTGAGCAGGCTTCGGTCAGGGACGTGGGTGGCCTCCTTGATCAACAAAGATCCGCGCACCGTACGAGTGGTGGCCGCGAACGATGCCGATCCGTTGGTCGCCCGCTATATCGAGGATATGCACCTTTCGCCGAGCTCGCCGACGTTCACCATTGCGACTCAGGTGATCGAAACGGGCGAGCCGGTACTCATACCAACCGTGCCCTACGACGAGTTTGTGGCCATGCTCAGGGACGACGTCCGCGAATACCTCAGCAATAACCAGCCGCCGGTAAGCAGCCCGGTCAGATACCTGGGCGTGCTGGTGGTGCCGATGAGGGCCAGGGGTGCGACGGTGGGCACACTTGGCGTCTTTGAGCGCCGGTCGTCGAATCCACTGACGGAACATGACGTCCGCTGGCTGCAGGCGATCGCCGACCGAGCAGGCCTGGCCGCGGAGAACGCGCAGCTATACGTTGATGCCGTCAGCCGGTTGGAGCGGCTGTCCGCCCTGCGCAACGTCGGCCTTGCCATCACCGGGAGCCCAGACCTCCGACTGACGCTGCGGGTGATCCTTGACCAGGTTGCGGCCGGGCTGGGGGTCGATGCCGCGGACATTCTGATGCTCGATGAGAAGGATGCGATGCTGGGGCTGGTCGCGAGCACTGGATTCCAATCGACGTCCATCCCTGACTACCGCCTGCCCGTCGACGAGAGTCTCCCCGGCCGGGCCATGCTCGGCCAGCGCATCGAGACCGTCACGGCGCTGGGGGCCTTCACCCAGTTTCGCCGACGTTCGCTCTTCGCGCGGGAGGGCTTTCGATCCTACGGCGCGGTGCCTCTGATCGCGCGTGGAAAGCTGGCGGGGGTGCTCGAGGTCTTTCATCGCAGCCAGCTGCAGCCCGACCAGGAGTGGCAGGAGTTCTTCGAGGCGCTGGGCAGTGAGGCTGCTATAGCCATCGACAACGCCGGCATGTATGACCAGCTGCGGAAGACCGGACCGGCAACGGCGACGAAAGCCCCCGCCCCTACCCTGACGAAGCTGGAGAACGAGATCCTTGCACTGCTGGTCGAGGGAGACTCGAATCGGGACATAGCGGCCAAGGTGCACCTGAGCCAGAACACGATCAAGTTCCACGTCCGTCAGCTGCTGCAAAAGCTGGATGTCGGCAACCGAACCGAGCTCGCGCGAAAGGCTACACGCGAAGGTTGGTTATAGCCCAATAAGCGATTCCTTTACCCAATCGGGTATGTAATTTCACCCGCTTGGGCTGTTAATTCATCCCCCTTGATAGGAGGCGGCCGGTTGGGCCAGACGTAGGCTCGACTGGTCGCACACAAGGAGTGGGTGCGACGACCATGGCTGCCCGCCCTATTTTGAATTCCGCATCGCGGCGATCCTTGCCGCCGGAGGCACAGGAGAGCGCCGTAGCCGCGGGGCCCCGCCCCGAGGCCCTGCTGGTAGTGATCTTGGCGGCCCTCCTGTTGATGGTCGGACCGGCGCTGGTCGGGCTGTTTTCGATACTGGGGGCGAACACGCTGAGAGTCGCCGCAGGTTGGGTCAACGAGGCGCCGAGCTGGCTCCAGTACCTCACCCACGCACGCATCGTTCTCGCCTTCTCAATGGCACCGATGATCGCCCGCGCGAATGAGGACTCGTGACGCTGGCCGACGGATTCACACTGGGCCAGTACCGGATCGTCGCCCGCATCGGCCGCGGCGGCATGGCGACCGTCTACCGGGCCCACCAGGCCTCCCTCGATCGCGACGTCGCGATCAAGGTGCTTCCCGATTTCTTTGCCGAGGACGAAGGTTACCGCGAACGCTTCCAGCAGGAGGCGCGGTCGATCGCGAGGCTCAAGCATCCGAACATTCTCAACGTCTTCGATTTCGGGCAGGAGCGCGGCATCACCTATCTGGTGCTCGAACTGGTGGAAGGTGGAACTCTCGCGGAGCGTCTCGGCCGCCCGATGGATCTCCATGACGTCATCCGAATCATCCGGCCAATCGCGAGCGCCCTCGATCATGCGCATGCCCAAGGCGTCCTGCATCGGGACATCAAGCCGTCGAACATCCTCATCCACCGAGATGGGACTCCGGTGCTCGGCGACTTCGGTTTGGCGAAGATGGCCGGCACAGTCCGTAGGTTGACCGCCAGCGGTACCGTGATCGGAACGCCGGAATACATGTCCCCGGAGCAGAGCGCCGGCGATCAGATCGGGCCCGCTTCAGACCAGTACTCCCTGGCCGTCGTCGCGTACGAAATGCTCACGGGTCGGGTGCCTTTTGAGGCGGACACGCCCGCGGCTGTGCTCCTGTCGCACATCAATAAAGCCATGCCGCCAACGCATGAACTGGTCGGAGAGCTGTCGCGCCATGTCGAGGATGCCCTGCGAAAGGCGTTGGCCAAGAACCCGCTCGAGCGCTTTGCAAGCGCTCCTGAGTTCGTGGTCGCGCTGACTCCCGCTGCATGGGTACACGGCGAGCGGCCCGACACAATCGCACCGCACCGCCAGCAACAGGACGCGAGAACGGCGTCGCGGTCGCTGCCGACCGTACTCGTCGTCGACGACAGCGCCGCCAACCGCGAGCTGATCGAGGCCTGCCTGGCCGGCGTCGACTGCAGGGTCCGGCTCGCGGGCGACGGCCCAAGCGCACTCGCGGCGATCGATGCCGCCGCTCCTGACCTCGTCCTGCTCGACGTGCAGATGCCTGGGATGGACGGCTACACCGTGTGCAGACGGCTGAAAGCCAGCTCGGCACTCCGGCTTGTGCCGGTGGTCATGATCACAGCTCTCGACCGCTCGGACGATCGGGTCCAGGCCCTCGAGGCAGGCGCGGACGATTTCATGTCCAAGCCGGTCGAGCGTCTGGAGTTGGTGGCGCGGGTTCGCTCGGCCCTGCGTCTGAAGGCGGTCTACGACCGGCTGGACAGCGCCGAGCACGTCATCTACAGCCTCGCGGCCGCTGTGGAGGCCAAGGACTCGTACACCGAGCGGCACACCAATCGCGTCGCAGAGTCGGCGCGGTATCTCGGTGTGCGCCTGGGCCTCGCGGAAGATGACCTCGACGCACTGTATCGGGGCGGGATCATCCATGACATCGGCAAGATCGGCGTGCCGGACGCCGTCCTCCAGAAGCCTGGGCCCCTCAACGCGGATGAGCTGGTGCTGATGCGGGCCCATCCCGAAATTGGAGAGAACATCGTCCGCCCGCTGCGCACCGCCTACGATCTATTGCCGATCGTCCGCCATCACCATGAAGCATTCGACGGGCACGGTTACCCCGACGGCTTGCGAGGCACAGCCATCCCGCTCCTGGCGAGGATCGTCGCGGTGTGTGACGCCTTCGACGCGCTGACCAGCGACCGCCCTTACAGGTCGCGCCTCTCGGAGCGCGAGGCGCTCGCGATTCTCGCGGGCGGAGCCGGCAGGCAGTGGGACCCCCAGCTCGTCAGCCTGCTGGCTGGCGAGATCCCGGCCATCCACCGGCTCGGGGCCGCCTGAGGCAGTGCAATGAAAAGCGTGATTGATTTCATGCAGAACGTAGACGCGCTTGCTTTCGTCGTTCTTGGTGTCGCGGTCGGAATCGGCTGGGCGAGGCGCCGGGACCGCTCCCTCGGCTTCCTCGCCCTGGCCATCGTTCTCCTCTCAACCATGTCCCTGCTCGGGCGCCTTCCAAAGCTGCTTGGGTTCACCCCGCCGCTGCTGTCGGAGATAAGCCTGATCGCCTTTATCGGGTGCGGCTACGCACTTCTTCGCTATCGCGCATCGCTCATTTCCCTTCCCCACCGCTGGCATGCCGTCGCGGTCGTGGCCATGGCGGCTGCCGGCGGCTCGTTCGTTGCCGCGCGCTACCTGACGGCGGTCAGGGTGATACCGGTCGGCGTCGAGGCTGCCGCCGCCATTGGGTTGATCGTGGTCTGGTCCGCGATCGTGATCGAACCCATCGTCCGTTTCTGGCTCGTCGCGCGCGGGCTGCCTGCGGTCCAGGCTTGGCGGCTCCGATCGTTGAGCCTCGCGTTTGCGGGCATCGTCGCCATCCTGGTAATCGCGGTTGGGGCTGGGACCGCAGCGTCCAATCAGGCCGTGCAGCTGGGGATCCAACTGATTGTGCTTGCGATCGTGCCCCTTCTCTACGTCAGCTTCGCGCCGCCCGCTTGGCTTCGCCGTGAGTGGCGCTCGTCAGAAGAGGAGGGCCTGAGGGTTTTCATGCAGGACCTGCTGCTCCTGCACGAGAGCCGGGCCTCCCTTGCCAACCGAGCCCTCGAATGGGCGATGAGGCTGGCCGGCGGTGCGTCGGCGGTGGCCCTGGAAGCGGACGGAGGGCTGCTGGCCTTTAGAGGATTGGACGCAATTCAGGTCGAGCAGATCAAGCACGCGACAACGCCGCTACGCGCTGGCGTCAATCGCATCGTGTTCGACGGCGCTGACACGTCGCTTCTCCTGCTGGACATCGGCGGCACGAAAGATGGCGGCCGCCTGGCCGTACTGGCGGGGCCGTTTACCCCGGGCTTCGGCACAGATGAGATCAGCCGCGTCCAGCAGTTCATGACAGCCGTGGCCGCGGCACTGGACCGGGCCCGGTTGCTCGAGCGATTGAAGGAAACGAACGTCCAACTGCAAGAGGCGAACCGGCACAAGAGTGTGTTCCTGGCGAGCATGAGCCACGAGCTCAGGACCCCGTTGAACGCGATCCTGGGCTTCTCGGAGTTGCTCATCGACGCCCCCAACGGGCAGCACCGGCCTGAAACCCAGCTGAGATTCCTACAACAGATCCACTCGAGCGGGAAGCACCTGCTCGGGCTGATCAACGATATCCTCGACCTCTCCAAGATCGAGGCCGGCCAGATGGAACTGCGCTTCCAGATGGTCTCGATCTCTGATGTGGCCGATCAAGTCCGCAACACAGTGGAGCCGCTCGCGGCGCAAAAACAGATTCGCTTGGAGACCAACGTCAGCAGTCTCGGCGAGATCGAGGCCGATGCCGGCAAGCTCAAGCAGATGCTCCTGAACCTGGTCTCAAATGCAATCAAGTTCACGCCCGAGGGCGGTTCGGTGTTGATCTCCGGCAAGCGTCTGGCCAATGCGGCCGAGATCTCGGTTAGCGATACCGGCATCGGAATCGCCCAGTCCGACCAGTCGCGGATCTTCCACGAGTTCCAGCAGGTCGACGCCGGGGTCGACCGCCAGGAACAAGGCACCGGGCTTGGGCTCACCCTTACGCGTCGCTTCGCGCGGCTCCACGGCGGGGACGTGCGCGTTGACAGCGAGCCCGGCAAGGGCAGCGTCTTTACGATTCGCATGCCCCTACGGGCGGTGCCTTTGGGGCGCGTTGTCGAGGCGTCGGCCTTAATGTACCCAGGCCCAAAGGCCGGTGCGTCCGCCCCCTTGGTCCTCGTTGTAGAAGACGATCCACCTGCCGCGGAGCTGCTGGCTCGGCAACTCGACCGTGCCGGCTTTCGGGCCGAGACCGTTCGCAGCGGCTCGGACGTGATCGACAAGGCGCGCCAGCTGAAGCCCGCCGCCATCACTCTTGACATCCTGCTTCCCGACCTCGACGGCTGGGAAGTCCTGAATCGCCTCAAGCACGACGAGGCCACCAGCTCGATCCCGGTGATCGTGATCAGCGTCGTCGACAATCCGGAGCTCGGGATTGCGCTCGGCGCTCTCGATTACTTCGTCAAGCCAGTGCCCGCGAAGGAGCTCATCAGCCGTTTGCGCCGGTTTCACTTCGGCACCAGTGGCGCGCACGATAAGACGCAGGTCCTGATCGTCGACGACGAGCGCACCAACCGCGACTGGCTCACGGAGGTGCTGGAGCCGGCCGGCTTTGGCGTCATTCCTGCCGTCGGTGGTCGTGAGGCCATCGAGCTGGCGCGATCCCGGCGCCCTGACTTGGTGCTGCTCGATTTGATGATGCCGGATGTGTCAGGCTTCGACGTCGTCGAAGCAATCCGCTCGGACAAAGCGACGGCGAGTACGCCGATCATGGTTCTCACGGCCAAGGATCTCACCGAGGCCGACAAGCGACAGCTGAACGGGCGCGTGTCCAACATCCTCCAGCGAGGGTCGACTGGGGCATCAGACCTCGTCAGCCTGCTCCGCCAGGTGATCGCCCCGAAGGCTCGCGACCTGTGAGCTCGCCCTCTCTCGTCCTTGTCGTCGAGGACAACGAGGTCAATCAGCTGCTGACCGCGTCGGTGCTCGAACGCGAAGGGTTCGCCGTCGACCTCGCCCGAACTTCCAGCGAAGCGATGGAGCGGATTCGCACCCACAGGCCGGACGTGATCCTCATGGACGTCCAGCTTCCCGGCATGGACGGGCTATCGTTCACGCGCAAGCTCAAGGCCGATCCCGTAACAGCGGCAATCACAATCGTCGCGGTGACAGCTCATGCTATGGCCGGCGACCGCGAGCAGACGCTAGCCGCCGGATGCGCGGGATACATCTCCAAGCCGATCGACACTCGGACCTTCGGCCGCCAGATCCGCGAGTTCCTTGGCCCCACAGCTCAGGCCTCCCCCGCAGGGACGGCTACAGCACCAGACAGCCATTGAGCGCTCCGCCCTTGATATCGGTGGTCGAAGATAACGCGTCCAATCAGCTCCTGGTCCGCGAGATACTCGAGCCGGCCGGTTACCGGATCGAGGTTTCGAGCACATCGACCCAAGGATTGGAACTTCTCGAGAACATGACCCCGGCCGCCATCCTCATGGATATGAAGCTGTACGCCGGGTTCATCACGAAGCCAATCGACGTAGACACCCTGCCGACATCGGTCTCTGAGTTCCTCGCCCGAGAGCGATCGCCTGAGAGCGACGAATGACGCCGAGCCTAGTCGGCGATCTTGCCGCTACGAGGTGGCCCAATCACCTCACTGCCAGGTGGAAGCCACTCGGGCAGAGCGGGCGCGACGTCGGCGACGGTCTTAAGGAGACTCGCCAACGCGGGCGACGGGTTGTCGCGGATATAAGCGACCCCGTACTCGATGAGAGGCGTGGGCGACAATCGACGGTAGTCCAGGCCATCGTTCCGAGCGAGTAGTGCGCGATGTTCTGTCATGAGAGCAACTGCATCGCCCGATTGCGCAAGCGCCGCGCTCATCTGGTCAGGCGGCTCCTCCCGAATGATGTTCGGCGACTCGCCGATAGATTTGGTGAGCCACCCAACGCTCGCGGCGGCCAGGGGAGCGTTAACTCCCGATGACGATGCCGCGATCATCGGCTCACCACGAAGACATGTGATCGGCACGCACTCCATCTCCATCAACGGGTGGTTTGGCGCCATCACCAGCACCAATTCATGGCGGTCTAAGGCACGCATCGCGACGCCGTTGTGCTCTCCGATGGCCACGCCGACGAACACGAAGTCCACCTCCTCGCCAATCAGCCGATCAATATTCGTCTGCGAATAGCCCGACGTCATCTCCAGTTTGATCGCGGGGTGGCGGCGGCGAAACTCAGTGACAATGTTTGCCGGAAGACCGGCGTCCCATAAGGTCAGATACGCAATGCGCAAGCGGCCGAGTATGCCGGACGCGTAATCGCTCAGCGCCAGCAAGGCTCGATCTTCAGCCTGCACCAAACCTCTCGCGTGGTCAATGAACGCGTCACCTACAGGCGTCAGGCGCACTTCGCGCGCGTTGCGCTTGAGAAGTTGAACCCCCAACTCACGTTCCAGCACCTGGATCCGCTGCGTTAGCGCCGGTTGGGTGAGCTTGAGACTCGCAGCCGCGCGGCCGTAATGACCGTACTCCGCAACGGCCACAAATGCCCTCAGATGGCGTAGTTCCATGCTTCGGAATCCTTAGAGAGGCTCGGGCGGGCCAGGGGGGCGATTCATGGGCGGCACAATCGTACCGGGTGACCACGCAGCACTCATGCTCGCCGAACGTAGTATCGCCGGCGCGTCGGGAGTGGGCTGTCTGCGCATCGATCATGGATTCGTATCGCTGGATCACTATTTGCTTTCACTGCGAATAGGTGGTGGCAGCGCGTACTCTTTGGCAAGACCGGTGGCCCAACTGAACGCACGCGTACTGATCGTTGATGACGAGCCGGCCAATATCCTTCTTCTCGAAGAATTCCTATCCGACACGACGACCGAAATCCGCGGCCTTACCGACTCCGCGCAGGTCGAGCAAGTTTTCAAGGAGTTCGAGCCCGATATAGTCCTACTTGACCTTCACATGCCGGTGGTCGACGGCCAGGAGGTGCTTAGGCGATTGCGGAGTGCCCGCGAGAGCCTGGGCTACCTGCCGGTTATCGTTCTCACCGGCGACACAGGCCGTGTGGCTCGGAACAGCGCCCTTCTCCTTGGTGCTAACGATTTTCTGCTTAAGCCTCTGGACCGAACCGAGGTGGTGCTACGGGTTCGCAACCTGCTCCACACGCGCGAGCTGTTCGTTGACCTAGCGGCAGCGACCCGGCTGCTCGAGGGCGATCGTAAAGGCGGCTAAAACGTCAGCCTAATTCGAGCGAGATATATACCGTCAGGACCCCCTCTTAGTCACGCTCATCTCCCTCATGGCCTCGGAGTGTCGCGTAGGTACCGAAGTAGCTGTAGCGGATCAGCCGAAGGTCTGTCGCAAGCCAGCCGAAGGTGTTTTGTCGCCCAGCTGCCGAACTTGCACAGTTTCGAATTTACATTTGGCTCCGGTGTTGACCTTCGGTAGTTCTGTCTGAAAGGTACTTCGGTTGATCTGTCTGACTCCCACCTGAAATTTATCGCCTCTTAGCCGTGCCCTCGGCGTGCTTCTTGCGGACTTCTCCCGGTTTG
>Ga0070698_100005369_pt1 | contig 14016 bp, 14 predicted proteins | sample KBSK1502metaG_FD_65477 | JGI IMG/M metagenome (GOLD analysis project Ga0070698, IMG submission 65477) | Corn, switchgrass and miscanthus rhizosphere microbial communities from Kellogg Biological Station, Michigan, USA - KBS K1-50-2 metaG | ecosystem: Host-associated > Plants > Roots >...
TTGCAGCAGGACGTGTCGTGGAGTCGAAGGCCTTCCACATCTGCCCGTTCTGCCGCGCGCCGAGCCTCGTCTCGGAGCAGCGCTGCAAGGGTTGCACGCGGTCGCTGGTCGGCCTGCCGCTGGCGGTCTACGGCTCCGAGATCGACGCCGCCCTGGCCCACTCCTCGCCGAAGCCGCTGATGGACCTGCCGTTGCGGGCGAAGGAGCCCACGGGCGGAGAGGGCGGCCGGCCGGTGGTGCCGGCCCTGCCACTGCGCCCCGCCGTGGCCGCGCGCAAGCCCGGTCCGCCCGCGATGAGACGCCCGGCGCGAGAGCCGCGCTCCGGGGCCATCGTCGGCATGGCGGCGGCCCTGGCCGCGACCATCGCCGCGGGCGCCACGCTCGTGCGGCCGCGACGGCCGGCGCCGGTCGCGCCGACCTCCGCGTCCCGCGCCGCCCTGCCCCGCCCGTCCAGCCCGCGCGTGACCGGGTCTGGCAAGGCCGCGGGGGCAGAGGCGCCCGCACGCATCGCCGTCCGCGCCACCGCCCCGCTGCCCGTCCCCGTCGCGCCCACGGCGGGCCGGCCGAGGTCCGAGATCTACACCTTGCACCCTGACGTGCGGCCGGACCACGGCGACGTCCGGGCGGATCCCGCGGACGTGCGGCGCGCGCGCCAGCCCGTCGCCGGCGACACGCGCACGGAGGACGACGACGTGAGCCCGCCCGACGAGGACGCCCTCGTCCTGCGCGCGCAGCTCCGCCGGGCGGAGGAGAGCCGAGACCGCCTGGCCGAACGCGTCGACCGCCTCCGCGCGCGCATGAACGTGCCCGTCGTCACCGACGTGGATCGCTACCAGCGCCTGCAGGACGAGCTCGAGACCGCGCGCGAGGACCTCGACCGCGCGCAGGCGGACGTGGCGCGGTGGCGCCGCGCGCTCAGGCGCGTCGGATGAGGACGGTCAGTCGGCCAGCACCGGCCAATACGGGGCGAGGACCCGCCGGTAGCCTTCGACCACGGGATCGAGGCCGCGCCCGGTCGGCGTGACCGGCGGCGCCTCCTCACCGAGCAGCGCGCGCGCCACCGCAGCCCCGGACAGCGCGAGCCCGTCCAGGTCATACCCACCCTCGAGCACGAACACGGCGCGCCCGCGCGCGGCGCCCTCCGCCGCGGCCAGGCAGACGCGCGCCAGCTCCGCGTAGCCGCGCTCGGTGAGGGCCATGGGCGCCAGCGGATCGCCGCCCCAGGCGTCGAAGCCGGCCGACACCAGCACGAGCTCCGCGTCGAACGCGCGCGCGATGGGGGCGACGATGTCGCCGTAGACGCGCGCGTACTCGCCGTCGCCCATGCCGCCGGGGAGGGGCAGGTTCACCGTGAAGCCGCGCCCCGGCCCCGTGCCGACCTCGCCGAGCGCGCCTGTGCCCGGGTAGAACGGGTACGCGTGAGACGAGACGTACAGCACGTGCGGATCGGACTCGAAGGTGTGCTGCGTCCCGTTGCCGTGGTGCACGTCGAAGTCCACCACCAGCACGCGCTGGAGCCCGCGGGCCAGCGCGTGCGCGGCGCCCACGGCCACGTTGTTGAAGAGGCAGAAGCCCATCGCGCGGTCCGCCTCCGCGTGATGGCCAGGGGGACGGACGAGGCAGAACGCTCGATCCAGCGCGCCGTCGAGGACGCGGTCCACCGCGTCGGTGACCGCGCCCGCCGCCTTCAGCGCCGCGGCATACGAACGCGGGCTGGCCTGCGTGTCGGAGTCGAACGGCGCGATCCGCCCGGCGGTGCCGGCCACGGTCGCCACATGTGCGTCCGTGTGTACGCGCAGCAATTCCTCACGCGTGGCCTCCCGCGGCGCGATCTGCTGTAGCCGCGCCTCCAGGCCCGCGCGGCGGATCCCTTCGCGCAGCGCGACCAGCCGCTCCGGCCGCTCCGGATGGCCGGGGCCCGCGTCGTGCTCGAGGAAGATCGGGTCGTCGTATAGCGCGACGCGCATGCCCTGCGCCTGGCGCGACTAGTGTCGGCCCTTGCGGAACTCCGTGGCCGCCGCCGTCAACTTCGGCAGGACCTCGAACACGTCGCCCACGATGCCGTAGTCCGCGACCTTGAAGATGGGCGCGTCCGCGTCCTTGTTGATGGCCACGATGACCTTCGACGACGACATGCCGGCCAGGTGCTGGATGGCGCCGCTGATGCCGGCGGCGACGTACAGCGTCGGCGAGACCGTCTTGCCCGTCTGGCCCACCTGGTACTGGTGGTCCACCCAGCCCGCGTCCACCACGGCGCGCGAGGCGCCCACGGCCGCGCCCAGCGACGAGGCCAGCTCCTCCACGAGGTGGAAGTTCTCCGGCCCCTTCAGCCCGCGGCCGCCGGACACGATGATCTGCGCCTCCGTCAGCTCCACCTTGCCGCCCGCACTGGCCTGCACGGAGACGACACGGGCGCGCGCGGTCGTGTCGACGGTCGGGGTCACCGTCTCGAACTTCCGCGCGGCGTCGGGGGCGCCCAGCGCGAACACGTTCGGCCGCAGGGTGGCCATCTGCAGCTGGCCTTCCCAGCGCACGGTGGCGAAGGCCTTCCCCGCGTACACGGGCCGCCGCGCCTCCAGCCGGCCGTCCTTGACCTCGAGCTTGACCACATCCGAGACCAGCCCGGCATTGACGCGCGCGGCGACGCGCGGCGCCACGTCCTTGCCCATCGCGGTGAACGGGATCAGCACCGCGGCCGGCTTCTCCTGGGTAATCACCTGACCCAAAGCGCGCGCCCACACTTCCGTCGCGTAGGACGCGAGCGGGGCGTCGTCGAAGACGTGCACGCGGTCGGCGCCGTAGGGGGCCACCTCGGCCGCCAGGGCCGCGACGCCCTGGCCGATCAGCACCGCCTGCACGGTGGCGCCGAGCGGACCTGCCAGCCGTCGCGCCTCGGAGACCGCCTCCAGGGACGCGCGTCGCACCTTGCCGTCGCGGACCTCCGCGAAGGTGACGATGGTGGCCATCAGAGGACCTTCGCCTCCTCGTGCAGCAGCCGCAGCAGCTCCCTCACCTGCGTGTCGACGTCGCCCGGGATCACCTTGACGCCCGGCCGCGACGGCGGGAGCTCCAGCGCCACCACGCGGGTCTTCGGCGCCAGGTCCTCCGCCTTCAGGCCCAGCGCGGCGGCGTCCATGGCCTGGACCTGTTTCCTCTTGGCCGCCATGATCCCCTTGAGGCTCGCGTAGCGCGGCTCGTTGAGGCCCTTCTGCGCGGACAGCACCGCCGGCAGCGACGTCTCCCAGACCTCGTGCGCGCCCTCGACCTCGCGCTCGACCGTGGCCTTGCCGTCGCCGAGCTCGATCTTCACCGCCATCGTCACCTGCGGCAGGTCGAGCATCTCCGCCAGCAGGCCCGGCACCTGGCTGTTGTCGCCGCCCACGCCCTGCTGTCCGGTGAGCACGAGGTCCGCGGAGAGCGGGCGGATGGCGGCGGCCAGCGCCCGGGCCGTGCCGAGCGTGTCGACGCCGTCGAAGAGCGGGTCCTTGAGGTGGAGGGCGGAGTCCGCGCCCATGGCCAGCCCGCTGCGCAGCGCCGATTGCGCGCGGTCGGGGCCGAGCGAGATCAGCACGACCTCGCCGCCCTTCTTCTCCCGGATGCGGAGGGCCTCCTCGATCGCGAACTCGTCGTAGGGCGAGACGATCCAGCTCAGCTCGCCCTCGGCGATGCTTCTGGCCTCGGGAGCGATGCGAATGCGTGATTCCGTGTCTGGAACTTGCTTGACGCAGACGACGATGCGCACGGACTAGCCCTCGTAGCGCTTGAAGATCAGCGCCCCGTTGGTGCCGCCGAAGCCGAACGAATTCGACAGCGCATATTCCAGGCGCGCGCGGCGCGCTTGGTTGGGCACGATGTCGAGGTCGCAGTCCGGGTCGGGCGTCGTGTAGTTGATGGTCGGCGGCAGGACCTGGTCGCGCAGGGCGAGCGCGGTGATGCCCGCCTCCAGCCCGCCGGCCGCGCCCAGCAGGTGCCCGGTCATGGACTTGGTGGAGCTGACGGGCAGCTTCCGCGCGTGCTCGCCGAACACGCGCTTGATGGCCACCACCTCGACCTTGTCCCCCGGCGGAGTGGACGTGCCGTGCACGTTGATGTAGCCGATGTCCGCGGGGGAGATGCCGGCGTCCTTGATGGCGCGCATCATCACGCGGTAGGCCCCGTCGCCGTCCTCGCGGGGCGCGGAGATGTGGTACGCGTCCGAGGACATGCCGTAGCCCACCACCTCGCAGTAGATGTGCGCGCCGCGGCGGCGGGCCGCCTCCAGCTCCTCCAGGATCAGGACCCCGGCGCCTTCGCCGATCACGAACCCGTCGCGGTCCTTGTCGAAGGGCCGCGAGGCCTTCTCCGGCTGTTCGTTGCGCGTGGAGAGCGCGCGCATGGCCGCGAACCCGCCCACGCCCAGCGGCGTGATGGCGGCCTCGCTGCCCCCCGCGATCATCGCGTCCGCGTCCCCGCGCTGGATCAGCCGGTACGAGTCCCCCACCGCGTGCGCGGAAGTCGTGCAGGCGGTGCAGGTGGCGGAGTTGGGACCCCGGGCGCCCGAGCGGATGGAGATCCAGCCCGAGGCCAGGTTCACGATGGCAGCGACGATGAAGAAAGGGCTGATGCGCGAAGGGCCGCGCTCCATGAGCGTGGTGTGCTCGCGCTCGATGGTGGCGAAGCCGCCGATGCCGCTGCCGATGTAGACGCCCACCATGTCGCGGTTGTCCGGCCCCAGCCGCAGCCCGGAGTCGGTCAGCGCGAACTCCGCCGCCGCGACCGCGAACTGGATGAAGCGGTCCATCTTCTTGACGTCCTTCTTCTCCACCCAGCGCAGCGGGTCGAAGCCCTTCACCTCGCAGGCGAAGCGCGTCGAGTGCTGCGAGGCGTCGAAGAGCGTGATGGGACCGGCCCCGGAGCGCCCCGCCTTGAGCGCGGACCAGCTCTCCTCCGTCCCGATGCCGACCGGCGACACCAGGCCGACGCCCGTCACCACGACCCTGCGGTCTGTTCCCACTTGGCCCCCAGTGCGGCTCCGCGCGGACAGGCTACTTCTTCGCCTTCTCCGCGTGCTTGTCGATGTAGTCCACGGCTTCCTTGACGCGCGTGATCTTCTCCGCGTCCTCGTCCGGGATCTCGATCCCGAACTCCTCCTCGAGGGCCATGACCAGCTCCACCGTGTCCAGGCTGTCCGCGCCCAGGTCGTCCACGAAGGAGGCCTCCGGCGTCACCAGGTCCTCCTCCACTCCGAGCTGGTCCACGATGATCTTCTTGACTCGATCGGCAACAGGCTCCATGAGGCTCCCTCTCTGTCTAAAGTTGTCGTTGCAAGCGGGCGCCAAGCCCGACTCTTGATTCTACTTACTTACATGTGGAAGCCGCCATCGACTCCGAGCACCTGTCCCGTGACGTAGGCGGCGGCGTCGGAGAGGAGGAAGACCACCGCGCCCGCAACGTCCTGGGGCCGGCCCACGCGCCCCATGGGCACCGAGGAGACGACCGCCTCCTTCGCCTTGTCCGTCATGGCCGCCGTCATCTCCGTCTCGATGAACCCCGGCGCCACCGCGTTGACGGTGATGCTGCGCGAGGCCACCTCGCGCGCGACCGCCTTGGTGAAGCCGATCACGCCCGCCTTGCTCGCCGCGTAGTTGGCCTGGCCCGCGTTGCCGGTGATGCCGACCACCGAGGTGACGTTGACGATCCGGCCGCTTCGCTGCTTCAGCATGGACCGCAGCACGGCCTGCGTGCAGTGGTAGACGCCGGTGAGGTTGGTGGAGAGGACCGCCTCCCACTCCTCCGCCTTCATGCGCAGGAGCAGGTTGTCGCGCGTGATGCCGGCGTTGTTGACCAGCCCGTCGATGCGGCCGTGCTCTTCGAGGACCCGGGCGATGGCGGAGTCCACCGATTCGCGGTGGCAGACGTCGAGGGGCACCGCCGACGCGCGCCCGCCCGCGGCGGTGATGGCGTCCACCGCTTCCGCCAGCTTGCCCTCGTCGCGCGCGCCGAGCACGACGGAGGCGCCGCTGGAGCCGAGCGCGTCCGCGATGGACCTCCCGATGCCGCGCGAGGCGCCGGTGACCAGGACCACCTTGCCGGCGACGTCGACGGGCGAGCTCACGCCGTCTGCTTCTCCTGGAGCGCGGCCGCCGTCGTCTCCAGCGAGGCCGGATCCTCGACGCCCAGGACGCGCGCGCCGCGATCGATCTTCTTGACCAGGCCCGACAGCACCGCCCCCGGTCCGACCTCGACGAAGGTGGAGACGCCTTCGCCGCGCAGGCGCTCGACCGACGACTGCCACTGCACGGGCGCCGAGACCTGGCGCACCAGGCCCTCGCGGCACTCCGCCCCGGTGCGCACCAGGCGCGCGTCCACGTTGTTGACCAGCGGCACCACGGGGTCCGCGAAGGCCAGGCGGGACAGGTCGCGCGCCAGGCGCTCCTGGGCCGGCATCATGAGCGCGCAGTGGAAGGGGGCGGACACCGGGAGCCGGATGGCGCGCTTGGCGCCCGCGTTCTTGCACAGCTCGCAGGCGCGGTCCACGGCCGCGGCGTGGCCGGCGATCACGACCTGTCCGGGCGAGTTGATGTTGGCGGGCGAGACCACCTGGCCCTGAGCGGCCTCGCGGCAGGCGCGCTCGATCGCCTCGAGGTCCAGCATCAGGATGGCGGCCATGGCGCCCTCGCCCACCGGCACCGCCTCCTGCATGTACTGGCCGCGGCGCCGCACGGCCACGACGGCGTCCGAGAGCGACAGCACGCCCGCCGTCACCAGCGCCGAGTACTCGCCCAGGCTGTGCCCCGCGACCCATTGCGGGGCGACGCCCCGCGCGGCCAGCGCGCGCGCGGCGGCCACGCTCACGGTCAGGATGGCCGGCTGCGTGTTGGCGGTGAGCTGGAGCTGGTCCTCGGGCCCCTCGAAGCACAGGCGCGAGAGCGCGAACCCGAGCGCCTGGTCCGCTTCCTCGAACACGGCGCGGCTCTCGGGGACGGCATCGTGGAGCGCGCGGCCCATCCCGACCTTCTGCGATCCCTGTCCGGGAAAGACCCAGGCCAGACTCAACTGCCGGCCCCCGCCTTTTCCTTCCGCGCCCCCAGCGCGCGCAGCTCGGCCTCGATGCGCTCGTTCACGCCGCTGGTGAAGAAGTCGGCGGCGGTGCGGATGCCGTGCTTGATGGCCACCGCGTTCGAGCGGCCGTGGCCGATCACGCAGCAGCCCTTGACGCCCAGCAGCGGGGCGCCGCCGTACTCGGAGGGATCGATGCGATGGCGCACGGCCTCGAAGGCGCCGCGCGAGAGCAGGGCCCCGACCTTGCGCACGTTCTTGCGCTGGATCTCCTCCTTGATGAGGTGCATGAGCGACTCGGCCAGGCTCTCGCTGGCCTTGAGGGCGACGTTGCCCGTGAAGCCGTCCATCACGATGACATCCACCTTGCCCGTGAAGATGTCGCCGCCCTCCACGTTGCCGATGAAGTTGAGCGAGGAGTTCTTGAGCACCTCGTGGACTTCCTTGGTGAGCTGGTTGCCCTTGGTCTCCTCCTCGCCCATGCTCATCAGGCCCACGCGGGGATTGGGGGTGTGGAACACCGCGCGGGTGTAGACCTTCCCCATCACCGCGAACTCCTCCAGGTTGCGCGCGTTGCAGTTCGCGTTGGCGCCGACGTCGATGAGCACGGTGCGTCCCGAGGGGTGCGGCAGGGCGGCGGCCAGGGCCGGACGGTCGACCTCCTCCAGCGTGCCCAGCACCAGCTTGGCGATGGTCCAGCAGGCGGCGGTGTTGCCGGCGGAGAAGAAGGCGTCGGCGGCGCCGTCGCGGATCTGCTCCACGGCCACGGTGATGGACGAGCGCTTCTTGAGCGTGGCCCGCGTGACCTTCTCGCCCATGCTCACGGCATCCGGCGCGTCGACGATCTGGATGGGGCAGTTGCCGGCGGCGGCCCGCCGCATCTCCTCGGCCAGCACCGCCTGCGGTCCCACCAGGAGCACCTGGAGGTCGAACTCGCGGCAGGCGGCGATCGCCCCCTCCACCACGACCTTGGGGCCGAGGTCGCCGCCCAGGGCGTCCACCGCCACGCGCGGCGGTCGGGAGCTGGCGGTGCCGGTCGCCTTCTCGGAGGTCAGCGGCTCCTCCGTGACCTAGACTTCCTCGACCCCGATCACCTGCTTGCCCTTGTAGTACCCGCACTTGGGACAGACGCGGTGCGAGAGCTTGGGCTCGTGGCAGTTGGGGCAAAGGCTGAGGCCGGGCGCCTTGAGATGGTCGTGCGCGCGGCGGCTGGCCGTGCGGGCCTTGGAGTGACGGCGCTTCGGATTCGGCATGGACGGTTCTCCTCAGCGGGCGGCCGGCGGCCCGTAGGCGCCGGCATCGTAACCCGGTTATTCCTGCTTGGCTCGGGCGGCTACGAGGACCCCTTGTCGAACAGCTTCCGCAGTGGGGCCAACCGCTCATCCGTCGTCTCCGCGGGACGGCAGTCGCAGCTCGCGGTGTTGCGGTTCAGCCCGCACGAGGGACAGAGGCCGCGGCAGTCCTCGCGGCAGAGCCGCCGCAGCGGCACCGCGAGGTGGATCTGCTCGCGCACGGACTCGCCCAGGTCGATGCGGCCGTCGGCGTAGTAGGCCACGACCATATCGCGATCGCTCAGCTCGACGTCCTGCTCCTGTTCCTCCTCGTCCGTCTCCGCTCCCCGCGGCATGTAGAACAGGTCGAGGTCTTCGTCGACCTGTTGCACGAACGGCTCCAGGCACCGCCCGCAGCGCAGGCTCAGACGGGCGCGCAGGCGGCCGCGGAAGTGCACCGTCTGGTCGTCGCCCTTCTCCACCCGGCCCGTGAGATGCCCCCCCTCGAGGCCGAAGTCTTCCTCGCCGTCGACGTGGAGGGTCTGGGCGTCGAGAGGGGCGTCGATCGGCATGCCCTCGGGCGGGATGTCGCGGACGGGGATACGGAGCATGGTCGCAGGGGCGCTCAAACCCGCGATTATCGCGGCTTTGCCCTGGATTGTCAAGGGTTTGGCGGTGTGATCGGACTTATGAGGTCGGACAGGAACGACGTCCCCGCGGCCAGGGGACCCACGCCGAAGTTGTCCGCCAGCGTGGCCCCGAGGTCGGCGAAGGTGGCGCGCACGCCCAGCGCGCGCCCCGGCCGCACGCGCGCGCCGCGCACCAGGAGGGGCACGTGCTCGCGCGTGTGGTCGGTGGACACGTCGGCGGGGTCGCACCCGTGGTCCGCCGTCAGCATCATCATGTCGTCCTCGCGCATGCGTCCGAGGATGTCCGGGATGCGGCCGTCGAGGCCCTCCAGGTTGGCCGCGTAGCCGGCCACGTCGTTGCGATGGCCATAGAGCGTGTCGAAGTCGACGAGGTTGGTGAAGATCAGGCCGCGGTCGATCTCGTCCATGGCCTTGAGGGTCTGGTCCACGCCGTCGGCGTCGGACTTCGTGTGCACAGCGCCGCTGATGCCCCGGCCCGTGAAGATGTCCTCGATCTTGCCCACGCCGAACACCGGCCACTTCGCCGCCGCCAGCCGGTCCAGCAGCGTCTCGCCTCCCGGTGGGACGGGGAAATCGCGGCGGTTGGGCGTCCGCTTGAACGTCTCGCGGGTCTTCCCGATGAACGGCCGCGCGATCACGCGGCAGACACCGAACTGCAGGCACGCGATCTCGTAACCGATGCGGCAGATCCGGTACAGCTCCTCGGGCGGGATCAGCTCCTCGTGCGCGGCCACCTGGAACACGCTGTCGCCGGACGTGTAGAGGATGGGAGAGCCCGTGCGCAGGTGCTCCTGGCCCAGCTCCTTCAGGATCTCCGTGCCGGAGGCGGCCTTGTTGCCGAGCACCTTGCGGCCGATCCGCTCCGCGAAAGGGCGCACGCACTCCGGGGGAAAGCCGTGGGGGTAGACCTTGAACGGAGTGCGCGTGACGAGCCCGGTCATCTCCCAATGGCCGGTGGCGGTGTCCTTGCCCGCGCTCTTCTCCGCCATCTTGCCCCACGCCCCGTCGGGACGCGGACAGCGCGCGCCGTCGAAGTTCGGCGTGAGGTTGCCGAGGCCGAGCGCCCTGAGGTTGGGGATGCGCACCTCGCGGGAGGCCAGCACGTGGCCCAGCGTGTCGCTTCCCTGGTCGCCGAAGGCGGCCGCGTCCGGGGCTTCGCCGACGCCCAGCCCGTCGCACACGATCACGATGGCGCGGCGGAACGGACCCATCAGGCGAGCCAGTCGAGGGTCGCGCGCCGCGCCTCCTCCGCGGCCGCGCACCAGCGCACGTCTTCCTGGTGGCGGAACCAGGTCGACTGGCGTTTCGCGTAGCGCATGGTGTCTTTGACCATACCACGCTGCGCCTGGTCGACCGTCCATTCGCCGCGCACCACCGCGGCGGCGTGGCGATAGCCGATCGCGCGCAGCGGGCGCGGCGCCGCGGGGTAGCGCGCGAGCAGCCCGCGCACCTCGTCCACGAGGCCCGCCTCGAACATCGCGCGCGTGCGCGCCTCCACGCTCGTCCGCAGCGCGTCGCGCGGCGGGGCGAGCCCCACCACCAGCCACCGGTATCCCTCGAGCGGCTCCGTGCCCGCCCGATGGTGCGCGGTGAGCGGCCGGCCGCTGGCGCGCCAGACCTCGAGGGCGCGGATCACGCGCACGCGGTCGCGCACCTCGATGCGCGCGGCCGCCTCCGGGTCGACGCGCGCCAGCAGGCGATGCAGCGAGGCGTCGCCGCGCCGCGCCGCGACCGTCTCCAGCCGCTCGCGCAGTCGCGGGTCCCGCGAGGGTCCCGCGAAGAGGCCGCGCCGCAGCGCGCGCAGGTAGAGGCCGGTCCCGCCCACGACGATGGGCAGCGCTCCGCGGGCGGAGATCTCGCGCAGGGCGGCCCGGCCCTGCCGCGCATAGTCGGCGGCGGAGAACTCCTGGTCGGGGTCCACTACGTCGATCAGGTGATGGGGGACCCCGCGCCGGTCCGCCGGCGTCGGCTTGGCGCTGCCGATGTCGAGTCCGCGGTAGACCTGCAGGCTGTCGCAGGAGACGATCTCCGCCGGCACCTCACGCGCGAGCGAGAGCGCCAGCGCGCTCTTGCCGGACGCCGTGGGGCCGACGATCGCGACTAGCCGGTGCTCAGGCGCCACAGCCGCCACGCCGTCCAGAGCAGGATCAGGGAGAGCAGGATGGCCGCGCCGCGGACCTGCTGCCGCGTCACCGTCCGGCTCTCAGCGCTTCAGGGCCTTGACGATCGCCGCCTCGTGCTCGGCGCCCAGCGTGCGCTTGATGGCGAGCAGCTCGGCGTAGAGCAGCTCGTTGAGGCCGTCCACCAGCAGGCCGCGCCGCTGCTCCTCCGGGAACTTGTTGAGGTTCCGCTCGATGACCGTGATGTCGAGCGTGCCGTCCTTCTGGAGCTTGACGCCGCCGAAGACCTCCTTGCGGCCGTCGCGCAGCGTGCCGAGGTACTTCTCGAGGACGTTCTCGGCGATGGGTCCGACTTCCCGGACCATGTACTTGAAGATGTGCCCGTACATCTGGTTGAAGGAGTCGAGCACGGAGTAGATGGTGTCGACGGGCACGAAGTCCTGGTCCAGCGCGATCACCTTCTTGCCCTTGACCCGCACCTCGCCCGTGGAGAGCAGGGCGTACAGGGTCTTCATGGTCTCGTTGTCGCCGATCTCGCTCTCCTTGCAGATGTCGAGGATGCTGCGCTCGCCGTCCACCAGCTTCAGGACGTGGACCTCGTACGGCTCGAGTGCCACCGGCACTTCGGAGGACGCGCGCTCCAGCAGCGCGTCCGCCTCCGGGTAGCGCGCCTGGATGCGCCCGCCCGCGTCCACGCGCCGCATGCCGGCCAGGATCAGGTCCTTGATGTCCAGCTCGACGGTGATGCGCTCCTTCTCCGGCAGCGTCGACTCCTCGAAATGGAACTGTCCCTCGTCCCACTGGAAGACGCTGTAGACGATCTCCTTGACCTGGAACTGCACGCCTTCCCACAGGTCCTTCGGGGAGAGCGCGCCCATCTCCACGAGCACCTTGCCCTGGCGCTTGCCCTTGGTGATGGCCTTGATGGAAGCCTCGTACTCCTCGACCGTGATCTTTCCCTCGCGCAGCAGGATCTCGCCCAGGCGGTCGTTGGGCAGGTTGCTCGAGGCGAACACGACGCGGCCGTCCTTGAGGTAGAGGGCCTTCCGCGCCCCGCCCGCCACCAGCGTGAGGATGCCCGTCGCCTGCGCGAGGCGGAGGTGCTGGAGGATGTCGGGGACGGGCAGCTCGGCGATCTGGCCCTTCAAGCCGCCGGGAACGACGAACGGCTCGAATCGCTTGGGAAGAGTCGCTGCCATCAGTGATCGGTTGGACAGCCGAGTTTACGGGACGCTCGCCGGACCTGTCAAAGAAACCGTAGTGCTCCGCCGCATCCGCGCCCAGGCGCCGCGCGGAGGGAGGCCCGGCCGCCGGGCCGGGCTCAGTACTCCTTCCGCAGGCTGATGCCGGTGTAATAGTGCCGCAGGATGCGGTCAAAGGTGGACCCGGCCTGCGCCATTCCGAAGCTGCCCACCTGGCACAGCCCGACGCCGTGGCCCCAGCCCTTGCCGGTGAAGACGAACCGCGTGACGTTGCCGCCCGCGTCGCGCTCGCGATCGATCACGAACAGGTTCTCGCGCAGCCCCAGGCCCCAGCGCACGCGCAGGCCCTCCAGGAGCATCTCGCCGTCGCTGCCCAGCACCGCCGCCTCGATCACGCGCCCGGAGACGCCGAACCGCCGGGGCACGATGTCGCGCACCCGTCCCACGCTGCCGAAGCGGGCGAGGGACCGCGCGACCTCGTCCGGCGTCATCCGCACTTCCCAGCGGTAGAACTTCGAGGAGCGGTCGGCGGAGGGGCCCATCAGGCTCTGCTGCGCCTCCAGGAAGGTGATCCGCCCGCTCTGCTCGACGAAGGTCACCTTGTCGCCCTCGGCCAGGTCCAGCTCCGAGGTGCCCAGGCGGTTGCCGTCCAGGGCGCGGAAGAGGCGCACCGAGAGATCGATCGGATGCGTGGTTTCGCCCTGGTCGGTGCGCACGGTGAGGCCACCGCCGGACATGCCGCGGAACTCCGCCGAGACCAGGCCAGGCGGCGCCGCGGCCAGCGCGGTGCGGCCGAGCAGCTCGATGGCCTGGGCGCGCGTGACCGGCGTGTTCGGCCGGAGCGTGTTGTCGGGGAACGGGGTGAGGATCCGCTCCTGCATGAGAAGGGCGGCCGAGAGCACTTCCTGGCGGTCCGCGAGCTCGGAGCGGTCCTCGACGCTGAGCAGGTACTCGGGGTCGTCCGGGTTGAGGAGACGCTGCGCGCGGTCGTCCCAGCACATCGACGACACCAGGTGGCGGATGAAGGTGCCGCGCCGCGTGAGCGGTCCCTCCACCGAGGTCGGGCAGGCCTTGCGCCGCAATGCGACGACCATGCGCGCCGTCCAGTCCCGGAGCTCGTCGTCGCCCGGGGCCGGCTTGAGGGCGGTGGAGGCGTACATCTTGCCGGGCACGACGTCGAGCGAGACGAGCAGGGCGGTGTCGCGGTTGAGCTCCGGCTGGTCGCCCAGCGCCCGGGGCGCCGACGTGGTGTGGATGGTGGCCCAGGCCTCGCGCTCCGGCGCGCAGGAGACGCCCACGAGGTACGGCACGTCCTCCCCCTCGAAGATGTTCGAGCCCGTCTCGGTGTGCCCGCCGCAGGTCGAGGTGTAGAGGGCGTTGATGAGCGCGCCCTGCCAGGTGGCGGTCATGCCGCGCGTCTCGTCCACCGCCTGCGTGGACAGCGCGCGCTCGGTGGACTTGCCGCGATAGACCTGGCAGGACGGTGTCGCGCAGATGTCGTAGCCGCCGGACGCGAACTGGCCGCGGTTGCGCAGCACGTAGGTCCGGGCCGCCACCGCCTGCGCCTTCAGGGCCTCCAGTTGGGGGAAGGAATCGGGCGAGAGCTCGTTGGGCACCACGCCGCGCAGGTAGTCCTCGATGTTGACGACGTCCACCACGTTCAGCCCGGCCTCGCCCGCGCGGACCTCCAGGACGCCCCGATAGGGCAGGCCATCCGTGGAGAGCGTGTCGTCGG
>Ga0070698_100005370_pt1 | contig 14014 bp, 11 predicted proteins | sample KBSK1502metaG_FD_65477 | JGI IMG/M metagenome (GOLD analysis project Ga0070698, IMG submission 65477) | Corn, switchgrass and miscanthus rhizosphere microbial communities from Kellogg Biological Station, Michigan, USA - KBS K1-50-2 metaG | ecosystem: Host-associated > Plants > Roots >...
CGGCGCGGACAGCTCCCAGTCCGGTTCCGCCTCGACGCCCGCGGCGAAGTCGCGCGCCAGCACCATGTGACTCCTCAGCCGCTCGACGATCCCGCTCACGCCGAACGCGCGGATCACCATCCAGAGCTTCAGCGCGCGGAAACGACGGCCGAGTTGGACGCCGTAGTCCATCAGGTTCACCACGTCCCCTTGCTCGGCCGTCACCAGGAAGTCGGGGACGAGCGAAAACGCGCGCTTGAGGACGTCGGGCCGGCGCGTGTACATCGCCGACAGGTCGACGGGGGTGAACATCCATTTATGCGGGTTCACCACCAGCGAGTCGGCGCGGTCGACGCCGGCGAAGATTGCGCGGCACTCGGGGACGATGGCCGCCGTGCCCGCGTACGAAGCGTCGACATGGAGCCACGCGCCCGCGTTCTCACAAACGTCGGCGATGGCCGGCACCGGGTCTATACTCGCCGTGCTGGTCGTGCCGACGGTGGCGACGACCGCCAGCGGGAGTCGGCCAGCGGCGCGATCGGCGTCGATCGCGGCCTGCAACGCGTCCGGGCGCATCCGGAACGCGGCATCGGCCGGGATGGCGACACAGTTCTCGAGCCCGATGCCTAACGTGATGGCGGCCTTGTGCACCGATGAGTGCGCGTGCTCCGAGTGATAGACGCGAAGGACCGGGAGATCCGTGCGCCCGGCCATGCCACGTTGTCGCACCTGTAATTCGCTGCGCACTTCGCGAGCCGCCCCCAGCGCCAGCAACGTGGTCATCGACGCCGTGTCGTTGATCACGCCGAACCAGCCCGGCCCGAGTCCGAGCATTTGTCGCAGCCAGTCGAGCGCGCGCTCCTCGAGCTCCGTCGCGGCGGGCGATGTCTTCCACAACATCGCGTTGATGTTGAGTGCCGCGGTGAGCATCTCGGCCAGCACGCCTGGCGCTGAACCGGTGGTCGCGAAATAAGCGAAGAAGCCCGGGTGATTCCAATGCGTTACGCCCGGGAGCAGGACCTTCTCGAAGTCGTCGAGGATCGATTCGAGTGATTCGGCGTCCGCGGGCGGCGACACGGGGAGCTGTCGGGCAACGTCACCTGGTGCCGCCGACGACAGGACCGGAAACCGCCCGGGGTTCTCGAGGTAGCGTTCGATCCATTGCGTGACGCGATCGAACGCGGCGTGCGTGGATTCCGGCGGCAGGTCCAGGCTGTTCACGGTGGCGAACGATATGGCGTCGGATACCGCGTCGCTATTCATGGTGCCTCATGCACCGCCAACCCTTCGCCGGCCCGGTGCTGTTTGGGAGGCAGCGTGCCCTCACCACCATATAGCGTGATCAAGGCCACGGCGGCGACGATGATCGCGCCGGCGACGACGATACGAGGGGACAACGGCTCATTGGCGAACACTGAACCAAGGATGACGGCGACCACCGGATTGACGAACGCGTACGTTGACGCCCGCGCCGCACTGGTGACGCCGAGCAGGTACATATACGACGAATACCCGATCAGCGACCCGACCAGGATCAGGTAGGCGAACGCGAACACCGACCGGAAGGAGGCCGCCGAAGGATCGAAGCGGCCAAAGTCGCCGACCATGAGCGCGATGAGGCTGACGACCAATCCCCCGGCGAGCATCTGGACGGCGCTGGTGCGCACCGCGGATTCATACCGTGGGAGTGTCCGCGAATACACGGAACCGACCGCCCACGCGGCGGACCCGAACAGCACGATGCCGGCGCCTAACGGCTCGATCGGCTCGCCACCGAGCGCACGTGGCCCAACCAGCACGACCATCCCGGCAAGTCCGAGAACGAGCCCCAAAACGACTCCAACGGACGGCCGGGACCCGCGCCGCCACCACCACTCCAGCAGCACCATCATGCACGGCGTGAAGGCGACGAGTAGCGCCGCTACCCCGGACGGAATGCGCTGTACGGCGAGGGCAACCGAGCCGTTACCAATAGTCAGCAGCGTGCCGACCACTGCATGTCCGCGCCACGACACGGGTCTCGACTCGGCGAGCCTTGGCTCCTTGCGGCCTTGCCACAGCGCGATCGCCATCATGATCACGCCGGCCGTGAAGTACCGCACGCCCGCCACGGCCACCGCAGGGAGCGTCTCCACGGCGAAGCGCATGAACAAGTACGTCGATCCCCAGATCAGGTAGATCGACACGAAGGCAAGGATCATCTTGCCCCGCGGCTGGGACGTGCTCATCGCCAACGAAAGAATCGCAACGCGATGCTGAAGCTGAGCACGAGCCACGTGGTCACGATCGCGAACTCGGGTAGCAGCGCCGACCATCCCAGGCCCTGGATCATGATGCCCCGTACGCTGTCGACGACGGCCGTGAGCGGAAGCGCCTGGATGAACGGCTGCACCGCGTCAGGAAAGTTCCCGGCCGAGAAGAACACGCCGGACGCCACCCACATGGGGAGCATGAGAAGGTTCATCAGGCCCGACGCGGCCTCGATCGTCCTGGCCCGCGACGCCACCAGGAGGCCTAACGAGCCGAACACCAGCGCGCCCAGCAGGCAGGTGACCCCGAACGCCACCAGCGACCCGCGCATCGGGACACCGAAGGCGAAGTGCCCGAAGGTGGCGATGACCGTTACTTCGATCACCATCAGGCCGAGCCGCATCACCAGGAACGACCCCAGGTAATGGTATCGACGCATCGGCGTGGCCACGAACCGCTTCAGCAGTTTCTTCTTTCGTGCGTCCACGATGCTGAAGCCGATGCCCCACATCCCACTTCCCATCAGGTTCATCGCGAGCAATCCCGGCAGCACGAAGTCGATATAGCGCGACCCGCGTTCGGTGATCAGAGCATCTGTGGTCGCGACCGCATCACGACGACCCCTTGACCGCTGTAACGCCTGGTCGACGAGCAGTCGCGCGGTGCGTGCCTCCGTGCGGGCGCGGTCGAACCGGTATTCGACGCGCTGCGAGTCCGACGCAACAACCACCAACGCAACCGTTCCGATCCGCAGCGCGTTGACGGCGGCGGTGTCGCCGAGGCTGACGAGCTGCAGGCTGCTGTCGCCGGCCAGTGTCGCGCTGATGAACCCGGCCGCCGGGGCCGACGTCAACACGCCGATCTTGGCGACATCGGCTGGCCGCGAACGGAACGCGAGGCCCAGTCCGCCCGCGAGCAACAGCGGGAAGATGAACGTCCAGAACACCGCTTCCGGTTCTCGAAGAAACTCGCGGAACCGGATGAGCGTGAGTTGGCCGAGCGGGGACGCGCCCTTGCTCGGCTGCGGATTCCACGCCGCGCTCGAAACCGGTTCCTGGTCCTTCGTGGTGTTGGTCACTGCTCCCTCAAGTGCCGGCCCGTCATCGAGACGAAGACGTCTTCGAGCGTCGGCGTGTGGGTTCGCAGCTCCGTCAGGGACAGGTGTGCCGCTTCGAGCGTCCGCAAGACAGCGGGGATTGCCTCGTGTGCGGCGGAGACCTGCAGCGACCACACCGGTCCGTCGATGCGGGCGCCGAGGACTCCCGCGGTGGACGCGAAGATCCCCGGCGGCACGGCCAGGCCCTCGGCCAGCTCGACTTCAACCACCTGTTCCGCGCCTAACGAACGGATCAGCGCCCGTGGCGTATCGATGGCGATCACCTTGCCGTGATCGACGATCGCCACGCGATCACACAACCGCTCGGCCTCCTCCATGTAGTGTGTGGTGAGCACGATGCTCCGGCCCGACGCGCGCAGGCGCTCCACCAGGTCCCAGAGCTGGCGCCGGGACTGCGGGTCCAGGCCGGTGGTCGGCTCGTCGAGGAAGAGCAGCTCGGGATCGCCGGCCAGCGCACACGCCACCGATAGACGCTGCTTTTGCCCACCAGACAACGTGCCCACCCTCGCGCCGCGCTTTTCATCGAGCTGCACCAGGTGGATGATCTCGTCGACGGCCGGTCCGCGATTGAAGAAGCTGCGGAACAGCGTGATCGTTTCTTCCACGGTGATCTTCTCGGAGAACTGGGTCTCCTGAAGCTGGACACCCAGGCGCTCGCGAAGCGCGTGTTCATTGGATGACCAGCGCTGGCCCAGCACGATCACGTCGCCCGAGTCCGGCTCCTGCAGCCCCTCGCAGATCTCGATCGTGGTGGTCTTGCCCGCGCCGTTCGGTCCGAGCAGGCCGAAACATTCCCCGGACTGTACATCCAGATCGAGCCCGTCCACCGCCACGACTGTGCCGAATGTCTTGCGGAGGGCGCGTACTTCGAGCGCGAGTGGTGCGGCGGGCATCGCTGATACTAAAAAGGGGTCCGCCCGGTGTCACCGGAGGCGTCGCGCTCTTTGGAGGTAAGCGCCCCTTGGCATTTCGCCCTTAGAGCACGCCCTTAGAGCACGCCCTTAGAGCACGCCGTTAGAGCACGCCCTTAGAGCACGCCCTTAGAGCACGCCCTTAGAGCACGCCCTTAGAGGACGCCCTTTATCTGTTCCGCAACGTCCCATCACGTGGGGGTGTCTAGTCTGCAAACACCGTCCTATCGTTCGAATCAATCCGACTGGCGACCTGGAGGGGGAGGGCTCGATGGAAGGCAACCGGCGACAATTTTTTGGCTCTGTGGCGGCTCTATCGGCGACCGGCGTGCTTCTGCCGTCGCCGTTAGGTGCCGAACCAGTGGAGCCCCAACCCGTCAGCGCCGACTGGGACATGACCTGGCGCGAGCGGGTCGTCGGGTCGTTCCGCGCCGTGTTCGACAATCCGGTCATCAGTGATGGTGTCGGGTTGTGGCGCGCCATCGACTGGAAGCGGAACGTGATCGAGGTCTTCGGCGACCAGGCGAAAGACGCGTCGACGGTCCTCGTGATCCGCCACGAGGCGATCCCGATGATCATGAGTCACGCCTTCTGGGAGCGGCACGAACTGGGTGTGGAGACCAAGGCCAATGATCCGCAGGGCAACCCAGTGAAGCACAACCCGTACCTCTCGCGCGAGGATGGGGAGTCGGGTGACCGGCGTGGCGCGACGGTGGACAGCTTCATCGCCTCGGGTGGAATCGTGCTCGCGTGCAATTACGCGTTCGGTCGGTCCGTTGTCGGTCCTGAGGCGCGGAAGTCGGGCGCCAGCCAGGCGGACGCGCGCGCCGTTGCGCTGCAGCAAGTCATTCCCGGCGTGATCCTCCAGCCGTCGGGGTTTTTCGCGGTCATCGAGGCGCAGCGCTCGGGTTGTCACTTCTTCCCGGCCGCTGGTTAGGCAGCTTTCAGCGGGTCCAGATCAATACAATGCCGCAATTGCCGCCGGTGCGGTTGTACTTCGCGGGGACCTGCGCGGCGCTGCTGTAAACCTCGATTCCGGCAATGTGCGCGGGCGACACAGTGTTTACGTCGAACAAGCCATTCTCGGGATGCCGTGAGTCGTAGACCAGCGCGCCGTCGATGTAGACGTCCATGAAACACGCCGGACGCGCCCCCGCGGCTAAGTCTGCCTTATCCAGCTCGAGAACGGAGGCAGGGCAAAACGCACACTTTCCCGATTTGGTTGTCCGAGCGCTAGCGACCCAGATCTTGTTCGATCCGCGCCGGACTCTCACACCGGGAATCTGGGAGATGATGTCGCCGGTCTGGCGGAGCCCACCTTCCGCTTTCGCCAGCTGGTCCCGTGTTATGAAATGCCCGACTCCGGCCTCACGACGCTCCGTGAACTCGACGAGCTTGGCCGGCGCTCGCTCTCCGGGTGCTGTAATGACGCGCTCAGGCAGAACAGTTCCGGTGGCCCGAGCCAGCACCACGTCCCAGGAAACCACTTCGTCACGGTCGATCGTTACCCACGTTGATTCTGCCTTGAACCCGACGGCCCGCAGGACGACGAGGTGCTCACCAGCCGGAAGATCCTTCAGCCTGAATCTGCCTGACGAGTCACTCACGGCGGTGCGGCCGAGTTTCCCGATCGAAGCCTGTGCGCCTCGAAGAGGTGGGCGGGCACTGTCGGCTGCCGACACGCGTCCACTGATTTCGCCCTGCGCGGACACGACCTGTCCGATCGACGCCAGAAGCATCGCAGCGACAAAGAACAAACGACAGATCGGGGTCAGACTCCAATCCGGGGAGATCGGTGTCTGGCCCCGAACTTCGGGATTGGAGTCTGACCCCGATCTTCTCATCGTGTCCAGATCAGCACCACGCCGCAACTGCTACCGGTGCGGTTGTATTTCGCTGGAACCTGCAACGCGCTGCTATAAACCTCGATTCCGGCAATGTGCTCCGGAGATATGGTGTTTATGTCGAACAAGCCGTTCCCGGGATATCGTGAGTCGAAGACCATGACGCCATCGACGTAGACGTCCATGTAGCAGGCCGGACGCGCCCCCGCGGAAAAGTCGGCCGCATTCAGCGAGCTACTGGCGGAAGTATCGATAGTTGCGGGACAAAACGCGCACGTTTCAACTTTGGGCGTGCGTGCGCTGGCGACCCAGATTTTGTTCCCCCCACGCCGCACTCTCACTCCAGGAATCTGGGAAATGACGTCGCCCGTCTGGCGCTTCCCGCCCTCGGCCTTCTCGAGCTGCTCTCGTGTCAGGAAGTGCCCGACTCCGGTCGCCCGGCGTTCCGCAAACTCGGCCAACTTGGCCGGCTCGGGCCGCGATTCAGGTGCGGAGACTACGCGCTCTGGTAGCACGGTTCCCGTCGTGCGCCGCAGCACCAGCTCCATCGACACCGATTCGTCTGGATTGATCATCACCTTGGACGACTCGGCGGCGAATCCGATGGCTCGCAGCATCACGAGATGTTCACCCACTGGCACGTCCCTCAGCCGAAAACGTCCCGAGGAGTCAGTCAATGCTCGCTTTTGCGCCCTGGCGATCGACACCTCCGCGCCAACCACCGGCGGGCGTCCGCTGTCTGCTGCCAGGACGCGTCCGGTGATTTCACCCTGGGCGCCGACGTTCGCCGGGGACATCGCAAGTACGAACACGACAAGCGCGGCCACGCAGCGGCTGCGTGTCTCATTGGTGGCGCGATTGCTCAAGTTCCACTCCGTCACTGGCATGTCAGGAGTCTGATGTCGGACCGACCGTGCGGCAAGCAGTTCATCGGTACACCCCTTGTCCGGCATCGGTGCCACCAGCAGCGTTTTGTGTGCCCCTCTCCACGGAAACCCTTCTAGAACGCGCGCGATCGCGTGGCCTGATCACCGCCGAGCAGCACGCGTCGCTGCTCGCGTTGGAGGCCGAAGGCGGTGCGGTTCCGCGTGAAATGCCGCGCGGCTTCAACTGGGTGACGGTGGCTTACGCGCTTGGCGCGCTACTGGTCGTTTTTGCCGGCGGCTGGTTCCTGGCCCAGCGTTGGCTCGCCCTGGGGGCGTCCGGCGTCCTGCTCGTTGTGCTGGTCTATGCGGCCGCAGCTATCGCCGCGTCGCGCTGGCTCGAGCAACTCGACTTCAGGGAAGCCGCAGGCATTGCGGTCATGGTCGCTGTCTCGCTGACGCCGGTTGCGGTCTGGGCCATCGAGTCCATGACGGGTTTATGGCCCCGCGAAACCTGGGGCCAGGCCTACTATCCTGACTATCCGCCCGCCGAGGCGACGCGCTGGGTCATCGCGGAGCTCGCGACGGTTTTGGCCGCTTTGTTCGTGCTCCGCGCGCGGCGATGGTCGGCGGTTGTGTTCCCTGTGGCGGTGGCGTTGTTCGGTTTCGTGATCCATTTGCCGCGCGCCATTGGCATCGACCTGACGCCGATGCTCGAGCGATGGATCCAGCTGACCGGAGCCCTGTTGGTCTGCGCAATCGCCGACACGGTTGACCGCCGCACGCCTCGTCAGGCAGGTCCGGGACAGGGTGACACGGCGTTCCCACTGTGGGCCGTGGGGCTCGCGACCCTGGGATTTGCGGTCATCTCCTTCTGGCCGACCGCGGGCGCGTGGCACCACACGCTGCCCGTTCTGGGCGTAGGGGCAGTAGTCATCTCGCTGATGATCGGCAGGAAGACGCATCTCGTATTTGGTGCGATCATGATCTTCGTCTACCTGGTGTACCTGGCGGGCGAAGTATTCCGCTCTACTGCCTACTTCCCGGTTGCCCTGGCGTTGCTTGGCGGCGCGGTGCTCTTCGCCACCGTGTGGCTCCAACGACGGTTTCCGGCGCTCGCTGCCCGGCTCGGTGCGCAGCGAGCCGGCCGGAGTGGCCTCCCGGGCTCGCCGGCGATGCCCTGGCTCTTCGTGGCGTTGGCGTTAGGCATAACGCTCCTGCGGGCATCCGAAGCCGAAGAGGAACGGGTCAATCGGGACTTCCAGCAGCGCTTGTACGTCATGCGGCTTCATAGCGGGTCGCTGCGGGCGGCGCCGTTCCGGCCCAGTACCGCAGGGCCCGGGCCGGACGCCACTCCGGCGGTGAGGCCACGCCGCTGAGCCAAGGGACGACCCGAGGAAACCTTGTGCCCCTTGGGCGCGTACAGTCACTCCCACGTTGGAGGACTCGCGCACATGCTTGCCGTCGTTACCCTGACTCTCGCCCTGCAGGTGTCCGTGAAGGTCGGACCACAGAGCCGCGAGGATAGCCTCCGGCAGCGACGTCGCGACTCCCTGTCAGTAGTGATCGAAGAGTCGATCCGCCGCTCCAAGAGGGACAGGGACCGTCGGCCGGCTCGCCGCGACTCCATCACGCCCGAGCTCGAGCGCACCGCCTTCATGGACGCCGGCGCCCGCGAGCTACTCTACAAAGCCCGTGACGCACGCATGCGGCAGGACTCAACGCTGCAGTCCTACGACGCGAAAACGTACCAGAGAGTCTCGGTTGGGCTCGGCTTCCGCGCGATCGGACGCGACCGAATGCTGCTTCGCACCGAGGTTGCCTCGCATGTGCGTTGGTCGCGGACGGGTGGAGCGCTGGTGGACATCACTGGACAGCGCGCCGTGGCTCCGGCGTTCGGGGGCGACGCCGACGCCGAGCTGCAAATGATGTCGCCGATTCCGTACTACCCGGGCAGAGAGGCGCTGTGGGTCGGCGGTGACGGACTGGCCCGCGCCGAGGTGGACGATCGCGAACTGGTCCACCCGATCGCGATTGGTTCCGAGGCGTATTACCGGTATTCCACCGGTGACTCGCTGATCTTCACGTTGCCCGATGGTTCGAAAATCAGGCTGCGCGAACTCCGCGTGGAGCCCCGGCGTCCCGAGTGGCGCCTGTCAGTCGGTTCGTTCTGGTTCGACGTTTCGAGCGGCCAGCTCGTGCGCGCCGTGTATCGCTTTGCGGCGCCGATGGACATCTGGGCAGTCGCGAAGGAAGAATCGAAGCGTTCGAAGCAGGATCCGTCACGAAGCGGCGGCATGAACGAGCTGCGTGAACTGGAAGAAGAAGACGACATTCCGGGTTGGGTGCGCGGAATGATGTCGCCGCTCAAGGCGAACCTCGAAGGCGTGACGATCGAATACGGGCTGTTTGGCGGTCGCTTCTGGTTGCCGCGCACGCAATACGCGATGGCGAATGCACAGGCCGGCTTCATGCGCGTGCCGGTGCGCATCGAGGAGTCCTTCACGTACGCGAGCGTGAATGGTCCAGAGGCGTTTCCCGCGGTGGCGCCTCCGCCACGCTCGATCTGGGACTCTCTGTACGCAGGTGACACCAGTCGCACGCTCACCAGGGAAGAGCGACGCGAGCGGAACCGCGCGATCGGTCGCGCCGCGATGACGCGTGCGGAGGAGCGGGAGAAACGGCGCGAGACCGAGTGTGCAGCCACCGGCTCATACACTCGTGAATACGATCGGTACGAAGGATCCTTGCGGATGGCAGTCAAGATGCCCTGCGATTCGACCGCGCTGGTCAACTCACCTGACCTCCCGAAGTCGATCTACGACACGAATGAGGAAGTATTCGGCGTCGCCGAGCGCGATGAGTTGCTCAAAGCACTGAACTTCTCGCTGCAGCCGGGATGGGCGCCTCGGCCCATCATCGTGGAGTACGGCCTTGGCCAGACGCGCTATAACCGGGTCGAAGGCTTCTCGACGGGTATCGTTGCGTCGACCGAACTCGGTCTCGGTTACTCCATCGACGGCTCGGCGCGACTCGGCACTGGTGACTGGGCGCCTAACGCGGAAGTCGGCATGGCCAGGAGCAACGGGCGCACGACCTGGCGCCTGGGTGGCTACCGGCGACTCGAAGTCGCCAGTGACTGGGGGGCACCGCTCTCTTTTGGCGCCGGCGCAGGTGCGTTCCTCTTTGGCCGCGACGACGGCTTCTACTATCGTAGCGCGGGTGTCGACCTCACCAGGACCACAACCGGGGGAAGCCTGACGACCAGGTTCTTCGCCGAACATCATCACGAAGCCGATGTGACGACGGGGTTCAGCCTGGCGCGGGCGATGGGAACGGGAACCGAGTTCGGTGAAAACATCGTGGCCACGCGCGGGAATGTGGCTGGACTCGCACTCCGCGACATCCGGAGCGCCGGTCTCGACCCTCAGGGCTGGCGCGCGTTCAGCGAGCTGAGACTCGAGGGAGGTTTCTTTGATCCGTCGGCTGACAGCCTGAGTGGTGACGTGTACACGCGTGCCGCGCTCGACCTCACCGTCTCGAGGGGCTTTGGACTACGGACGGCTGCGTCACTGACCGTTGGCGCTGGCATCTCCGACAAAGCCCCGGTGCAACGGCTCTTCCTGCTCGGCGGGACGGAAACCGTACGAGGACAGCGGCCCGGTACGCAGAGCGGCGACACGTATTGGCTGACGCGACTCGAGCTGGGCCGCGGCATAGCGGCTGCGCGCGGGGTCGTTTTTGGCGACATCGGCTGGGCCGGCCCGCGCGACTTATGGAGTCATCCCGGGCGACCGATGTCGGGTGCCGGCGTGGGCGTCTCCTTCATGGATGGACTTGTTCGCGCCGATCTGGCGCGCGGGATTTATCCCAGCAAGCGCTATCGGTTCGATTTGTACCTCGAGGCGAGGTTCTAGTCCAAGACAAAGTCGAAGGCAGGGCAGGGATCTCTCGGTTTCCGCCATCGGGCCGTATGTTCTGCGCGTCCAATCACGCAGAGGCGCGCACATGTGGAAGGAATTCAAGGCGTTCCTGGTCAAGGACAACATCATCGGCCTCGCCATCGCCGTTATCCTCGGCCTCGCTCTGAACAAGCTGGTTACGTCGGTAGTGGATGACGTCATCATGCCGGTGGTCAACCTGGCCACCGCCGCGACCGGTGGAAACTGGAAGGACTGGTATCTCCCGCTGACGTCTGCCGGCGCCGAAGGACCGAAGATGCTGATCGGCAACATCATCGGGAACCTCATCAACTTCTTCGTGATCGGACTCGTGTGCTTCCTGTTCGCGAAGGCATTCGTCAAACCGAAGCCGGCATCGTGACTCGTGACTCGGCCGCGCATGGTGCGGACGTGGCGGTGAGTCGCCGAGTGATGCAGACATTGACGTGACGTCTCTCCGCCGCACGTTAGGCACGTGGGACCTCACGCTGCTGGTCATTGGCAACGTGATCGGGTCAGGGATCTTCGTCGTCCCCTCCACGGTCCTGAGGCAATCGGGCTCGGTCCAGGTTGCCCTCGCGGTATGGATCGTTGGCGGCATCCTCTCCCTGTTCGGCGCGCTGGCATACGCCGAGCTGGGTGCGATGGATGAAGGTTCGGGCGGGTTGTATTCGTACGTGCGTGACGCGTTCGGCCAGTTCCCCGCGTTCTTGTTCGGCTGGACGCTGTTTTTCGGGATTGGTGGCGGGACGATTGCGGCGCTGGTCGTGGCTGCCGTCGGCTACATGGGGCAATTCGTTTCGCTGGGCAAATTGGCCGGTGATGCTGTTGCCCTCGCGCTGATTGGCGCCATTGGCGTCATCACCGTGCGCGGTATTCGTGGGAGCGCGTCGGTGCAGAACTGGGGGACAATCATCAAGCTGGGCGCCGTGGTAATCATGAGCGCCGTGCTGCTCGCGCTGGGCGACGGCGGCGCGGCGCTCCCGGCCCCAGTTACGCAGGGGACACTGTCGATGGTGTCGGCGGCCGGCACCGCCATGATCTCCGTGTTGTGGGCGTACGAGGGATGGCAATACGTCACGTTCGCGGCCGGCGAAGCAACCGATCCGCGTCGCTCCTTACCCATCGCGATCGGATTGGGGACCGCCGGCATCGTTGCCGTCTACCTGGTGGCAAACTTCGCATACCTGGCGGCACTGGGTCCGTCCGGCGTGGCCGGATCGCAACGCGTGGCGGCCGATGCAGTGACGACGGTGCTTGGCGCCTGGGCCGGAAGCGCGATCGCCGCGGCCATCATCATTTCGATGTCGAGCGCCGCATTGTCCGTGGCCATCACGCTGCCGCGTGCCCACTTCACCATGGCGCGCGACGGGGTCTTTTTCGCGGCGTTCGCGCGCGTACATCCCCGCTACGGCACGCCGGCGGTGTCCGTCGTCGCATTGTGTGTCTGGTCGGCGCTACTCGCGCTCAGCGGGACGTTCGAGCAGCTGCTGTCCTACGTGATCTTCGTCGGCTGGATCTTCTATGCGTTAGGCGCGGCGGCGGTCATCGTGTTGCGGAGGAAGCGGCCCGACGCGCCCCGTTCATACCGCGTACCGGGGTATCCGGTCACCCCGCTGCTCTTTGTGGCCGCGGCGGTGGCGCTGGTGGTCAATACCATCGTCGCGCAGCCGCGCGTTGCCGCGATCGGCCTGGCCATGGTGTTCGCGGGGGCGCCGGCCTACTTCTACTGGAAGCGATCAGCGGTCGCTGGTCGTTAGACGGTCATCTTCCCTTCGCTCACCAGGACGGTGGCGCCACCGACGCGCACTGCCGTGATATGGCCGCCGCTTCGGTCTGCCTCCACCTCGATGAGGCTCGGCCGTCCCATCTCGTACCCCTGCTCGACGACCCACCGCATGGTGCCGTCGCTCGTGGCGCGCGCCGCCAGGTAACCGCCTAACGCAGCGCAGGCCGACCCGGTCGCCGGATCTTCGGCCACACCAATACCGGGAGAATACATGCGGGCGCGCACGTGATGCCCCGGCTCCTCCGGATCCATGGCGAAGACCATCACCATGTCGCCCTCCCGTCCGGCCAGGTGCTGCTCCCATTGCTCGAGCCGGATGCGAGAGCGCCCAACGGCGCCGCGATCGCGCAACGGAACGAAGGCGAATGGCAATCCACATGACACCACTTGGTGATGCCACGCGCCGTCGACGAGGTCGTGTTCGTTGAGCGAGAGCAGGGACGCCATGACTGCTCGTGGCGGAAGCGGCGGCCCGACTTCGGGAAGTTTCGCCACAGAGAACTGGCAGAAGGTCGGCTTTCCGTCAGTTGCCCGGATGGTGACCGGAACCGGCCCGACACCTTCCTCGAGCACAATCCGCGTTTCAGGGCCGGTGAGCTTCACTTCGTCAATCGCCGCCAACACAAACGCGGTTCCGACCGTGGGGTGACCCGCAAACGGGATCTCGCCGCCTGGAGTGAAGATCCTGACGCGTCTCGTGTGTGCCGGGTTCTCCGGCGGCTGGACGAAGGTCGTCTCCGAGTAGTTGAACTCGCGGGTGATCGCGAGCATCTGCTCGGTGCTCAGCCCGCGCGCGTCAGGCAGGACCGCGAGCGGGTTCCCGCCGAAGCGGGTGGACGTGAAGACGTCAGCGGTGACGAATCGATAGGTATGCATACAGCGTTAGGCGTTTTGATCGGGCAGACGGGCAGACGGTCAGGCCGACTACCCGTTACGCGGAGCCTAGAATGCGGACGTGTTATGCGTCAAATGCCTGCACCGCATCGCGCTCATAACCTGTGCTTATGAACCAGAGAGCCCCTTCGTTTGCCCGTTTGCCCGATTACCCGTCTACCCGTCATTCGGCCGCAAGGAACGGATACCGATAATCCGTCGGCGGCACCAAGGTCTCCTTGACGCTCCGTGGACTCGTCCACCGCATCAGGTTCCACTTCGAGCCCGCCTTGTCATTGGTGCCTGACGAGCGCGCTCCACCGAACGGCTGCTGACCCACCACCGCCCCCGTGGGCTTGTCGTTGATGTAGAAGTTCCCGGCCGCATTGCGCAGCGAGCCCAGGGCCTCGCGGACCGCGTTCCGGTCGCGCGCGAATACCGCGCCCG
>Ga0070698_100005371_pt1 | contig 14012 bp, 7 predicted proteins | sample KBSK1502metaG_FD_65477 | JGI IMG/M metagenome (GOLD analysis project Ga0070698, IMG submission 65477) | Corn, switchgrass and miscanthus rhizosphere microbial communities from Kellogg Biological Station, Michigan, USA - KBS K1-50-2 metaG | ecosystem: Host-associated > Plants > Roots >...
TTCCTGAACCGTGCGAAAAAAGGTGACGAAACTGTTACCTGCCCATAGAAGAAGGAAACGGCGACACAGCGAGAGCCAGTATAGACGCTCGCGCTACCTTGGAAAGGCCACACGCAGCCGCGGTCAGCGACCGTGGCTGCAACTCTGATCGCCGATCACGGGTCACCAATTGATCGCCCGGGGTTACGCCTAGTGCGGCGTGGGGCGAGCGTGGGGAGCCGGACGAGGTCTCGGTGTTACTCTCGGCGTAACACTGGGTGTTGGAGTGGCGGTCGGTGTGGGGCTAACTGTTGCCGTAGGCGTTACAGTCGGCGACGGTGTTGGCGTTGGGCCTGCCTGAAAGTCAATTTCAACATTGTCGATCCCGAGTATCCAAGTGCCGAGACTGGGATAAGCGAATCCAGGCTTGTAAAAGCCAATACTGGTCAAATCAATTCGATGAAGGAACGGAGACCATTCTGCGTCGGTGCCAGGCGTCCCGTCACCGCGGGTGAAGACCCAACCCTGTGGGATCGTCGGTGAATTGGCATTAACCGGGAACGAGTACGTCTGCCAGCCTACGGGTGGGTCAGGAAGGTCAGGCAGGGTATATGTGGCGTCGTAAGTGACGTTGAAGCCAGTTTCATCCATTTGTAACAACTCGAGCGTCACCGCGCGATCGGTCGCCCAGGTGGCCACTTGAATGACGTTCAGATCGACGGTTATGCTGGTAACACCGAGACTGGTCCAGTCGCCGGTGTAGATACTATCAATCTTGTACGTGTCGTTAACTCCCGGTTGAAAACGCGTCGAGACGCTCGCCCATATCGGCACGGCGGTGCTGAAACCGCCCTGCTGAATATAAGCTCCCGGGTTCCCGCCACTCGGCTCAAGAATTCGCGGCACACCTAGACTGCAGTGCCACAAACCTACGTCGGTCCCATCATCATAAGTTTCAATGAACGTGCTGGTCTCACTGTTGTTATCCGCTCCGTAAATGGCCGTACTGAGAGCGATGGCGAAGAATGTTGTTAGTAATTTTGTCATATTTTTTTCCCTGGTGGCCGACAAGTGTAGGGCGTGTGTGTCAGACGCTGGTTTGTCTTTCCATAAGTAAGAGAGCAAAGAGAATAAACACTTCACCGCGGCGGAGTCGGGCGAGGGCGCGGGGTCGGGCGAGGCCTTGGTGTGACTCTGGGCGTGGCACTGGGCGTTGGAGTGACAGTCGGAGTCCCGGTCGGTGTCGGGCTAACTGTTGCCGTAGGCGTTGCACTTGGCGTCGGAGTCGGGGTAAGCGATTGCTCGTAAAAGTAACCCGCACCTTGCCATGTGTTGCCGCCGATCGTGGGATGCGGCGTACTGATGAGCGCAGTCGCGCCGTCCCACGCCAATGCAGCGCCGAAATAGTCATCCACCGTTCCGTCGCTGGCAACGAACGTGTCGGATTGGCTCCAGTTGCCGCCCGATTCGGTGAACAGATAGGCCTTGCCTTGATAGGTATTGCCTCCGACCGTGGAGGCGTCCGCCCCGATGAGGGCGGTGCTGCCATTGAGGGCAACCGCGTTGCCGAAGTTGGCGCCCGCCGTACCGTCGTTAGCGGTCAGCTTTTGTCCCTCGCTCCAACTGCCGTTCGATTCAGTAAAGATGTAGGCCGCGCCCTGCCAAGTATGGCCGTTGATAGTCGCATTGTACGCGCCGATGAGGGCGGTATTGCCCTCAAGGGCAACCGACTCACCGAAGCTGTCATTCGCCGCGCCGTCGCTGGCGGTGAGCTTCTGCGTCTGGTTCCAAGTGCCATTCGACTCGGTGAACACATACAGCGCGCCCTGTCCCGCGTTGCCGCCGATGGCGGCGCGAGGCGAACCAATAAGTATGGTAGAGCCTTTGAGGGCGACTGAGAGGCCGAAGTTATCGTAGGCGACGCCATCATTCGCTGTGAGTTTCTGCATCTGCGTCCAAGTGCCGTTCGACTCGGTGAAAACATAGACCGCGCCCTGGGCGGCGTTGCCGCCGACGGTGGCACCATTTGCACCGACCACGAGCGTGCTGCCGTCGAGCGCCACCGAGGCACCAAAGTTGTCGAACAACCCGCCATCGCTTGCGGTCAGCTTCTGACTTTCGCTCCAAGTGCCGTTCGACTGAGTGAACACGTAGGCTGCGCCCTGACTGACGACACCGCCTACGGTGGCGGTGAATGCACCGGCGAGAAGGGTATTATCGGTGAGTGAGACCCGATATCCGAATTCGTCGCCCGGGAGGCCATCGCTAGCGGTCAGCTTTTGTCCCTCGCTCCAACTGCCATTCGATTTGGTGAACAGGTAGGCTGCACCTTGGAAACTGTTGTCGCCGTCGGCGCCTATGAGTGCAGTGGAGCCGTTGAGCGCAGCCGCCGACCCAAAGTAGCTGTTTGCTGTGCCATCGCTGGCGGTGACCTTCTGCTCCAGCCATGCCAACGGGCTCCTTTGCGCGGATTTCGGATCGCTATTTACTTGAGCGGACGCGTTGAAAAACAGGCCAAGACCAAGCAAAATGGCTAGAAAAACAAACAAACCAATTAAGACGCGGACATTACGGAAGGCGGATTGAGACTTGGATTTCTTTTTCATAGGATGTGGACGAAATTTGACGTGGGATGTCTCTTTAGCAAGCAGAGGAACGCTTGGCGGTCGCGCCCTACCATCAGTGTTGATGGTTCGTGTATCACCATTCATGACTTAGCGCGCCGGCGTGGGGCGAGGCCACGGAGTTGGGCGCGGCCTCGGTGTTGCCCTGGGCGTAGCGGTGGGTGTTGGAGTAGCCGTAGGAGTCCCGGTTGGTGTCGGGCTAACTGTCGCACTCGGCGTCGGAGTCGGTGTAGGACCCTGAGCAGTCGTTCTGAGAATCGCGCCAAAAGCTCCGACTGCATTTCCGGTATCGGTCTCAGTAAAGGAAACGTTATAGAGGTCCTGGTTTGTTCCGCTTTCCTGGCGTGTCCATGTCGCGCCGCCATCTGTGGTTCGCACGATTGTGCCTAGTTGTCCGACAGCAGTTCCATTGGAAGCATCTGTAAAAGAAACTCCTAGAAGGATCTCGGAGACACCACTAGTCTGGCTAACCCAGGTCTGTCCTCCATCTGTCGTTCTTAGAATCGTGCCCAGGTCCCCTACAACTGTGCCTGTGTTGGCGTCTGCGAACCAAACTGCCCGGAGCTGATTGATGGTGCCGCTTGTTTGCGGAGTCCAGGTTTGTCCACCATCAGTCGTTCTTAGGATCACACCATCGTTGCCAACAACGGTACCGGTATTCGTATCAGTAAAATAAAGTCCCAACAGGCCGGTTGCCTGGCTGGGTTGAGTAACCCAATTTTGTCCACCATCTGTTGTGCTGAGAATTTTTCCCTCGAGGAACCCGACAGCTGTGCCGTGATTTTCATCGCTGAAGTGTACAGCATAGAGCCAGTCGGTTGTATCAGTCGTCTGTTGCACCCAGTTGTTGCCGCCATCGGTTGTCCTCAGGATGATGCCCTCCTGGCCCACTATGGTTCCAACGTTGGAATTGACGAAGTGGACTCCGAAAAAGTTCAAGCCGGCAAATGGATCGCCTATTCCGCTGTTTTGCCGTAACCAGCTGTTACCGCCATCGGTTGTCCTTAAGATCATGCCGTCCGGATTCTCATAGCCCACGGCAGTTCCCGTGTTCGCATCGGTAAACGAAACTCCGTACAAATAATTGAACGTAACAGTTGGCTGACTGTTCCACTGCGCGCCTCCGTCAGTTGTTTGAAGGAGGATCCCAGCGTCGCCCACGATCGTTCCCGTGTTCGCGTCGGTGAAGGATACAGAATAGAAAGCGTTGGCTCCTTGCGGCAGCGAGTAGTTCGTCTGCTCAACCCAGTTGTTTCCACCGTCTGTTGTTCTGAGAATGATGCCGGTGCCGCCCAACTCGAATCCGCAAATCGTTCCATTATTCGTGTCGGTGAATGAGACTCCGTAAAGAGTTTTGGTCGTTCCGCTCGTTTGAGGCGACCAGGTATCGCCTCCATTGGTCGTTCTGAGAATCAGGCCTCCGTCGCCAACAGCGGTTCCGGTATTGGCATCGGTAAACGAAACTTTAAAAAGACACACCGTTCCCGGGTTCGCTTGGGTCGTCCACGTGCTGCCACCATCGGTTGTTCTGAGAATGGTGCTTTCTCCGCCGATTCCGCACGAGCCACCCACCGCTGTTCCCGTATTCGTATCGATAAAGGAAACACCGAATAGTGTATTCCCGGTCCCGCTTGGTTGAGGGCTCCAGCTGATTCCGCCGTCAGTTGTTTTGAGAATGGTGCCACCTTCACCGACCGCCGCCCCATTATTTGCATCAGTGAACGAAACTCCACGAAGCTGAAGAGTCGTTCCGCTTGGCTGGCTAGCCCAATGCTCACCACTATCTGTGGTCCTAAGGATAACGCCGCCTTCCCCCACTGCCGTTCCGTTATTTCCGTCTGTGAAGGAAACAGCCCATAAAGTCCGTGTTGTACCACTGGCTTGAATTGTCCAGCTGTTTCCGCCATCCGTCGTCCGCGCGATCGTCCCGTATTCGCCCACGACGGTGCCAGTGCTGGCATCTACAAAGGAAGCGCCTCGAAGATTATTACCTTGCGGAAGAGGGTTTTGCCAGTGCCACTGAGAACCCGCGGAGCCAGCTGGGAGTTTACCCGAGATGCCAGACGTTGCGCCACTTCGGGCCTGTCCGGTGTGGATGGCCAGTGCAAGTCCGCAGGAAACCGCAAGACCCAAGATAGTTAACGGGATTCTAGGATTTGTTACTCTCATAGGTGTATTAGGATTAGTTGTTGTGGTTTGTGACTAACTTGCTGACAATTGTTGAAGGCGCGTGGGGGCCTCTCCATTAGAGGATGAAGATTTATTCATAAGCAAATAGCGAACCTGCAGATTCCAAACCCTCACCTCAATCCTCTCCGCTTGGAGAAGGTAAGAGGTGAATTTTTCTTCGAGCCTTCATTTCATGTTCGTTCTCCGAAAGTGCCCCATTAGCCCTCACATTCTTGGAGTCAACGAACATTAGCCCGAGCTTCAACGCGCGGAGTAGGACGCGGCCTCGGTGTTGGGACGGGTCTCGGAGTTGGAGTAGCCCTGGGCGAAGGTGTTGGTGTTGAGGTCGGTGTCGCTGTAGGTGTAGGCGTTGTTGTGGGAGAAGGCGTGGGCGTTGGCGTGGGTTGCAAGTCCAGCGTGTGGATAACACTCTGCCAGTTGCCGCCTACATTGGCGAAACCTGCGCACCAGACACGGACGCCAACATTAGCACACGCGCTTGTTTCGTGACCGGTATCCAAGTCGAGCACCCATGTCTTGCCGCCGTCCTCGCTAAAGTAGATGCCGCCAACCCCGCTATTGTTATTTCCTCCTACCGCCCAACCGATTTCAGGCGTCAGAAAAAGCAACGCCCGAATTGGCCACGGCACATCCAGAACGCGTTCGCTCCAAGTTACGCCGCCATCTGTGGTGCGATGTACCCAGCCCCGGACTTCGGGTGAGATTTCGCCACCACCGACCCAGCCTGAGGCGTCGTCAAAGAAGAAAGTGGGACCGTCGAAGATCTCGTCGATAGACGGACGGCAACTCCAGGAGGCGCCACCGTTAGCGCTATCGCAGTAGGTGATACCCGATGCACGAGCTCTGAGATTCGGCAGAAAGCTGAACTGGTTGCCAAACCAGCCACCCGTCGGGTCCACTGTGACCTGGGTCCAGTCGTCCGCCGTCTGCCCGCCATTCGTCGTGTAATGCGCGGCGTTGGGTTGGCTAAGGCTGATCAGGTCAAGCACCAACCCGTTCTGATCATCCGCAAACCGGACGCGAGTGGACCAGCCGTCCGTCGCGAGCACCACATCGTTGCTCCAGGTATGGCCTCCGTCGTGGCTCCAGCGAAGGAGCCCGCGGAAGTTGGAGTTGTCGAACCCGGAGATGACGACGTCATCCTCCGAGAGCGCATCGACACCATACCAATAATAAGGGAAGCCCAAGTCCAGGATGATCGTCCAAGTCTCGCCACCGTCAGTAGTTTTCCATACCCTACCGAGTTCCGCCGCAGCATAGCCTACGGTTGCGCTCGGAAATGCAAGGTCGGTGACTACGCCATCCAAGGTTGCCTGCAGCCTCCACGGGTTTGTCTGCGCGTGAGTCGGCTCAGCCGGCTTCGTCATCTGAGTCCGTGCAGTTGTCATGGCCGATCGGTCGGCCTCCAGAGTGTGGATCGGGCCACCTCCTTGCACGGGGACACGGCTAGATCTGTAGCGAACTGACCTTTCTGCCGTTTTCCTGGGATTGGGCGCCGAACCCTTTGCCTGGGCGAAAACGTTCGAGAATGCACCGAAACTGAACAACGCCAGAAAGAGAGCCGCTAAGAAGACAAGTACCCCACCTAAAACGCGCAGGATAAAGAAGGCGGACTGAGACGTGGATTTCGCCCTCATATATGGGCTTTCGGATAAGCAGATAGCTTTGGTTTCACTAGCAACGCCTCATAGTCAATTTGCTTAATGTCCAGGTCAACGCAGCGGCGTAGGACGCGGCCTCGGTGTTGGGACCGGCCTCGGAGTTGGAGTCGGCCTTGTAACTAACTCTCTCCTCAGGATTGTGCCACCGTAACCCACAGCCGTGCTTAAGGAAACTCTCGAGAGATCATAGCTTGTTCCGCTCGTCTCATTTACCCAGGTGTTACCTCCATCTGTGGTTCTAACGATGGTTCCAAGCGCGCCGACGGCGATTCCGTGGTCTGCATCGGTAAAAGAAACCCCGGCTAGCAACTCGGTTGTTCCACTTTGCTGCGGCACCCAATGACTCCCGCCATCTGTAGTTCTAAGGATCGTGCCGAATTGCCCGACAGCTGTCCCATTATTCGCGTCGGTAAAGGAAACCCGTGAGAGATCAGACTCTGTTCCGCTCGCCTGCGGGACCCAGGTGTTCCCGCCGTCTATTGTTCTGAGAATTATACCAGCCCCGCCCACAACTGTTCCGGTATTAGCATCCGTAAAGGAAACCCCCACAAGAGGACTGAAAGCCCCGCTTGATTGGCTTGTCCAAGTGCTTCCTCCATCTGTTGTTCTCAAAATTAGCCCTGTAACAGTGTTAAAATCAAATCCAACCGCTGTTCCATTATTCGCATCGGTAAAAGAGACGCCCCAGAGATCATCGACTGTTCCGCTTACCTGCGGGGCCCAGTTGTTCCCTCCGTCGGTTGTTCTAAGGATTGTGCCAAACTCACCCACAGCCGTCCCATTATTTGGGTCGGTCAAGGAGACGCCTAGAAGGGTGTTGGTGGTTCCGCTGGTCTGGTTAACCCACATGTTTCCTCCATTTGTCGTTCGCAGGATAGTTCCATCGTCTCCAACGGCCGTTCCGGTGTTTGTGTCAGAAAAGGAAACGTCCTCTAGCGAAAGGGTGGTTGCTGCGTGTGATTGACTTGCCCAGTTTGCTCCTCCATCCGTTGTTCGAAGGATTGTGCCAGAGAAACCAACGACCATACCGGCGTTCGCCTCGGTGAATGAAACAGCAATGAGGGTACCGGTAGTCCCGCTTGTTTGGCTAACCCATGTGTTGCCTCCATTGGTTGTTCGCACGATGGTTCCATCGCTACCCACGGCGGTTCCGTTGTCTGCATCAGTAAAAGAAACGCCCCAAAGGAAACTGGTGGTTCCACTCGTCTTCGCGGCCCAGTTAGCTCCACCATCTGTTGTTCTGAGAATTGTGCCTCCCTCGCCAACGGCTGTTCCATTAGTTGCGTCCGTGAATGAGACGCCATAGAGAAAACTCTCAGTCCCGCTCGCCTGGCTAACCCAGTTAGCTCCGCCGTCTGTTGTTCTGAGGATTATCCCATACCAGCTTACCGTCGTCCCGTTATTAGCATCAGTAAATGAAACAGCGTTGAGATTATTGGTTGTTCCACTTGTTTGGCCGGCCCAGGTATTTCCTCCGTCTGTAGTCCTGACGATTGCTCCGTTCTCGCCAACTGCAGTTCCGGTGTTAGCATCGGTAAATGAAACCGCCAGGAGGCCATTGGTCGTTCCGCTGGTTTGACTGGACCAGGTGTTACCGCCATCGGTGGTCCTGACGACCGTGCCGAAAGCGCCAACGGCTGTCCCGTGATTTACGTCAGTGAACGAAACCCCGTACAACGTATTTGTGGTGCCACTGGATTGAATAGCCCAGCTGTCACCACCATCGGTTGTCCGGATGATGGTTCCGTTATCGCCGGTGGCAGCCCCTGTGTTGGCATCTGTGAAAGACACACCGTAGAGCGTGTTGCCCTGAGGGAGAGGATTCTGCCAGACCCAGCGTGCGCTCGCCGCAGGACGAGTCCGTGTCGCCGCGGCGACCGGACCCGATGAGACGACGCCAATGTGATTCGACGGACTGATTGCAGCGCCGCTTCGAGCGTAACCAGTCTGGATAGCCATCCATGTCGCGCAGGTAACTGCAAAGCTCAAGATGGACAGTAGGATTCTAAGATTCGTGATTTTCATGCTCGAGGCCTGTTTTGCATTCTTATAGCCGCCTCGCTATGTCGAGGCGCTCAATGCGTGCAACCCGCACGGCGGCACAGCGCCGTGGCTACAACCTTGCGCATCTTGCCGACATTCGTGAGCCGCGGAGATTTTGACTATGCGAAGCACATTCTAATTTGTGTCGAAGTTGTTGTTATGAATTGCTAACTATCTTGCGTCCTAGCCCGGCGGAGTAGGGCGCGATCTTGGAGTTGGGATTGGTCGAGGTGTTGGAGTTGGCCTCGGTGTGACACTTGGCGTAATGGTCGGGCTGGGACTCGGCGTCGCCGTCGCCGTCGGCGTTGTGCTAGGCGTAGCAGTAGGTGTTGGCGTCGCTGTTGGGCTCGGCGTAGGTGTAGGGGTTCCGCTTGGGCAATGGTTGAAAGCCATGTGCGCGCTGAGGGCGCCATTTTGGGCGCCAGGCGTCGCGACGTTTAGCGTGCCGATGTTGCCGTTTATCGCAGGCCAGGCATCCATTGACCCAAACGTGCCGCCGATCGGTGTGGGATCACCGCGACGCGCGGCGATCAACAAATTGCCGTCAGTCAACCCAAGGACAAGGCGGTCGGACGTACCGTTGCTATCAAGATTAGCCCAAAACACGACATTCCCTGCCGCGTCGATTGACTGCATCGGATTACGGGAGAATGCCAAACCAAGGCATTGCCCGCCATCGATAGGATCGAAGAACACGACTACTTTTCGCCAATTTCCAGGAGCTCCCGCGAACCAACCAGAGTTGGTGGTATCGGGAGTGGGATGGTAATCAGCAAAGAAAGCAATTTGTCCTGCGTTGTTAATTGCAGCCGCCTGCATATCCAGATAAGTCCCACCGATAGGCGTAGGATCGGGAACCTTGACGTACCATTCATCAACCTGGCCAGTGCGAACGACGATGCCGCGGCCCGTGATGCCACCGCTGACGATGGCACGGAAGGCAATCTGATCCGAATCATTGATATCTGGAACGGGACCAATGGGGATAAACGTTCCGTCCGGGAAGCCGAAGCTCTCAGTGCCAAGGCCGGAAAACGTTCCACCCCCTGGCGCGGGGTCGCCGATGGCAGCTATCTTTGTGAGCACGCCGTTGTCCCACATGAATAGGTTGCTGTTGATCGTTTCACCAGCCGGCGACGCAAGGAACACAACCTTTCCATTGTTGTTGATGGAACCTGGACCAACCGCCCCGAATGTGCCTCCGATCGGGGAAGGATCACCAACGGCGGCTACCTTGACAATCTGCCCGGAAGCAGCCTGATAAAGGAACAGTGCTCGTCGTGAATCGCCGCCATTGACATCGCAAAAGAAGAGTACGTCGCCCGCATCATTGATGTCCGGTGTGAAGGCGGTGCCGAAAAAAAAGCCACCGAAATGTCCACCTATAGGCGAAGCATCACCGCAATCTGAAGTTGTGTCTCCGCCACCACCTAGCCCGCCACAGCCAATCGCGATCGCACCGATTGTCCCGTCTGAGTCAGCGACGAACACACCCTGGTTACGGTCTGAGCCATCGACCTGCGAGTTGAATGCGATGCGTCCGGATGCATTAACGGTGGTAGGATTGATGAAAGCCACGGGGTTCAACGTTCCACCATTGGTGTTAGGGGCGACTTGCCCGTGCGCCGCACGGGACTCCACGCCACAAATAGTGCCCGACGGAGCGCCAGGACTGGTAAGCCTGTTATTTTGCTGTGGTGACGCAATCTGCGTACGTTCCGTAGTATCGTGAACTCTAACGAGGGTCTTTGCGCCGACGGAGCTGCGAACGCCGTTGGGTGACGTCTCGGAGTTGATAGAGCTCTTCCTACTCTGCGGCTGCGCCTGCGCGAACCGTATCATGTTGGTGCCGATAAACAGCAGAACGATGAAAGACGCGCCTCGAACAAGGTGCGTCACGATGGTAGTAGTAAGCAGCCTTTTATTCATAGTTGATTACCCTTGGTAGACGTTTCAGCAATTTCAGGACTTTGATATTTATCGAGGCAAGCCCTTAGCCCGGTGGTGTCGGGCGAGGCAGCGGCGTCGGACGAGGTCTTGGGGTTGGAATAGGTCTTGGCGTCGGCGTCACTGTCGGCGTAGGAGTTGAACTAGGAGTTACCGTTGGTGTAGGAGTGGCACTGGGCGTTACGGTGGGTGTAGGAGTTGGTGTCGCTGTCGTCAGGTCCGTCCCATAGCTCCCTTTGGCGCTAGCCAATAGCAGGCGTGAATTACCGGCAAACGCCAGTTCACGGGGAGCAACGGCATTCTCAAGGCCGTTGGCGAACGGTGCGAACGTAGCTCCACCGTCCTGCGAGCGCAGCACTGCGTCTCCGCCGCTCAATTGCGTGACAAAGAGCAGCTGATCATCGGTCGGATGACAGGCAACGTCTCCAACTGTCTGGTTTCCAGTCCAGCCTGTGGAAGTCCAGTTCACGCCGCCATCGGTCGTGCGGAAGAGACCGCCGGACTGGAAGCTGAGCCAGGCGGATATAAAAAGGGTCTGTGGATCACTAGGTGAGGCGCACAATCGCGGACCTCGGAAGAACCCAGGCAGCCCAGTGGAAGAATCAGACCAAGATGCGCCGTTGTCAGTTGAACGCAGCGCGCCACCGATGTTGTCACCAGACTCGCTGTTCCAAGCCGCGACCATGTTCTGATCTGTGCCGTCCTCAACAATCTCAAGGTCGGTCACCCTTTCAATTGTGCCCGTTGCGCTTTCGAAGACCTTCGTCCAGCTTCCTCCTGCGTCAGTGCTGCGCCAGATGGTACCCTCGAAACCTGCTACTCCGAAGTCAGAGCCGCCGAGCAGGATCAGATTGGGATTGTTGAGACTAAAGCGCATCGTGTTGAGATCGGATTCGTACAAAGGACCCTGGTCCGGACCAAGTGGCGTCCAGCTTCCGTTGTTCTCGCGGCGGTACAAGCCTTCCTGAGCTACAGTCGAAGGTCCGCTGGAAATGGCGTAGAGAGTGCCATCAGGCGCAAAGCCCACGGCGCTGTACCGCGTCGGTGGCGCCGATTCGAGCTGCCATGTCGCGCCGCCGTCGGGAGAAGAAAGCACGCCACCGTTGTTCTGGCCTTGGAATGCAACTGCAATCTCATTCGGGTCGAGTGGATCAGCGTCAATCGAAAAGAGATCCAGCTCTGAAATGCCTTCCGAGGACTGAACAAAGGTATCGCCACTGTTCGTAGAATGAAACACCGCGAGCGAACTGGTACCCAGGAACAGGTCTTGTGAGTTCCCGGGCCGAAACCGAATCGAGCGTCCGGCCAACGCCTGGCTGCCTCCGATGCCCACCTGCCAGGTAACACCGCCGTCCGTAGTTCGATTGACTCCACCGCCATCTATAGCCGCAAAAATCCTCGCGGTGTCAGAGGGATCGACAGCAATATCTTCGACTACCAGGATCGGCCAGGTTCCATCGTGCAGCGGAGTCCAGGTAACACCTAAATCAGGTGACTCGTACAGGCCCACGAACTGTGAGCCAAATAGCAACCCACCGCCAACGAGCAAGCGTGTTCCGTCATAAACTACCGCGTTCAAAGGATTGCCGGGCAGACCTGCCGAACGATCGAGCCATGAGTCCCCGCCATCAGTGGTAACCCAGACCTCGCCGCCTCCGAAGTCGCCGCCGAAAACCGCAATGACCGTGTTCGAATCGTTAGGATCAACCGCGATAGCTCTACCTGACATCGGGGCATGGGGTGGGGTGCGATCCGTCCATGTCCCGCCGCCATCCGTCGAGCGCATGACGTTGACCGGTTGAGCGCCGGACGCATCGGCGATACCCGCCCAGAGGACTGAAGGATCGGAGGGATCGATCGCCACATCGAATACCTGGTCGTTAGGGCCAATTCCAAGGTTCAGCGTCGCCCAGCTTAGACCGCTGTCGGTGCTCTTCCGGATACTGTCCTGAGTGCCTATGTAGGTCGTGCCGTCAGGCGCGAACTCGATATCGAAGACACTAATGCCGTCCAGAGCTGGCACCTCCAACCATGTGTTACCTCCATCACTGGAACGGTAAAGCGTACCGCCGAAGCTGCCACCTGGCGCAAGGCCGGCTAGCACTATGTTGGCATCTAGAGTCGAGGCTGCGACATCGAACACGTCGCCACCCGGCGGGCCAAGTGAGACCCAAGCGCCGTCTCCAAGGGGTCTTTCGCCACGATGTTTTGCACCCAAGGTAGACCCGGGTTTGATGCCGTTGGCGCGATTTCCCTTTTCGTCAAGATAGCGGTGCGGGTTGTCCCTGGGCGTAACGTTTTTTGAGTTTGGCCGGGGGTCAGCGGTAGCCGCCGCAGTTTGCGGAGAACTCGTTGATTCCTTCGTGCCGCCAGTCCCTTTCGAGATGGCACCCAAGCCAACAAGCGCAAGAGACACGCTTAGTGACGCAGAAAACAGGCTGATTAAAAGACGGCGATTGGAAAAGGCGAATTGAGAATTGGATCTGTGTTTCATCGGTTAGGTTGTGGTTGATGACGTGTTAGCGGGTTAGCCTGGGAGGAGTCGGGCGAGGTCGCGGGGTTGGACGAAGCCTTGGTGTCGGCATGGGCCTTGGAGTTGGTGTGGCTGTGGGTGTTGGAGTTACAACTGGAGTGGGTGTTGGACTAGGAGTTGGCGATGGTTCGCCGCCATTTGTTGTCCGAAGAATAGTGCCGGCATCGCCGACCGTGATGCCTGTCAACGCGTCGCTGGCAAACGAGATGTCATGCAGATTTACAAAACTTCCGCTTGTCTGATCAGTCCAGGTAGTTCCGGTATCGGTAGTGTGCAGGATTCGGCCGACCGCGCCAACGGCAAACCCGCTGGCCGCCGTTGGGAAAGCAAGGCCTTCTATCGACTGATCGAAGAATAACGTCGACCAATTCGTCCCGGCGTCGGTGGTTCTTGCAATTGCACCCCTTCCGTCAAAAACGCTCCCTGAAACAACACCCGTATTTTGATCGAGGAAAAACACATCATTAGCGCCGCCCTCGTTTCCGTCGAAGTAAAAGGGCTGAAAAGCCCAACTGGCACCGCCATCCGTGGTAGTGCCAACCATCGCTTGAAAAATCGAATTCTGTCCCGCGACAAATCCTGTGGTCGCGCTCAGCATTTGGGCGCCCAGGAATCCGCCGCCGAAGAATCCGCTCTGACTGACTTGCCACGACGCTCCTGAGTCAGTGGAGTAAAGAATATCTTGCGAGTCCCCTCCGCAAATTCCGTTTACTCCGTTAAACGAGACTGATCTAAGACTATCTCCCACGCCGCTGGCAATGCTTTGCCAGGCAGCCCCTCCGTCAGTTGTGCGAAGAATTGTGCCGCTGTCGCCGACAGCGACTCCTTCATTGGGATCAAGAAAAAAAACGCCATGCAATGTGTTACTTGTCCCCGATGTAAGCGGCGTCCAAGCCGCTCCGGCATCAGTGCTTTTCAGAATCGTGCCCGCATCTCCCACAACGAAACCTGTTCCAGAATCAAGGAGAACAGCCCCATTCAGATTGCTGGTCGTACCCGAATCAACCGGAGACCATTGTCCAAAAACGTTTACGC
>Ga0070698_100005372_pt1 | contig 14010 bp, 12 predicted proteins | sample KBSK1502metaG_FD_65477 | JGI IMG/M metagenome (GOLD analysis project Ga0070698, IMG submission 65477) | Corn, switchgrass and miscanthus rhizosphere microbial communities from Kellogg Biological Station, Michigan, USA - KBS K1-50-2 metaG | ecosystem: Host-associated > Plants > Roots >...
TTGGCGCGGAAACCAGATGGGAAGCGGCATTGTCTGGATGATCCCCGCCGATTCCCATGATTCACGTCAAGTTCCCACCCTTCAGTTCAAAATCTGACCACCCTTGAGTGAATTTACCATCAAACCGGTGCAGTGCAGTATGCACCAAGCGGCGTACGCGATCGGGCGTTGGAGGGTCAATCAGTTGCTTTTTGCAACGGGTATACAAGGAGGCGATGAGGGCCTCCTCCTGTCGCTGTTCTGTCACGACCTCCTGACAGAGCCACTCGACCAGCGTCTCCTCATCAGCGAGTGTGGCCTCGTGAACGCCAAGATAAGAGCGGATGGCGGCGCGATGGGCCTTGATCGTGCGTCCTTCCCAGTCGTAGGGAATGATTTTCTCTGGGATCACCCCGAGTTGCTGAGCCAGATGCACAATGACGATGGGAGGGATGTCCTGTTTCTGGGCAGGAAAGCGCCCTTCCTGCTGGAAATACTTGAGCAGGCAGGCCGCACCGAGCAGGTTGTGATCGGTCTTGCTGTCACCAATCAAATCGAGTTCTTTGGATGAGATGGTAAAGTCGGCGATGAGTTCTTCGTTGGTCCACTGTCGTTTCATGGGACGACTCCTTCTTTCGTTGTTCGTTCGCACCTGCAGCGCAAGGTCTGCACATACTCTACACATCACAACGGAGGAAGCGATAACGACTCGCTTGATGATAGCCCAACGTGCCGGAGATGTCCCCATCTGCGGCACGTTCTAGTCCAAAAATGCCCCGACATGACGGAGAAGATGCAGAATCTGGGTCGTTCATGCCTTCTTTTCACATGTCGCAGAATCTGTATGGCTGTGGTAGAATAGCAGGAAAGGTTGATCACACTCGATAAAGAGGAGAACATGCATCCATCGATTGAGCAGTATCTCGAGTCCCTGCAAACGAAGCGACGCGCACCGGCGACCGTGAAAGTCATCCGCCATGACCTTACCCATTTTCTCGCCTGGTGGGAAGGCACCCGGCGGCGCACGTTCGATCCGGCCTTGTTGCGACATGAGGACCTGCGTGACTGGCGAAGCGTCCGCCAACGCGATGACGGGGCTGCCCCTGCCACCATTAACCGCGGATTGGCCTCGCTCCGTGGGTATTGTCGCTGGGCGCTCACCTGTCACCTCCTGGTTGAGAACCCCATGACCGAGGTGAGGGACGTTCCGACCGAACCGTTGGCTCCACGATCACTTCCTGCTGAAGCCATTGATGCGCTGCTGCGTACGGCTCGCACTGAGCCCAACGCCGTCCTCCGCGCGCGCGACGAAGCCTTGTTGGCGCTTCTCATCTATGCAGGACTCCGTGTGCAGGAGGCGTGCGATCTGCAACTCCGTGATCTCGACGTAGGAAGTGGCACCATGACGGTCCGCAGTGGCAAGGCCGGAAAAGCGCGCCGCCTTCCGCTCCACCCCGATGCAGAGCGTCTCCTGCGCCGCTATCTTGAGCGCGTTCGGTGTCCAGACGGAATGCCTGCCATTGGCAGTGACCAGGAACGGGAGAGGCTCCTGGTCGGAATCGCGGTGACGACGAAAGGGCAACCAACAAGGGTGGGAATCACCCAGCGGGTCGCGCAACGAACAGTGCAACAGTTGGGGCAACGTGCAGCACAACAACTACGTACAGAGGCCCAACGTGAGCGAGACATCACACGCTGCGAGTTTCTGCAGGACCTGGCGCGACGGCTGGAAACAGTCACACCGCACATGCTACGCCATAGTCTGGCACGGCGGATGCTCGAGCGTGGGGCGCAGTTGCCGGAGGTGCAACGGGTGTTGGGGCATAGTCGGCTCTCGACAACCGGGGTCTACCTCACTCCGAGCGAAGAGGACCTGCGCTCGGCCCTCGAGCGTGCCGGTCTGTAGGCCCAGGGTGGGGTCAGCAGAAGCTAACGAAGGAATGATGAGTAGCTCATTCTTTCCGCGCTTGATCCTCTCAGGCAGTCGCTTGGTCCACCGCGTGGAATTGGTCTCCCCTACGGGACCATTCCTTGTTGCATACACCGACAATTTCCCTTGTAGTACGTTAGACCAGCAGAGGAGGACTGAGATGAACACGCTCCTGGGTGGACGATGGGATCGCAGCCTCGATCGTTACCCGGCTAATGCACGGCGCATCTGGTATCTCGCACTCGCCATCATCGCCACCATTACGCTGTATTACGAGACATTCACGCTGGCATCGGTCGCGCCGCTGGTGCAGGCGGAGTTCCATCTCTCCCTGTCGCAGTACGTGTATTGCGTGGTCCTGGCCAATATCCTTGGGGCGCTGGCGGCACTGCTAGGTAGCCTTTCAGACCGCATCGGGCGTGGCAACCTGATTGTCTTTGGACTGCTGGTCACCGGCGCCTGCACCCTGGCGATGTCGCTCGCAGCCTCGCTGTGGCCATTCCTGCTCCTGTACTGGGTGCTTGGCTTTGTCCAGGGCATGATTCTGACGGTGACGCCCGCACTCGTGCGCGACTTCTCACCGCGCCTGGGGCGCGCCGCTGCCATGGGCTTCTGGACGGTCGGTCCCGTGGGAGGGAACTTCCTGGCGGCCATCGTGGCGAGCCTGACGCTCCCGTTCTACCATAACTGGCACTCCCAGTACGTCATCGCCGGTTGCGCCGGGGTAGTGGTGTTCCTTGTCTGTCTGGTGGGTTTGCGCGAACTCTCACCTGCCCTGCGCGATCAGGTGATGAACTCGCTGCACGACAAAACGCTCATCGAAGCCCGCGCCAGCCGGATCGATGTCGAGGCCGCCCTCAGGCATCCCTGGCGGCAGATGCTGCGCCCACGCCTGCTGATCAACGCCCTCGGCATCAACCTTTTTCTGCTCATCTACTTTGTCGCCAAGAGTTTCTTCGTCATCTACCTGTCTACCCGCTTCACGTTCCCGCTGGCCCAGGCAAATGGGATGGTCAGCGTGTTATTTGTCGTCATTGTCATCTCCAGCATCGTGGTCGGCTTCCTTTCTGACATGATGCGTGTACGCAAGCCCTTCCTGCTGATTGGCTCTACTACCCTGACCATCGTGACGCTGCTCTTCATCAGCCGCATCGGGCAGCCCACGAGCGCTGCTTTGATGACTGTGTTGCTGACTCTGATTGGCATCTGCATCTCCATCACCTTTGTCCCCTGGGTAGCAGCCTATACCGAGACCGTGGAGGACATCAATCCCGCGCTAGTGGCAACCGGAATAGCGATCGAAGTCTTCATCTCGCGCCTGGTCGCCCTCTTCGCCATCCTGGCGCTTCCGGTCGTCGTGGGCAACGGCCAGGGCTGGGGGGCCTGGTGGTGGGTCTGTATCGCGGGGCAGGTCGTCTTTCTGCCCACCATTCTGACCGCCTCGGGCCAATGGAATCCCGCGCGGGCGAGAGCGGCTGCCCGTGCGCGAGAACGAGCGGAGCGCCTCGAAGCACAACCGCACGTTGGCTAATGCGCTGGCTCCCCCTGGCTTTGGCCTGTGGGCAACGAGAGCGAGACGCGTCAGCGCCGATCTCGGTTTTGAGAGCAACGAGGCGACCGCATTTCTGCCAATGGTGACTTCTTCGTCACGTCATTGGCGACGTCTGTGCTACAATTTTCTACGACCTGTGGGCAGGAGGAACCGCAGAAAGGTATCGGATAAGATGCTGACTGGGTACATGGTGTTCGGTACGTTTGACGAATTACCGAACACCCGCTTCCCTGTTCGATATTGGAAGGATTCAGCTATGTTCTGTCGTGGGAGAGAGCAATCATGGCCAAGATGACACCCCTGGTGCGAGGAGACACGCTGGTCTACCAGCAGGATGAGTACGAGCAGGCGCTCGTCGTGGGGACTCCCGCCTGGTACGCCTGGCTGACGACGGCTTCCACGTTCGCCTTCAGCAGCGGCGCCGGCTCCTTCACCGCCCGCAAGGAGCGAGCCGGTAACCAGCGCGGTGGCTGGTACTGGAAGGCCTACCGCACCTATCGTGGCAAGCTCTCCTCTCTCTACCTCGGCAAATCAGAGGCGCTGACCCCGGCGCGTTTACAAACCGTTGCCCAGGCATTGGTCGTGGCCTCCGTCGCGGCGTCGGCGAGTGGGCCAGACGAGGCTGTAGTCAGCGAAGAGACGGCACGCAACGTCTCGTCGCAGGGGACGCGGGATCCCCTCACCCCCCTGCTCTCCACCAAGCTGCGCGCGCCCCGTCCGCGCGCGCAGGTCGTGCCACGTCCTCAGTTGACCGAGCGACTCCAGCAGGGAGCTGCCGGTGCGCTCACGCTCCTCTCGGCACCCGCTGGATTTGGCAAAACGACCCTGCTCGCCCAGTGGCTCGCCGAGAGCGGTAGATCTGCCGCCTGGCTGTCGCTTGAGCCGGAGGACAATGAGCCGGTGCGCTTCCTCTCCTATCTGATTGCCGCTTTGCAGACCCTCGATCCACACATCGGCACGACAACGCTCTCGCTCCTGCACACGCCCCAGCCCGCGCCCCCGGAGACCATCCTCGCCCTGCTGATCAATGAGCTTGAGCAGCGTGAGAGAGGAGCGTTCATCCTCGTCCTCGATGACTACCACGTCATCACCGCCGAGCCGCTTCACCGGGCGCTGTCGTTCCTCCTGGAGCATCTGCCACCCCAGATGCACCTCATCCTTGCGACGCGCGCCGACCCGCCGCTGCCACTGGCGAGGTTGCGAGCGCGCAGTCAGTTGACCGAACTGCGCGCGCTCGAACTGCGCTTCAGGTCCGCTGAGGCCGACGTCTTTCTCGAGCAGGTGATGGGACTGAGGCTTGCGCCTTCAGACGTGGCGACCCTACAGACCCGGACGGAGGGCTGGATCGCTGGTCTGCAGCTCGCCGCGCTCTCGCTGCGGGGCAGAGCCGATATCCCCGCCTTTCTGGCCGCCTTCACCGGCAGCCATCACTTCGTGCTGGACTACCTGTCCGACGAGGTCCTCACGCGGCAGCCTGCGGAAGTACAGGCATTTCTGCTCCGTACCTCGATCCTGGAGCACCTCAGCGGACCCCTTTGCGAGGCAGTCACCGAACAAGGCGGCGGCCAGGCCATGCTGGAAGCCCTTGAGAAGGCGAACCTGTTTGTAGTCGCGCTGGATGAGGAGCGGGGTTGGTACCGCTACCATCAGCTCTTCGCCGAGGTCTTGCACAACCGCCTGCGACAAGCAGAACCCACACTCGTTCCTGAATTGCATGGTCGAGCCAGTCTGTGGTACGAACGCCAGGGGCTGGCTGTCGAAGCGGTGCAGCATGCCTTCGCAGCATCTGACGTTGAACGGGCCGCCAGTCTGGTTGAACGCATTGGTATGCAAGTCGGGTACCGGGGGCAGGTCCATACCCTGCTGGGCTGGCTGAACGCCCTCCCCGACGTGCTCGTCCGTACACGTCCCGCCCTGTGTATTGCCCATGCCCTCACCCTGATCTTCACCGGTCAGATGGAGGAGGCAGAGGCTCGTCTGCGCGATGCTGAAAGCTGTATCCAGGTGGATATGCCGGTCGCGCAAACGCGGGCCATCCGGGGACAGGTGACCGTGATTCGTGGCAACATCGCGCGCTACCGCGGCGATCTCGCGCGCAGTGTCACGCTCTCGCTCCAGGCGCTGGAACTCCTGTCGGAAACGGAGATCATGCGTGCGGGCGCACAGGTGTATGCAGCCCAGGCTTACCTGGTGAGCGGAGATGTGACCTCCGCCAGCGAACGCCGGGCCGCCTCGGCAGTGCAGTCGGCACGCGCCTCGAACCAGCCCTTTCTTCAGTTGAGAAGTATCATCACCCTGGCCCGGCTGCAGGTGCTGCAAGGCAGGCTGCACCAGGCTGCAGTCACCTACGCGCAAGCCGTGCAGGTCACCTCCGGCCAGGAGATGTTACGGGTGCTGACCAGCGGCCCCGCCTACTTCTTCGGCCTGGCCGATGTGCTGCGTGAGTGGAACGACCTGGATGAGGCCTCGCACACGCTCGCACTCGGCATGGAGGTACTCGAAAGCGGGACCCTGCTGGTGGACGCCGATGTAGTCCTGCTGGGGTACACCACCCTGGCTCGCCTGCACCAGGCGCTTGGCGCGTACAGCGAAGCGCTCAGCACCATTGACGCTTTCATGAACCTGACACGCCAGCAACAGGTCCTCCCTCTGCTCGTCGCTCAGATGGCCGCCGTGCGGGCACACATCGAGCTGGCGCGGGGCAACCTGATGGCGGCTCTGCGTTGGGCGGATGCAAGTGGCCTGTCCAGCGACGACGAGCTGAGTTATCCCCGCGAGCGCGCGTACCTGACGCTGGCCCGGGTGCGCATTGCGCAGGCGCTAGCTGACCCGGCGGGTCACGAAACCCTGGGGACTGGTGCTGTCCTTCAGGACGTACTTTCCCTCTTAACTCGCTTGCTTGAGCACGCCCAGACCAAAGCGCGCATGAGCAGCGTACTGGAAATCTTGCTGGTGCGCGCGCTCGCTTTTGCCGCCCAAGGCGACGGGGCCCAGGCGCTGGCCTCACTCGAGCGTGCGCTGACGCTCGCCGAGCCAGAAGGCTACCTTCGCCTGTTCGTCGATGAGAGAGAACCGGTCGTGGCGTTACTGCGTCAAGCGTACGCACAGGAGATCGTTCCTGAGTATGTCGCCACGCTCCTCGCGGCAGCAGGAGAGCCTGCCCCGGTTGCCGCTCCTCTTGCTGGCTCGCTTCTCGAGCCGCTCACCGAGCGCGAACTCGAGGTCTTACGGCTGCTGGTGAGGGGCCTGTCTAACGCCGCGATGGCGCGGGAGCTCATCATCACCGTCGGCACGGTGAAAAGCCACGTCAGCCACATCTATGGCAAACTGGGCGTCCAGAGCCGCACGCAGGCGATTGCCCGTGCCCACATCTTGCACCTGCTCTAGGCCGCTCCTCACCTACGCCTCGTTGACCGCTTTCATCCAGTACCTTCTCTCTCCCCTCCTTCCATACGTATGCTGCGGCTTTCGTGAAAATCAACCTCACAATCTACCTTTCGATAGATGTCGCATCGCCTGGTTGAGCTGCATACTGAGAGGAGTGCTGAAGAAGCACAAGACACACGTCATGAGGGAAGCACCATGAACTGGTATGAAATTCGCGTCCAGGGGCACCTTGACCAGCGCTGGTCGGAGTGGTTCGAAGGACTCGCCATCACTTACGACGCCGATGAGAACACGGTGCTGCGCGGTCCTCTCGCTGATGAGGCGGCACTCCATGGAGTGTTGATCAAGGTGCGTGACCTGACCTTGCCGCTACTGGCGGTCAACAGAGTTGAGGCCCTCGGAGAAGAGCAAGGAGGTCACGATGCATAACTCACCGTGAATCGTTCCTGATTGCCAGTAGGTGAAACGTAAAAGGACAAGCCCATGAACCCACAGATGCATATAGAAGCACAACATGAACGGCCATCGTATTCGGACATCGCTTTGAGCGACACAGACCTACTGACCAGGTGGGGCTTCACCCAACATGAGGTCGCCTCGCTGCTCTGGCTACAGCAGTGGTACCAGACGGGCGGGAGCGACCGCGCCAACATAGTGCGCCACCTGGAGTTTCTCCGGTTGCTGATCCACAGCGGCGAACTGGAATTGTAGCGAAAAAAATAGCAGAGCATCTGTCCTGCTTCTTCACTGTGAGAAAGGAAAACGTATGCAACCACAGGCACTCGCCATCGAAACGGCAGGTCTCAGCAAACAATTCGGGCGGCATCGCGCCATCGATAGCTTGAACCTGGCGATCCAACAGGGAACCATCTTCGGCTTCCTCGGACCCAACGGCGCGGGCAAAACCACCACCATCCGCATGCTGCTCGGACTCATCCGCCCAACAGGCGGCGGAGGACGCATCCTGGGCCACGATATCGAGCGCGAGCGTGCGGCCATTTTGCCGCACGTCGGCGCCATCGTCGAGTCGCCCGCCTTCTACCTGTCCCTTTCGGGCCGCGATAACTTGCGCCTGCTGGCACGGACAGCAGGAAGCGGGGATGCCCGCACTCTCGCCGACGTATTGGGGACGGTTGGCCTCTCCGGTCGGGCAGGCGAGCGGGTGAAGACCTACTCGCTGGGCATGAAGCAGCGCCTGGCGATTGCCGCTGCCCTGCTCAACTCCCCGCAGCTCATCTTCCTGGACGAGCCGACCAACGGGCTCGACCCGGCGGGTACCGTCGAGATCCGTGAGCTGATCGGGCAACTCGGTGCGAGCGGTCACACGATCTTCCTCTCCAGCCATCTCCTGCACGAGGTCGAGCAGGTGTGTAGCGAGGTGGCCATCATCAACCACGGCAAGCTGGTCACCCAGGGACGCGTCGCCGACCTACTCAGGCAGGATGCCACCTTGCTGGTCGAGGCCGAGCCGCTCTCGACCCTCCAGGAAGTGGCCGCACGCTTTGGCGTACCAGCACAGATTCAGGGCCTGCGGCAGGTCGCGATAGCGCTGTCCTCAGAACGGACGCCCGCCTTCGTGAGCGCGCTGGCCGAGGCCGGGGCGCAGGTCTACCAGGTCACGCCCCAGCACGCCTCGCTGGAACACCTTTTCCTGGAACTGACCGACAATGCGCCCGGCACCAAGGGGGCGCATGAGACACACGTGGCGACAGCCACAGAAAGGACCCACCATGATCTCTCTGTTGCGAGCTGATCTCTTTAAAACGCGCAAGCGCGCCATGGGCTGGGTGATGCTCGCCATCGCCGCCCTCACCATCGTCCTGGTCATGCTCAATAGCGCCTTACAGGATCCGTCACACGTGACCTATGCCTTCCCTGGCGGACTGCTCCCGGTCGGGGCGATCTTGCCGCTGCTGGGTGTGCTGGTCATGATCTTCCTCGGCGCGACCGCCGTGGGCAGTGAATACGGCTACGACACCTGGAAAAACCTGCTCGTGCGCCATCCTGGCCGTGTGGTCTTCATCCTGAGCAAATGGCTCATGCTGGTGGTCGTCCTTGGTCTCGGACTGCTGGTGCTGCTCCCCCTGGTGCAGGCAGTGGGGCTGCTGCTCGATGCGGCACTGCGGCTGCGGGGTACCGCTGCGCCTCAGCTCGGCACGGTCCTGCTCCTGCTCCTCACGCAGGCAGTCGCGCCGCTGGTGGCGGGCTCCTTCGCCATCCTGGGCGCGGTCATCGGGCGCTCCTCGGTCGCCGGGATCATCGCCGGGATCGTCTGGTTCCTCGGCGATGAGTTGCTCGGTGCGGTGTTGCAACCGGCGAGTTTGAGCGCCGCCCTCCACGTCCTCCAAGCACAGATCACCGGGGTGGCGGTGCCGACGCTCGCTACCGTAGTGGCGTCACTCGCGGCGGCGTTCTACCTGATCGCGCCTGTCACAGTGGCGACCATCATCTTCCGGCAACGCGATATGGTCGGGGCCGGATAGGCAGAGCTTTTCAAGGTCGTTTTTCCGCAGGGGTGGGAGATCTGTCATCCAGGCAAAAGAGCTGTAATCCCCTGTGGTAGAGCCCCTGATGTTTAGTGCCAGCAATGGCAGAAAGCAATGGTTCAGAACATGAGTCTCTCTCGAACAGTCACACGTTATGTCCTCCTCTGTTGTCTGCTCGTGCTGTTGGTAGCGCCCTTCACGGCGCTTCCCGTAGCCGCTGCATCGCACTCCGGCTCGCCCGATTTTGCCAGGATCGATGCGTTTGTCAACGCGGAGATGCAAGCGAACCCCATTCCAGGGGTAGCCCTGGGCATTGTCCACGGCGACCAGGTCGTTCACCTGCATGGGTTCGGCACGGCCGACTCGACCGGGCGAGCGATCACACCCCACACCCCATTCGTGATCGGCTCACTGACGAAATCCTTCACCGCGCTCGCCATGATGCAACTGGTTGAGGCTGGCAAGGTGGAGTTGGATGCGCCCGTGCAGCGCTACCTTCCCTGGTTCCGCGTCGCCAACCCCAGTGCCTCCGCGCGTATCACGGTACGCCAGTTGTTGAACCAGACCAGCGGGATACCCGAGGCTGATACCGCGACTAACAGCACGACGGTGGAGCAACAGGTGCGCGCTCTCTCCACCGTCGCTCTCGACCGACCAGTAGGCAGCAGCTACGAATACGCCAACGCCAACTACGATACGCTCGGACTCATCGTCCAGGCGGTCTCCGGAGTGTCGTATGAGACCTACATCCAGCAGCACATCTTTGCTCCCCTGGCGATGCATGACAGTTTCGCCTCGGAGCAGCAAGCCATACAAGATGGACTCGCTCAGGGGTATCACTGGCTCTTCGGCCTTCCCTCTCCAACGCATGATTACCGTCCGAATTTGCTGCCTGCCGGCTTTCTCATTTCCAGTGCCGAGGATATGTCCCATTACCTCATCGCGCAGATGAACGACGGGCGCTATGGCACGGTTTCGGTGCTCTCGCCGACAGGAATTGCCACCTTGCATGCACCCGCCGTTGCGGCAGATGCATCAGGCTCTACCTACGGCATGGGGTGGATCAATCTGTCACCCCAGGCCAGCGGGATCGATCTGCCGCTCCTCTGGCACAGTGGTGACACCGACAGTTTTCATGCGGAGATGTTCATCGAGCCAAAGGAACACTGGGGCGGGATCGTGCTGATCAACGCAACAGGCAACAACGAGCTCACCCATCCCGCACTCCAACGGGTCTTCGCAGGCGTGGCCAACCTGCTACTGGTGGGTCGTGAGCCGGCTGCTGCGTGTTGGTTTCAGGGTTTGGCCTGTGGATTGAGCTTGAAGACACTCTACCTCGTCATCGATAGTATCCTGGTGCTGGTAGCAGCGTTGGTGCTGTGGTCGGCACTGCGACTGCCATGGTGGTACAAGAAGATGAGGAAACGTTCGCAGCATCGCCTGCTGCGTGGAGTTCTCCCACTGGTCTATGGGCTGGTCCTGTCTCTGGTCCTCTTCATTGGCTTTCCCTTGCTGATTGGAGAGGGTGATCAGTGGCATGTGCTCGTGCATACCCTTCCTGATCTCAGCTATTGGCTCCTGGCGACCCTTGCGCTCCTCGTCATCACGGGGGTCGTCAAGGTGGTGCTCACGGTTCGTATCCTGCGGCGGAAAGAAGCAGATACAGCTCTGGTGACACCAGCAGCTCCCAGCCCAAGTCTCACGTAAGCCATCCCATAAGCGTGGCAGTGGTGCCGTACCGACCATCCGTCGGCTTCCACCGCTGCCACCAGGTGCAATAGGAGCAGCATGCTCCCATCTTCAGGAGGGACATCGATGCAAGCACAAGCACTCGCCATCGCGCATGGCGGGGCTCACCAAGCAGTTTGGCCGGCACCGAGCCGTCGATACCTCGAACCTGGCGGTTCACTCCGGTTCCGTCTTCGGCTTGCTGGACCTAATGGCGCGGGCAATACCACCACGGTGCGCCTGTTGTTAGCCCTCATCGCCCCGACGGGTGAGATCGCCATCGTGGTCGGCCACCTGGTGGGGAGCGGGAATCAGGTCATTCGATGCTCGGTCGGCATCCTCACGGAGACGCCAGGCCTCTACGGGCGGTTGAGCGCGCAGCAGAACCTGACCTTCTTTGCCCGCCTCTACGGCAGTCTGCACCACAACTGGAAACGCCGACCTAGTAGAAGGAGGAAATGATGTCATCGCATACCACGCCTGATGAGGCACTGACCACACCGCCTGACACCCATGGACACGTGTCCGAAGATCGTACGCTTCGGTTCCCTGATGGACGCAGGCTCAGCTATGCCGTCTATGGCACGCCTGGTGGTCGGCCCGTGTTCTACTTTCATGGGTGGCCTAGTTCTCGGCTGGAGGCACGTCTTCATGAAGCGACTGCGCTGCAAAAAGGCGTGTGCCTGATCGCGATGGATCGGCCAGGCTTTGGCTTGTCCGATTTCCAGCCTCGTCGTACTATCCTGGATTGGCCGCAGGATGTCCTTGCGGTGGCTAATGTGCTTGGCATTCAGCGGTTTGCCATCATCGGCGTGTCCGGGGGAGGTCCCCATGCGCTCGCCTGTGCCTCGCTGATCCCGGAGCGGTTAACGACCGTCGCCCTGATCGGGAGTATTGGACCCCTCGATGAGCCGCACACTACCGCGGGCATGATGCCGCAAAACCGCCAGCTCTTCTCCCTGGCACGCCGTGCTCCCTGGCTCCTGCGCCTGTTCATGGAATGGCACGCACGCCAGATGCGACGCGATTTCGCCCATTTCATTCCGCGTGTCACCAAAGACATGTCGGCAGCGGATCACGCCGTCTTCGCCTCGCATCCGCAGATGAGATCCCAAATGCGGGAAGCCTTCGTCGAGGCGTGCCGGTCAGGCGCACGTGGAGCGAGTTGGGAAGCCTGGCTCTTCGCTCAGCCGTGGGGTTTCCGGCTGATGGACATCTCCAAGGAGATTCTGCTCTTGCAGGGAGAAGACGATCGCAATGTGCCTGTTTCGATGGGACGCGCCCTTGCTGCGGCTCTTCCACACTGCCAGGCCACCTTCTATCCTGGGGAGGGGCATCTCTCGCTCTTCCTCCATCTCGCAGAACTGTTTGACCAGATCACAGCTGAGTAAGGCACTTGCTTCTGCTGCCATTTGCCGTCTGCTTTCATAAGCAAAGGAGACACAACATGTTTACCGATGAAACAAGACCATCGACTGTGGCCTCACCATACCTAGAGATGATACCGGAGCGAGTGTTGATGGATGAACCGGTGCGCATCCGCGTGCTGGGGTGTACCCCACACCAGCGCATGACCCTCACGACACAGATGACCGACGACGGGGGGAGACAGTGGACCTCCTGTGCGACGTTTAAGGCCGATGCAGAGGGAAACGTAGACCTTGCGGCGCACACTCCGCTGGAAGGGTCATACACCGGGTGCGATCCGATGGGACTCTTCTGGTCGATGGCACCAGCCTCCCATCCACACCGCATGGACTACTTCAACAAACTGCGCGCGTATCCCATGACGTTCACGCTTGAGATTGACGCCCGTCCGATTACCACCGCACACCTCGAACGAACGTTTCTGGGCCCGCATGTGGTGAGGCAGCCCGTACGAGCAGATGGGTTGGTCGGCACGCTGTTCCATCCTGCTGGAGCTTCCCACTCTCCAGGTATCCTGGTCCTGGGTGGTAGTGAAGGAGGGCTGCCTGAGGCCCTGGCCGCATTACTGGCCTCACACGGCTATGCCACCCTGGCCCTCGCCTATCACGGAGTGGAATCGCTGCCCAAGACGTTCGTGGAAATTCCTCTGGAATACTTCGCAACTGCGTTGGAGTGGATGAGCCGACAAGAGCAGATCGAGCCTTCCAAGCTGGCACTGGTGGGTGTCTCCAAAGGGGGCGAACTGGCGCTGCTGCTAGGAGCAACGTTTCCTGCGGTGAAAGCGGTGGTCGGCTATGCTGCGAGCGGCGTTGTGTATCAAGGGCGAGATATGAAGCATAAACGCTCCTCGTGGTCCTGGCAGGGCAAGCCTGTCCCGTTCGTGCCTTACTATTATACGCCTGGGATGGCGCTGCGTTCCGTCTGGAGCGTCATCACGCGTACTCCAACCCCACTGCTCCCCATGCATACAGGCTACCTCTCAGATCAGCGACTAGTGGAGCCGGCTAGTATTGCGGTGGAGCGGATCCAGGGGCCCATCTTGTTGTTTGCGGGACAAGAGGACCAGATCTGGCCGTCCGCCACATTCGCGGAGATGGTGACGAAACGGCTAGGCGAGCACCAGCATCCCTATCCTGATCGCCACATCTGTTATGAACACACCGGTCACCTGACGTTTCCCATCCCGAACCTGCCGATGCCAATCATACTGGCCAGGATGGTCGGCGGAACGCCACTCGGCAATGCGCGTGCCGCTACCGATGCCTGGTCACACATACTGCTCTTTTTAGAGGAACACCTCGCTTAGCTGGAAGCGATGAAGCGATGAGGACTCGCTCTCAAAACGCGTTTTGAGAGCGAGTCAACTATTCTTACGAGCTAGTTTTGCACGAATGCTGGCGCTGCACTTGCTCCAAGTCTCGTTAGTCTACATCCAGACGTTGATGATTCAAGATGACCAAAGAGGATTTGCGGGGATTGACACCGCTGATCTACAGCATGCCAATCTGTATGGGCTTAAA
>Ga0070698_100005373_pt1 | contig 14009 bp, 13 predicted proteins | sample KBSK1502metaG_FD_65477 | JGI IMG/M metagenome (GOLD analysis project Ga0070698, IMG submission 65477) | Corn, switchgrass and miscanthus rhizosphere microbial communities from Kellogg Biological Station, Michigan, USA - KBS K1-50-2 metaG | ecosystem: Host-associated > Plants > Roots >...
CAGCTTCCTCCCGTTGATGTCTCGGGTGAACCCTCGCTTGAGCAGGATGTTCAACTCCAAAAGGCAGTTGAGATGTTGAAGACCTGGAAGATCTTCAAGGAGCTTCCTCGCGCTTCTTAATGGGGGGCTGCTGTTGTGCCGAGGTGATCGCCTCCAGCAGTCGCTCTTCCGATCCCGAGAACCCGGGCACCGTGCGCAGCAGGTGCGACCGCACCAGCTGTTCCAGATCGGTCAATGTGGTGATGCAGAGGCGGGTATAGAGGTACGCCACGAGTGATTCGGATAGCCCTGGGAGCTGTGCCCAGGCTTTCACGGCGTCTGGAAGCGGTGTCCGCAAAGCTTCATAGGCCTGGATTGTTCCAGTTCTGAGAAATTCTTCAATCTTGTCCGCCAGGTCCTGGCCGATTCCATCAATATCTTCCAGCGCCTGCTGTGAGGCGACGTCTGCAATGTCTTCCTCCAAGGCCTCGATGGTATCCGCTGCCTTCCGGTAGGCTCTGACCCTATAGGGGTTCGCCCGCTGGGAGGCTAATCGTTCCGCGATCGACCGAAAGATGGTTGCGACTTGCTGGTTGTGTTGTGGGGTGGATATCATAGACCGTAGTGGCGCTATTCTGACGTGATCAAGGTGCGGGGGCAAGGGGAAAGGCACGATCAGGTTTATTGACATTAGGAATTCTGCTCCCCTAGGATGAGTGACGATGGCGGAAGCGATTCAGATCCAGGTGAATGGCGAACAGCGGGGCTGTCGGTCTGATGCCACAGTTGGGGATTTGCTGCGTGAACTCGCCATCAAGACCGAGCGCGTGGCGGTGGAACTGAACTTGGAAATCATGGATCGCAAAGACTTCGATCACCGTAGTCTGAAACAAGGGGATCGAGTGGAGATCTTGAGCTTCATCGGCGGCGGTGCGCCAATGGATGCTCAGGGCAAAGGGAGGGGTTTCGTCCATGCAGAATGATCGGTTGATCATTGCCGGTCGTGAGTTTACGTCTCGGCTGTGGGTTGGGACCGGGAAGTATAAGGACTTTGCCGAAACCAAGAAAGCCATTGAGGCGTCGGGAGCCGACGTGGTGACGGTGGCGGTGCGGCGCGTCAATATTACCGATCGCTCCAAAGATAACCTTCTCGATTATCTCGACCCGAAGAAGTACACCATTCTTCCCAACACCGCTGGCTGTTACAACGTGGAAGATGCCGTGCGCTATGCCCGCTTGGCCAGGGCCGCCGGCGTGTCTGATTTGATCAAGCTGGAAGTGCTCGGTGACGAGAGGACCCTCTTCCCCGATACGGCCGGATTGATCGAAGCGACGAAGATTCTCGTCAAAGAAGGCTTTATCGTGCTGCCCTATACGAATGACGATCCCATCGTGGCCCAGAAGCTCGTCGACATCGGGTGTCCCGCCGTCATGCCGTTGGCGGCGCCGATTGGGTCTGGACTCGGTATCCGCAATCCATATAACTTAAAAATCATCATGGAAATGGTCAAGGTGCCGATCATTGTTGATGCCGGCGTCGGGACCGCGTCCGATGCCGCCCTTGCGATGGAATTAGGGGCGGACGCTGTACTCATGAACACGGCCATCGCCGGGGCTCAAGATCCCATTGCCATGGCCGAGGCGATGAAATATGCGGTGTATGCCGGTCGGCTTGCGTACAAGGCCGGACGAATCCCGCGAAAACTGTATGCCACAGCCAGTAGTCCCATCGAGGGTATGCTCTGAGTGGTGATTGCTCGCCGAACGTTTTGTTATGCCACAGCTTGAGTCGCGGCTGTTCCTGGTGACGGATCGTCATCAGACCAAGGGGCGTCCGTTGGTCCCCCTTCTGCAGCGAGTTCTCACAGCCGCGGCACCAGTGATTCAACTCCGTGAGCGTGATCTCTCAGCCAGGGAACTCGTGACGCTTGCGCTTGAGCTGCAGGCGGTGACGGCCTCGCGCAGGTCCCAACTCCTGATCAATGATCGGATCGATGTCGCATTGGCGCTGGAAGGAGTCGGCGTCCATTTGCGCAGCAATAGTCTGCCTGTTTCGGTCGCACGGCAGGTGCTGGGGACCCAGCGTCTTCTGGGTATTTCCGTGCATGCGGTAGAAGAGGCGGTGCAGGTGGAGTCGCAGGGGGCAGACTACATCGTCCTCGGCCCGATCTACGAGACACCATCCAAACAGATGTTCGGTCCGCCGCTCGGCATTCACACTCTTGAGAGGGCTTGTCGACTGGTCCGCCTCCCGATTATCGGGATTGGCGGAGTGACGGCGGCGCGTGCGCGTGAGATGCGGCGTGCCGGGGCCTTCGGTGTGGCGGTGATCACGGCGGTTCTCGGCGCGGCTGATGTAGAGTCGGCGACGCGTGAGTTGCTCGATGCCGTGACGCTCTTACCGTGATGTCTGTCACGCACGACCATCACGCTGCAAGATGCTGTCGTCCGGTTGACCACCCCGGAAACGGGTGATAGAATCCGCGCAGACAAGGACTTCTCGATTCAGCAAGGGGTTTCGCTTTCTTCGAGTGGCGCCATGGACGGCAAGAAAGAAAGTCCGAGTCGATTCCGGTCTCTCCGAGATTCCGTCACGCAGATCACGAAGCGGTTGACTGAAGGAGAAACGGGCGTGGCACAACGCAACGACGAACATGTTCGCGAGGTTGAAAAGCTTCGTGTGCAGATCCAGTCGATGGAAGAAGAAATCCGTCGACTGTATCAATCCCGCTATCAGCTCGACCAAGCCACCAAACAGAACGAAAAGCTTGTCACCACACTCCAGGAAGCGAAGGTGCAGATCGAAGCGTTGCGTGCTGAAGTTGAGAAACTGACCGCGCCTCCCTCGGCCTACGCCATCTTTTCTAGTCTCAATGCTGACGGGACTGGAAATGTCTATGTCTCTGGACGGAAGATGAAAGTCAGCGTGCACCCGTCGATCAATGGGAATGCGATGCGTAAGGGGCAGGAAGTGGTCCTGAACGAAGCGTTGAACGTCATTGAAGTCAAGGGCTACGATATCCAGGGCGAAGTCGTGCGGCTCAAAGATGTGCTGGAAGGTAACCGTGCCCTGGTGACGCTGCATTTCGACGAAGAAAAGGTTGCAGAACTCGGTGACCCGCTGTTGGCCGAACGATTGAGCGTCGGCGACCATCTGCTCTATGATCCTCGCTCCGGCTATGTCGTCGAAAAGTTGCCGAGGTCCGAGGCGGAAGAATTGGTATTGGAAGAAGTGCCCGATGTCGACTATGAACACATCGGCGGGTTACAGCACGAGTTGGAGCAAGTCCGGGATGCGGTGGAGTTGCCGTTCCTTCATCCGGCCCTGTTTTCAGAGTACCAGTTGAGTGCGCCCAAGGGGGTCTTGCTCTATGGACCGCCGGGCTGCGGGAAAACCTTGATCGCCAAGGCCGTTGCGAACTCGATCGCAAAGAAGCTCGGGCATCTTACGGGAAAAGAGGTTCGGAGTTACTTCTTGCATGTGAAGGGCCCGGAGTTGCTCAATAAGTATGTCGGTGAGTCCGAGCGCCAAGTCCGCGAAGTCTTCAAGAAAGCGAAAGAGCGGGCGGCGGACGGTAATCCCGTCATCGTGTTCTTCGACGAAATGGATGCGCTCTTCAGAACGCGAGGCACCGGGATCTCTTCCGATATCGAATCGACGATCGTCCCGCAGTTTCTCTCGGAAATCGACGGCATGGAACGGCTCCGCAATGTGATTGTGATCGGAGCCAGTAATCGCCAGGATCTCATCGATCCGGCCGTCCTCCGCGCCGGACGGTTAGATGTGAAGGTCAAGGTGGGTCGTCCCGATGCGGTGGCGGCCAAGGATATTTTCTCGAAGTATCTGAGCAGCGACCTGCCGTTTGCCGAGGAAGATTTGACACGCCATGGCGGAGACGCCAAGGCCTTAGTCGAGCAGATGACCGATCTCACGGTCGGGGCGATGTATGCTTCCTCGGAAGAAAATAAGTTCATCGAGGTCACCTACGCGAACGGTGAAAAAGAAGTACTCTACTTCAAGGATTTCGCGAGCGGTGCGCTGATCGAAGGTATCGTGTCGCGCGCAAAGAAATTTGCCGTCAAGCGGGCGATCGCGAAGGAAGGCCGTGGCCTTCGATCCGAGGACTTGATCCGCGCCATTCGGGAGGAGTTTAAGGAACACGAAGACCTGCCCAATACGACCAATCCTGACGACTGGGCGAAGATCTCCGGGAAAAAAGGCGAAAAGATCGTGCATCTTCGGACGATCAGCGGAGGCCCGGGCGACTCGCGTCAGATCGAAACCGTTACGACAGGGCACTATCTCTAACAGGCTGCGGAAAAACTCTGTGGGCAGGCCAGGGCGTCACAGGTTTGCAAGTGTGGCACAAGAGGAGAAGTCCACGCAGGATGCTCAAAAAGGCCGTCCAGCAAGGCCGCAGCAAGCGAAGAGGCGAGGCGTACGCTTCGGTACGTTGATCCTCTGAGCGAAGCGAGAACGCCGCTGGCGGACTTTTTCAGCATCCTGCTAAGACGTCGCACCCATGCAGGAATCTACCGCATTGACGACTCCCCGCGTACTGGGATCAGAAACAGAATTCGGTATCGCGTCACGCGATCCTGCCGCCGCAGATCCCGTTTCTAATTCCATCGCCGTCATCGGGCACTATCCAGGCCTGCCGGCTCCTTTGGCCGTCTGGGACTATGAAAATGAGAACCCGCTGCTCGATGCGCGTGGATTCGAAGTCGAGGGGGAGCGGGAGCGGCCCAATCCCGAGTACAATCGTCAGCTGAATAAGGTGCTGGCTAATGGGGGGCGCCTCTATGTCGATGGTGCCCATCCGGAATACTCCACGCCTGAGTGCACCAACCCGCGAGAAATCGTAGCCTTCGAACGAGCCGGTGAGCGAATCCTTGCCCAGTGCCTCGAACAGATGGCGCGCACCACCGGACGAGACTATTGTGTGGTGTACAAGAACAACTCGGACGGCAAGGGGAACAGCTACGGCTATCACGAAAACTATTTAATGTCTCGCGCGGTTCCCTTCGAGCGCATTGTGAAGGTTTTGACACCGTTCTTTGTGACGCGGTCAATTTTCGCAGGGGCTGGAAAGGTCGGCGCAGAGAATCAGACCGGTCCAACGGATTACCAGATCTCGCAGCGTGCGGATTTCTTCGAGTGCCTCGTCGATCTCAATACGATGGTCAGGCGCCCCATCATCAATTCACGCGATGAGCCGCATGCGGAGTATGGCAGGTATCGGCGGTTGCACGTGATTGTCGGAGATGCCAACATGGCGGAGCTTTCGACCTACCTCAAGGTCGGCACGTTGGCCATTGTCCTGGACCTTCTCGACGCCGGGGCAGATCTGCCGCAGTTCGAGTTGGACGATCCGGTCCGAAGCATCAAGCAGGTTTCCCGCGATCTGGGCATGAAGGAGACGCTCAAACTTACGGGGGGTCGTTCAACGACGGCGGTGGCGATTCAACGAGCCTATTTGAAGGCCGCCATGGGATACTATGCCTGTCGCGACCTGTCCCAAGTCACGAAGGATATTTTCGTCCGCTGGGAAGACGTGCTGGATAAGTTGGAGCAAGATCCTCGGCTCTTAGTGCGTGAACTGGATTGGGTGGCGAAGCGCCAGATGATGGAATCCTATATGGAGCGAAAGGGCTGTGGGTGGGACGATCCCCGGGTGCGTCTGATGGACCTTCAGTATCACGATGTCCGTCCTGACAAAGGCCTCTTCTTTACGCTCGAACGCAGCCACCTGATCGAGCGAATCGTGCAGGAGGTCGAGATCGCGCGAGCGGAATTCACCCCGCCTTCGGGGACGCGCGCCTATTTCCGTGGACGATGTGTCAGCAAGTTTGCGAAGTCGCTCTATGGGGTCAGCTGGACCTCGGTCCTCTTCGATGTCGGCAACAACCAGGTCAAAAGAGTGCCCTTGATGGACCCGCTCCGAGGCACCGCCTCGCTGACGAGTGACCTCCTCGATCAGGCCGAGACCGTTGACGCATTGCTGGCGAAGCTCAAGGCCTGATGAACAAGGACCCCTCGCGATTGATACTATGAAATTGCCATTTCTCCCCAACCACGACGACCCGAGTTTCTTCGACTTTTTGACCGAGCACCATCCCACGCTGACTCCGACCGGCCGTAGCGGATTCCTGCAGGCCCAGACCGCGGTCGAGCCGATGCGCGGGGCCGGCTCGATGAGCGTTCCTCATGCCACCACAGTGCTGGCGATCAAGTATCAACAGGGTGTGGTGATTACCGGAGATCGTCGAGCGACGGAAGGATTTCAAATCGCCGAGCGCCGGATCGAGAAAGTCTTCAAGATCGACGAGTATTCCGCGATGGCGATCGCCGGCGCGGCTGGTCCCTGCATCGAAATGGCCAAGCTGTTCCAAGTCGAGCTTGAGCATTACGAAAAGTTAGAGGGTGTGCAACTGTCTTGTGAGGGGAAGGCCAACAAGCTCGGACAGATGGTCAAGGCCAATCTGCCGATGGTCTTTCAAGGACTGGTCGTCATGCCGCTCTATGTCGGCTACGACTTGAAGCGTGCAGAAGGCCGCATCTTCAAGTACGATCTCGCGGGTGGCCGGTACGAAGAGTCGGATTACCATGCCATAGGGTCAGGCGGCAAAGAAGCGCGCAATACGATACGGGAGCATTTCCTCAAAGGCCTGGCCGAATCAGACGCTCTGAAGCTGGCCCTACTGGCTCTCTACAATGCGGCAGACGATGACGTTGGCACCGGGGGGCCGGATCTCGTGCGGGGCATTTACCCCACCGCGAAGATCGTCGACGCGACCGGCATCACCGATATCTCCGACCAGCAGATCCGTGGCATCTATGACGGGTTGATTGCGACCCGCCGTTCCAAGGAGAACTAAGCATGCCGATGCCCTATTACGTCTCGCCCGAGCAGATGATGCAGGACAAGGCGGAGTATGCCAAAAAAGGCATCGCCAAAGGCCGCTCCATCATTGCCATCGAATATGTGAACGGGATACTTCTCGTCGCGGAAAACCCCAGTGCTTCGCTGTATAAAATCTCCGAGATCTACGACAGCATCGCTTTCGCGGGGGCCGGCAAGTACAGCGAGTTTGAAAATCTCAGGAAGGCCGGCATCAGGCATGCGGATCTCAAAGGGTTCATGTACAGCCGGGAAGATGTGACAGCCCGCTCTCTGGCGAACGGCTACTCTCAAAGCCTTGGCACCATTTTCAGCCAGGAGCTGAAGCCGCTGGAGGTGGAAATCCTTGTGGTGCAAGTCGGGCGCAACGGCCAGGCCAATGAGATGTATCGTATTTCCTTCGACGGCAGCATCATTGACGAGCGTACCTTTGCGGTCATCGGAGGCAAGTCCGAGGCCGTGCAGGCCCTGTTAAAGGAGAAAGGGTTGACACAGGCCCCGGAACTCCAGACTGCTCTCACCCTCTCTATCACCGCACTCGAACACATCGGGAACCAGAAGCTCTCGCTGGAGAGCCTGGAGGTGGCGGTCCTGGATCGCACCCGCGACGGCAGAAAGTTCCGTCGTCTATCGCCCACCGATACCAAACAGCTCCTCGCAACCTAGGCTCTCTTCGACGGCGGCTCGTGCCCTTCTGTTGAAGAAGACGGGGCCGGCTGGTATTCTGTTCATACACGCATGTTGCAACCCAGTCCGCTGAGACGACGGATCTTCGGTTTGGAGAATGAGTACGGCCTCATTTTTTCTCCGAACGGGCGAGTCTATCTGCCGATGGAAAAGGTGCTGGGGTATATTTTTGAGGGTCTCATTCCGAACAGCTGGCCTTCCAACGCCTTTCTGGTGAACGGCGCTCGGTTTTACCAAGACACCGGCTGTCATCCTGAGTATTCCACCCCCGAGTGTGACAACATTCTCGATCTCGTTATACACGATAAAGCCGGCGAGCGACTTCTTGAAGCCTGCCTGCCGGCGGCTGAAGAACGATTGCGGGAAGAAGGTCTGTCCGGGGAAATCTACATTTTCAAGAACAATACAGATTCGCTCGGCAATACCTACGGGTGCCATGAAAACTTCCTCATGCGCCGCGACGTCGATTTTTGGAAAGTCACGGAGCAGCTCATTCCCTTCTTCGTCACGCGGCAGATCTATAGCGGAGCGGGAAAGGTACTAAAAGTATCCGGCAAGCCTCAGTACTTCATCTCGCAACGGGCACAACACATTCACGAGAAGACCTCCTCCTCGACGACCTCCTCGCGCAGCATCATCAATACCAGAGACGAACCGCATTCCGATGCGGAACGCTACCGACGGCTCCATATCATCGTCGGGGATTCCAATATGTCGGAGTTCGTGACCTATTTGAAGGTCGGCACGGCGACGTTGGTGCTGTCCATGATCGAGGAAGGGTACGCAGTCCAAGGGATGGAGTTCGAGGACCCCGTCAAAGCCATTCGGGAGGTTTCGCGGGATCCCACCTTGAAGCGCAAGATTAAGCTGGACGATGGTCGTCAGATGACGGCAGTCGAAGTTCAGCGGGTCTATCTGGATCGGGCGCAGGAATATTTGGCCCAACAGGAGCACGATCCGATCCTCGACGATGTGTGGCAACGATGGGCAATGGTGCTGGATAAGCTCGAAGAGGACCCGATGCAGCTCGTGCGCGAAATCGATTGGGTGACCAAGCGCCATCTTATCCAGTCCTATATCGACAAGAAGGGTTGCGGGTGGGACGATCCACGGGTGTTCCTGCTCGACCTCCAATTTCATGACGTCAAACGGACGCGCGGGTTGTACTATCTTATGGAGTCCCGGGGGCTGATCGAACGGGTGGTGGAAGAGGAAGCGGTGCAACGGGCCATGTCGACTCCGCCACAGACCACGAGGGCGAAGGTGCGAGGCGATTTCATCCGGTTTGCCCGCGCGAAGAATCGGTCCTATACGGTCGACTGGACCTATCTGAAACTCAATGGCTACTGGGAAGAAACGATTCTCTGTATGGATCCCTTCAGCGCCGTGAATCGGCGTGTGGATGAGTTGCTCTCGCAGGTGACGGGGCTACGGTTCTACCGATGATGATGACTGCTCTCACACAGACGCATGTGCGGATCTCACGGCTAGACCGAACGCTGATTACGGCCGTCGTGTTGCTGTGCAGCGTCTTTCCCGTCGAGTTGTTTTCCCATACGTCTCCTGCGCCGAAGGGCCTCGATGGACAATACAGCGGCAAGCAGGGGCAGGTGCTGGTGGTCAAGGTAAAGGGCGAAGAACAGGCGACGGAGTTGAAGGGCACGTTTCTGAGTCGGACGATTCCATTCTTCCGGGAATTCAGGCCTGGGGAGCCGGCCGGCTATATCGGGTTGCTCGGGATCGACATGCAGGACGAACCGGGGACCTATGAGCTTGCCGTCGAAGTGAAGCAGGGCGAACAGGCGAAACAGTTGAGCTTTAATGTCCTGGTGGCCAAAGAGAAGTTTGTCGTCGAGCATCTGACGCTGCCGAAAGAGAAGGTCGATCTGGATGAGAAGAGCGTGGCACGTTGGAAAGCCGAGCAACAATTGGTACATCAGGCGCTTGCAGAGAACTCGCGCCTGAAATTATGGCACAGCAGCTTCGTGGAGCCGGTAAACGGGAAACGAACCGGCATTTTCGGCAGCGTGCGGATCATGAACGGCAAACCGCGCAATCCGCACAATGGAGAGGATATCGGCGCGCCGATGGGGGCCGATGTCGCAGCCAGCAATGACGGTGTGGTGCGCTTGACCGTGGATCACGTCTTTTCCGGCAAAGGCGTCTTCATCGATCACGGCCTGGGGTTCTATACGATGTATTTCCACCTGTCGGAGGTGTTGGTCAAAGACGGAGATCTGGTCACAGCGGGACAGATCATCGGCAAGGTAGGGGCGACCGGCCGCGCCACCGGCCCGCATCTCCATTGGGGCGTAAAACTCAACGGCGCCCGCGTGAATCCCTATTCGCTGCTCGATTTACCCTTCAAAAGCGGTACGACACCTCCAAGTATGGTGACTGATCCCACGCCTGAAACTACAACAGATCCGCAAGCCGTGCCTATCAAAGAATAGCTGCCCAACCCGGCCTGCAGGACGCAACCGTTCCCGCGCTTCCGTGACGACCCTTCCGGACTCTGCTGGGTGGAGCCACCTGGCCAAGGCCACTCCGAGAGGCACGGCAGCGAAGCTTCTAGTGCAGCCGCTCCACTTTTACTGTGCGTGACCTGTCAACCCGCCGAGGATGTCTGGGAGATTTTCAGCGTTGGAACTGTTCTTCATGGAGGCGTTGATCTCGTCGAGTAGCTGGCTGGCTTCCGGGTTAATGGATTTGATGGTCTGCTGAAGATTGCCTGATATTAGTTCACGCTGAATCTGGGCCTCGGTGATTTTCCCTTCATTGATGTTCTGCTGCAGCATCTGTCCAAGCTGCTGCACTTTGGCAAGGACATCGGAGGGTAGAGCATCCAGGATGCCTGCCGTATTCTGAGATAGAGGGCCGCCTGGAGCCATTTGCGCGTAGACCTCTGCAAAGAGAAATACACAGCATGCGATTGTCAGTATGGCGCTCAATCTTGTCATAGCCTGCCTCTTCGTCTGTTCGTACACTTCGCTAAGGTCGTTGCGACAAGGAAAGTATCTCAGGCTTCCGGCAGGCTGTCAGCAAAATCTAGTAGTTCGACTCGAGGCTCGAAGGGGTCTTGTTGAGTACGGTTGCGGTGGCGCGCGAGAGGGCTTCGTCGTGCGTGTGGTCGAGGGTATAGACGCGGAATTGGACCAAGCGGGTAGGCAGCAGGTCGAGGAATTCTTCTAATGGGTCGGTTGAGATGCCTTTGGTGCCGGGGTCATACACATAGAGAGGGCTGCCGCGCCGGTCTTTCGGGTCTGGCCGTGGGTCGAGCGGCGCCATGTCGACACGGAACTCCACTTTTTGGAGGCGCGCCGGCAATTCTTTTTTGATCTGTTCTTCGAAGTGCACGTGGCTAGGAAAGTCCATGCCGCGTTCTTGGCCCTTTTCCTTGAGCACGGCGCTGTAGGCCATCTTCCATTTTACGTCGCGGACGAGAATCCGCTGCCATTCTGCACCCAGGCGCCGCTCGATGGCATGGCGTGAGGTCCTCCATCCCCGTACCTGTTCAAGTAAGGACCAGTCGGTCAGTGTCAGGTACTCGTCCATCTTCTTGCGAGGATCGTGGGGAAACAGGAGTTTCATGGTGTCGCCGAAAATGTCACGGAGGTGGATGTCGATCGCGCGCGTGGTCCGGTGATAGTAGACGTTGGAGTAGAGATACATGCGGGTATTGAGGAACATCTGTAGGGCAGGAAGGCCCGTCTTATGAATCGTAAATCCCTTGTCCGTGATGATCGTGTAGTGAATGAGTCTGGATAGATCGACCGGCCCGACCGCAACGCCGCACATATAGGAGTCGCGCAGGACATAATCGAGGTTATCGGCGGTATAGCTCCCGGAAATGACCGGTTGGAGCATGTTGAGCCATCGCGGAATGCGGGAGTTGTCTTTGCCCTTTTCCTTGAGAATTACATGCGCGATCTGATCGGGGTTGAGTTCCTCGCCTTTGGCGAATGGGCCTGACGGGCTGCGCCGGATCTTGCGGATGATCGGGCCGAGATGGTCGCGGATGATGATCTGTCCAAGTTTTTCGTGACTGGCATGGAAGGCATGCAAATAGTTGTCGTCGAAGAAATGGCAGAAGGGGCCGTGGCCGATGTCGTGCACGAGTGCCGTGATGCGGAGAAATTCTTCGACATAGTTCGCCGACGGGACCTCCTTTACCGCTTTCTTGAGAAACGGATAAAGATGGTGTGCAAACCGGCCTGCCACATGCATGGTGCCGAGTGAGTGGACGAAGCGGGTGTGTTCCGCTGAGGGATACACCCATCGGGCGCTTTGGAGTTGATAGATGTACCGGAGGCGCTGGATCCAGGGGGAGTCGATCAGGTCCTTTTCCGTCCGTTCGTGTGAGTCCGCAGCGGAGAAGGGCACGGTAAAGGAGACGTATTGGTGGATCGGATCGGCGATCAGCGCCGACCCATCATATGGAGCATTAGATTGATGAGCGAAATCAGACATGGCGAGCGATTATCTTAGCGTACATCTTGAGGGGGCGGCAATGGCTCTGTCTGGTCTGGTGGGTGCGACTGCCGATGTTTAGTCACGAAATAGTAGGCAAGTGGGTAGGCGAGTGCCGCACCGAGGAGGCTCAAGACAAATCCGCCAAGAAAGAAGGGCATGGCGTAGGGCATGACCTGTTCATAGATCGCGCCAAAACTCACATCATGCCAGTCAAAGGAGGGGCTGTCCGATCGGCCAAGCAGGAGCGCACCGACCCAGTAGGTGGCACCGAGGATAGGGACCAGGGTCCAGGGATTGTTGAGAAAGGCGCCTGCCATGAGCGCGAGAAAGTTGAGCCGCAATGCCCAGGCGCAGATGAGCACCATGACGGTGTGTAATCCGTAGGCCGGGGAAAAGCCAATGAAGACTCCAATGGCGAAGGCCAGCGCCGTTCGCTGCGGCGATTCTTGCAAATGGAGGACCTGCTTCAGCAGCGATCGAAATGAAGGGATCGTGGCCATGGCCGTCGTGGGTGACGCTGGTTACGTGAAATGTTCGTAACTGGTGTTCGCCAACCAGTGACGCTGGCCCCGGGAGGACACGGCCTGTATCCCGAAGCGAAGAGGGTGTATTTGTCCGATGCAGGTTAGGGGAAATCCTCGCTTGAGGGCTGTCTGTTCGAGTCGTGGCCGCTCTCGTGGTGATACGGTAAAGAGCAATTCATAATCCTCTCCTCCGGTCAGCGCGAGATCCACCGGATCGAGTTCCCGAGATGCTGCATAGGCGTGGCAGGCCGGCGATAATGGGAGCGCGCCCAGATCGAGGTCCGCCCCGACATGGCTTTCTTCGCAGATGTGGCGGAGGTCGCCGGAGAGACCGTCTGAGATATCAATCGCGGAGGTCGCGAAGCGATGGGTACTGAGCCACTGGCCTTCCGCGACGCGCGCGGTTGGACGCATGTGCCGTCCGATCAGAAATTGCCGGTGCCTAGTCGAGAGTGGAGCGGTGCGCGAGTGGCGTTTCGCAGGGGGTAGTGGTTCGTTCAAGAGTCTCAGGCCGGCCAATGCGTCGCCGATTGTGCCGGTCACGTAGAGGAAATCTCCGATTCTGGCACCGCTCCGAAAGAGGGCCTTACGGGGAGGGACGATCCCGATCAGCGTCACGCTGAGAAACCATCCGCCGCTCGAAGCCGACATATCTCCGCCGATGAGTCCTACGTGGTGCGGGCGGCAGGCGGCCATCATCCCTCGGTACAGTTGATACACATGGCGGCTGGTACCGGTGCGGGGAATCGCCAAGGCGACGAGCAGATGCTGCGGAGTTCCTCCCATCGCCGCGATGTCGCTGAGATTCGCTGCTGCGGCGCGGAAGCCGATATCATCCATCGTAGCGGTTCGGAGGTCGAAATGGACCCCTTCTGTGAAGAGGTCGGTCGTCAGCACTGTCCATTGGCCGGCCCGTGACGTGATGATGGCGGCATCGTCGCCGATTCCTTGAATCACCGAGGGAGTGTGGCGGCCATGGCGCCGGTGGATGGCTCGAATGAGTTCGAATTCGTGGATCGTGGGCTGGGGCTTCGTGCGGACCGTGGAGGCCATGCTAGCAGGCTCCTGAAAAACTATTCTGAGTTATGTTGAAATCAACGACCAGCATGTCCGAAGTCTTGTGGAAGCGTCCCTGCAGGATAGCCGAGGGAGTCTGGAGGGGCGCGCGAGACGGTGTGGGATTCCAATCTGTCCACGTCACGCCTTTCTCGCATGTCTCACGCTTCACGCGCCACAGCCTCTGGCGAGATTTGTCAGCATCCAGCTAGTGGAGTTGTAGGGGAGGTGTTACCGTGCTGGTTGCATGCACCGGCAGGGAGCGAGCGGCTCGCCCGGTCTTCGCGCGCGTGGCGTGTTTTCTTGAGTGCGGCTGCGGCTGGTGGGGCTTGCCCGTTGGACGTGTGGATTTCGAGCCACGTCGGAGAGCCACTTTCATGACATCATC
>Ga0070698_100005375_pt1 | contig 14005 bp, 6 predicted proteins | sample KBSK1502metaG_FD_65477 | JGI IMG/M metagenome (GOLD analysis project Ga0070698, IMG submission 65477) | Corn, switchgrass and miscanthus rhizosphere microbial communities from Kellogg Biological Station, Michigan, USA - KBS K1-50-2 metaG | ecosystem: Host-associated > Plants > Roots >...
GCGTTGCCGACCACCGAGCGCCTCTCTGAGGCCGAGGCGCTGGCTCCCGTACGCGCCTCCGTGATGATCTCGTCCAGCGCCTGGCTCAAGCTGCGGCCGCCGCTCGCTTTGACGCGAGTCTTCAGCCAGAGGACGTTGTCGGGACGAAGCGTGACGGAGACGGCTCGCTTATTCATACGATGATTATACGATAATCGCTCGAGGGCGGGATCCCTCCCGATCCCGGCTCGCCCGATCACCGGCGGGCGCTTCACGGGAATATCGGAGCCACGTCATGGGAAAGCCTCTCGAAAGGATATAACCGACACAGTGCCGCTGCTCGAGCTCGATTCGATCACCAAGGACTTCCCCGGCGTGCGCGCGCTCGACCGGGTTTCGCTGGATCTCCAAAAGCGAGAAGTTCACGCGCTCGTGGGCGAGAACGGCGCGGGCAAGAGCACGCTGATCAAGATCCTGTCCGGCTTCTACCCCCACGGCTCTTACGGCGGCGAGATCCTCCTACGTGACGCCCCCGCGCGTTTTCCGGACATGCGCGCCGCCGAGCGCGAAGGGATCGCGGTGATTGCGCAGGAGCTGGCGCTCGTCCCGGAGATGACCGTGGCGGAGAACCTGATGCTCGGACGAGAGCCCACCTCTCGGGGGCTGATCCGCTGGGATCGCTTGCGTTCGGCCGCGCGCCAAGCGCTTGCGAGAGTGGGGGCCGATCTCGATTGCGATACTCCAGTTCGAACGCTCGGCGTCGGGCAGCAGCAGATGGTCGAGATCGCCAAGGCGCTCGACAAGCGATCGGAGATCCTGATTTTGGACGAGCCGACCGCCGCGCTGCCCGAATCGGACACACGCAGGCTGCTCGACCTCGTGCGGGAGCTCCGCAGCCGCGGAGTCTCTTCGATCTACGTGAGCCACCGCCTCGAGGAAGTCTTCGCGATTGCGGATCGAATCACGGTCCTGCGCGATGGCCGCTCGGTCGCAAGCGCGCCGGTGCGCGACTGGACACCGGGACGCGTGATCGCGGCGATGGTCGGACGCGAGCTCGAGGCGCTTTCGGCCAGGCCGTCCTTTTCGCCGGGTGACATCGCTCTGTCGGTCGAAGGGTGGCAGGTGGAAGACCCGATCAATCCCGGACGCCTCGTCCTCGACGGAGTCTCTTTGGCGGTCCGCGAAGGTGAGATCGTCGGCGTTGCTGGCCTGATGGGCTCGGGGCGCAGCGCGCTGGTCAGCTCGCTCTTCGGGCTCGCGCGCGGTCGCGTCGGCGGCCGACTCAGGATCCGCGGTCGGACGGAGGAGGCTCCCTTTCGTCACCCCGCTGAAGCGATCCTAGCCGGTCTCGCGCTCGTCTCGGAGGACCGCAAGCGCTCGGGTCTCGTGGCCGAGGCTTCCGTCCTGGAGAACATGACGCTTCCGACCCTCGACCGATTTCGCCGGCGCGGATTCCTGGACGATTCAGCTCGAGCGCGTTCCACGCGCGAGCAGATCGAAGCTCTCGCGATCAAGACGCCTTCCACCGCGGCGCGCGTCGCCCAACTCTCGGGAGGAACGCAACAGAAGATCGTTCTCGGCAAATGGCTGCTCGCCAGGCCTCGCGTGCTGCTCCTCGATGAGTCGACGCGAGGCATCGACGTGGCCACGAAGGCGGAGATCCACCGGCTCGTCGGGCGTCTCGCGATGGAAGGAGTCGCGATCTTGCTCGTCTCCTCCGAACTGCCGGAGCTCTTGAGCCTCTCGCACCGCGTCATCGTGCTCTGCCAGGGGCGGCGGACCGCGAGCCTATCGGCTTCCGACGCAACGCCCGAAGCCGTCATGGCGGCCGCGACGGGAACCGTATGAACACCGCGCCACGAACAAAGCTCGCGGCGTGGCGCGCGTTGACCCTCGTTGCGGCGCTCGCTGTGATCTGGATCGTGTTCTTCGCGGCGACCCACGGGACCTTCGCGAGCCCGCGCAACCTCGCCCTCCTCGCCCGCCAGATGTCGGTGACTTCCCTTCTGGCCGTCGGGATGGTGCTCGTGATCGTGACCCGCGAGATCGACCTCTCCGTGGGAGCGATGGCGGGACTCCTCGGAGGCGTCGCTGCGATCGCGTTCGAGAAGGCCGGGTGGCCGCTCGGGCTCGCTTTTCTCGGCGCTCTGGCTCTGGGAGCTCTTCTCGGTTTTCTCCAGGGCTCGCTCGTGGCCTGGCTGCGGGTTCCTTCGTTCATCGTGACGCTGGGAGGAATGCTTCTCTTCCAGGGCGCGCTGCTCGGCGCGACCGGCGGAATCTCGATCTCTCCGGGCCGCCCTTTTCTTTTCATCGGCCAGGCCTACGTCCCTTGGCCGTTGGGATGGGCCATCGCGGTCCTCTTCACTGCTGGGCTGATCGCTGCGGCCACTCGAGGAGATGGCACGACTCGCTGGAAATGGCTCGGCCTTGCCGTTCTTCCGATTCTCTTCACGGCAGTCATGAACGCCTACCAGGGCATTCCGCTGCCGGTCCTGCTCGTCCTGCTCGTTGCCTCAGCGCTCTGGGTCATCGCGCGGCACACCCCGTTCGGCCGGCGTCTTTACGCGATCGGCGGCAACCGCGAAGCGGCTCTCTACTCGGGAGTTCGGATCGAGCGGCACATCGCCGTTGTCTTCTCGCTGATGGGGCTTCTCGGCGGCGTAGCCGGCATCGTCCTGACGGCGCGCGTCGGCTCGGCAACCTCCGACGCGGGGCGTTTGATGGAGCTCGACGCGATCGCTGCAGCGGTCATCGGCGGGACTTCGCTCCTGGGCGGCCGCGGCACCGTTTGGGGAGCGCTCCTGGGCGCCTTGATCATGGCCTCTCTGGACAACGGGATGAGCCTCTTGAACACCGAGCCCTACTGGCAGCCGATCCTCAAGGGAACGATTCTCGTCGCCGCCGTCGCCGCCGACATGACCAGTCGCCGGGAACGGGCGTGAGCGGCTTGCCCGCTCTCGGCGCGTGACGTAGGCTGCGCGCCGATCATGCGCGCTTGCGCGAAAGCGGTCGTTCTTGTGGTGCTCTGGATCGCGCCGGGATGCTCACGGCAATCCGCGGAGAAGGCGGGGACGACGCCCGCCGGCGGCAGGAAGATCCGCATCGGCTTCTCCATGGACACGCTCAAGGAGGAGCGCTGGCATCGAGATCGGGATTTGCTCGTCAAGCGAGCCGGGGAGCTTGGCGCAGATGTCTTGATCCAGGCCGCAAATGGGAATGACGCGCTCCAGAACTCCCAGGCCGAGAACATGCTCACCCAGGGAGTCGACGTCCTCTTGGTGGCGCCGCACAACGGCAAGAGCGCAGCGGTCATCGTCGAGGCGGCGCACAAGGCCGGCGTGCCGGTCATTGCGTACGACCGCCTGATCAACGACGCCGATGTCGATCTCTACATGTCGTTCGACAACGAGCGCGTCGGTCAGATGCAGGCCGAGTACTTGGTCCAACGCCGGCCCAAAGGCAACTACGTCGTCATCGGCGGCGCGCCCACCGATAACAACGCGCACCTCTACCACAAGGGACAGATGAAGGTGCTCGATCCGTTGATCAAACGCGGCGACATTCGGATCGTCGCCGACCAGTGGGCGCGCGACTGGCTCGCTGTCGAGGCTCTGAAGATCATGGAGAACGCCCTGACACGCACGGCGAACCGGGTCGACGCGGTCGTCGCCGCCAATGACGGAGTGGCGGGCGGCGCGATCCAGGCTTTGACCGAACAGAACCTCGCGGGAAAGACCCTCGTTTCCGGTCAGGACGCCGAGCTCTCCGCCTGCCAACGGATCGCCGCCGGCACGCAGAGCATGACTGTCTACAAGCCGATTCAACGGCTCGCCTACAAGGCCGCCGAGGTTGCGGTGAAGCTCGCGCGCAAGCAGCCGCACGGCGAAACGACGCGAGGCGTTTCCAACGGCAAGCTCGACGTGCCGAGCATCCTGCTCGAGCCGATCGCGGTGGACAAAGACAACCTCGTCTCGACCGTCATCGCCGATGGGTACCAGAAGGTCGAGGACGTCTACCGCGGCCTCTCGCCGGAGAAGTGGCCTAAAAGGCCGTGAGGAAAGGGTGACGACAATTTATACATTGTTGTCACTTGCTTCGGAGCTCACATTTCCTATGAGTCCTGGAAACCGCTTCATTTTCCCTTCTCGGGCGGCCATCCGACGACGACGGTGATCGGAAGGGCCGCGTCCTCGGGCCGGCGCGAGTTGACGATAAAGCGCTGTCCGTCGGGCGCCACGTCGTAGTGGTTGCGAGCCTCGATCGTGGGCAGGATCCGCGTCTGGAAGAGCGCGCGCGGCGGGTCCGCCTCGAAAACGGGTTGGGTTCGGATTTCGACGGACATGATCTTGCGGTCCGGCGAGACGTAGAACAGCTCTTTGCCGTCCCCCCGCCAGCGCGCTTGGCTGCCGCCTCCCGACGACAGCTGCCGGCGATCTTCCAACCCCGGAAAAGTTCGCACGTAGACCTCGCGGGCTCCCGATTCTTCCGACTCATAAGCGAGCCAGTGTCCGTCTGGCGAGAAGCGCGCTCCCATCTCGTTGAACGGATCCTTCAAGAGCGGCCGGTTCGAGCCGGTCTGCAAGTCCCGCAGACCGATGTCGAAGTGGAACGTGGGCCAATCCACCGTTTCATAGACGAGGTATCGGCCATCTCGAGACACGTCATCGAGGGGCCAGAATGCGGGAAACCGAAACAACAACTTCTCTTTCTCCGCCGTGGCGGCGTCCCGCACGTAGACTTCTCCCGTCGGATAGACCGAATAGAGGATCCTTCGGCCGTCCGGCATCCAGAGCGGCGAGGCGTCGGCCAGCGCGTTCTCGAAGGAGAAACGGGCGAAGCTTCCGCGCTCGAGATCGATCAACCAGATCGCGGATCCGCGCTCTTCGTTCCGCGCGACGGCGACCCGGCGTCCGTCGGGCGAGACCGCCGGCTCGTAGAACGCGCCGGAAGGACCGAGGGCGCGGATTTCCCGCCCCGCCCGATTGTAGAGGAGCAGTCGCGTCTGGCTCAAGCCGCCCGTCTGATATGCGAGAACGCCGTTGGAAGAGACCGTGAAGGCCGTCGCGAGCGTGGAAATGCCGTCCCACCAGACGTCCCCGACGAGCGGAACCGCGTCCCCGGTCACGCGAAGGCCCTGAGGGTCAAACGGCTGCGCAACCAGCCGGTCGCCCGTCCGAAAGAGCAGGTAACCGGGAGACGAATAGATCGCCCCGGAATCCGCGACCGCGATGCGCCGTGTTTCCTTGGAGTCGAGAGACGCGGCGGAGATCCCGGTCGCGCTTCCCGTGCCGGCGATCGACAGATACAAGAAGTGGCGCCCGTCGGGAAGAAAACTCGGCCAGCGGAAGCTTTCGCCGCTCCGCGAGGCCAGGTGAGTGATCTGGCGAGACTCTCCCCCTGCCTCCGAGACGAACCGGATCTGCCCACCCGTCTCCGTCGAAAAAACGATCGTGCCGGTCGAACCCCACGATCCTCCCCGCGGGCCGGTCGCGTCGCAAAGAATCTGCGGCGAACCGCCGGAGACGTCGATTCGCTTGAGCTTCCCCTGCGCGAAGAAGCCGAGCGCGTGCCCGTCGGGGGACCAGAACGGATAAGCCGCTCCCTCCGTTGCCGGCAGAGGCCGCGCTTGCGTCGAATCGAGCCGGCGCAGGTAGAGAAGATCTCGGCCGTCGGTCTCCGTCGCCACGAAGGCCAGCGTCCGCCCGTCCGGCGAGAGCGCGAGCATTCCCTGGAGAGCTGCGCCGGCGGGCGGAGGAATCGTGAATTGGAGCTTTCCGAGAGAGAGACTCTGCTGCCGGGACGATCTGGAGAGGAGAATGCCGCCGACCAACAGAAGCAAGCCCGCCGCAACGATCCAGCCGGACCAACCGCGAGGCGCGCGCGGAACTGCCTCGGCACTTCCCCCACCCTTGGCGATCTCCTCGAGCTCGAGCGCGATATCCCGGGCGCTCTGCCATCGGCGCTCGGGGTCCTTGGCCAGACACCGGCGAACCACGTGTTCGAGCGCCGGAGGATTTACCGGCTGGATAACCGTGATCGGCGCCGGCTCCTCCTTCATGATCGAGGAGATCAACGAGGCCTGGCTCGAGCCGGAAAACGCCTTTCGTCCGGTCGCCATCTCGTAGAGCGTCGCACCGAAGGCGAAGATGTCGGTGCGAGCATCGGCGGGCCTGGCTTCTAACTGTTCCGGCGCCATGTACTGAAGCGTCCCGAGGATCGCTCCCTCCTGCGTCAGCGCTCGCTGGGTCGGGAGAGAAGTCAGGCTTGTCTGGGAGGCCGGCGCGGCCATCGCCCGGGCCAGGCCGAAGTCGAGCAGCTTGACACCTGACTTTGTCAGCATCACGTTTGCGGGCTTCAAGTCCCGATGGACGATGCCCTGGCGGTGCGCCACATCCAGAGCGTCGGCGATCTCGATCCCGTACCGAAGCGTCTGCTCGAGCGGCAGCGGCCCGTTCGCGAGCCGATCCGACAGCGTCTCCCCTTCCAGGTACTCCATGACCAGGTACTCGACGCCGTCCTGGTTGCCCACGTCGTAGAGCGCGCAGATGTGCGGGTGAGACAATGCGGATATTGTTTTCGCCTCCCGCTCGAACCGCTGCCGCACCTCCGGCGAGGAGGAGAGCCGCTCCGGCAGGACCTTGATCGCGACCGTCCGCTCCAGCCGCGTGTCCCGCGCCCGATACACCTCCCCCATCCCGCCCGCCCCGATCGGCGCGAGGATCTCGTAGGGACCGAGGCGACTGCCGGCCGCGATCGTCATCGGCTTCTCCCCAGCACCGCGGTCCAGTTCGTGATGACGACCGCGCCGTCGGCCTCGGCATCGGCGGCGCGGCGGATCACCAGGAAGCGCTGGCCGTCGGGAGACGCGTCATAAGGATGGCGGGGAAACAGGACATCGCCGCTCACCCCGAGCTTCAGAAGGAAGAGGGGCTGCGGCTCGGCGATCTCCAAACGGCCGGCCCCAGGACGCAGGGCGACGGACATCAGCATTCCATCTCGGGCGGCGTAAAAGAGCTCCGAGCCATTTCGATTCCAGACCGGCAACTGTCCTCCTCCGATCGAGACCTGGCGCTTCGAGCCCTCCGGGAGTGGCTGCACGTAGACTTCCCTCTGTCCCGACTCACTCGAGTCGAAAGCGGTCCAGCGGCCGTCCGGAGACATCGCCGGATGCTCTTCGGAGAAGCGCGAGTCGCCGGTCAACCGACGAGAATTGCCTCCTCCGAAGAGCGGGGCGAGAATGCGTGCGAAGTTGGGGCCTTCGGAGTTGGAATAGAGCAGATACCGGCCGTCCGGCGACACCGTTGGAAGAATCTTGTCCTGTTTGGTTCGAATCAGGACCTTCTCGGCTCCGCCGCCCGCCGGCCGCTCGTAGAGGTCATAGAAGCCGACGTGATCGGAGACGTAGACCAACCGTTCACCGTCCGGAAACCAGGCCGGGTCGAACTCGTCGGTCCGCTCGGCAGTGATCCGGGAAGCCGTTGCGCGGGAGGCGTCCAGGACCCAGACATCCTGGTTCTGGCCATGCGACGGGTCGCGCAGGGTCACCGCCGCCTTTCGGCCGTCCGGCGAGATGCGGACGTCCCCGTATCCCCCGATTTCCCCGAGCGTGCCGAGCTCGCGCCCCTTACGGTCCAGCCAGACGAGCTTTCGTCGCATGAGCCACGGCAAGTAAGCCAGGCGGTTTCCGCCGACTGAAAGACACAAGATGTTGTCCTCGGTCCCGTAGCGGACCTGCTCGAGGGCGGGACTGGGCTGCCCCACGAGCTTGAGGCTTTGGGAATCGAAGCGCCACGCGAAGAGAGCGTTGTCGCGCGCGAACAGAAGATAGCCGGGATCGGCGAAGACCGCTGCGGAGTCCGCATGGAAGAGCCGTCGGACGTCTTTCGAGTCGAGCGAGGCGAGCATGACGGAGGTCTGTTCCGGGTCGCCGTTGCGCGCCACGAACACGAAGTGCCGGCCGTCCGGAAGGAACACGGGATAGAAGTGGGCGACTTCGCCCCGCGCCCGGTCGAGCGCCGTGACCGGCTGGGCCGTCCCTCCCGCCGCCGAAACGCGGACGATCGGCGTGCCGAATTCCTTCGTGAAAAGGATCGTGCCCTGGCGATTCCATGCACCGTAAAACCCGCTGCCGCTTTCGCAGATCGTCTGGATCGGTCCGCCCTCCGCGCCGACGCGCTTCAACTTCCCTTCCGAGAAGAAGGCGATCTCGCGGCCGTCGGGCGACCAGAAACCACCGCGGGCATCCTCAGTGCCCGGCAGCCGCCGCATCTCGAGGCGGTCGAGCGGGCGCACGCCGATCGAAGTTTTTCCTCCTTCGTCCTGCAGGAGGAATAGGATTTCCCGCCCGGTGGGAGAGAGCTCGGCGAAGGCGAGAATCCCCTGCCCGGAGGGGGGCGCGATCGTAAAGCGCATCGATTCTTCGGGCGCCTGCGGTCGTCGTGAAAGAAACATCGAGAAGAGGCCGGCGACGACTGCGGCCGCCGCCACCGCCCACGCCAGGCGCTCCCGACGACCCCTCCGCCCGCCGGCCACTGCCGAGGGGGCGGCGGCTCCGGCCGCCGATCCCTCCGCGATCCATTTCAGCTCTTTGGCGACGTCTCCCGCGCTCTGCCAGCGGTCCTCCGGGTCTTTGGCAAGGCATGTCTTCACCACACGGTCGAGCGTCGGCGGCGACATGGCCTGAACCCGCGAAACCGGCGGCGGATCATCCCTCAGGATCGCGGAGATGAGCGATGCCTGTGTCGCTCCCAAGAATGCCTTCACACCCGTGGTCATCTCGTAGAGGACCGCTCCCAGGGCGAAGATGTCCGTCCGAGCGTCGGCGGGCTTGCCTTCGAGCTGCTCCGGCGCCATGTACTGCACCGTCCCGACAATGGTTCCCTCCGCGGTCAGGTCCTTCTCCCGCGTCGGCAGCGACGACAGCGGGGCGACATTGGCGGGTGCGACCGCCTTGGCGAGACCGAAGTCCAAGAGCTTCACGCCCGACTTCGTCAGCATCACGTTGCCGGGCTTCAGGTCGCGGTGGACGATCCCGAGGCGGTGTGCTTTGTCCAAGGCGTCCGCCATCTCGATCCCATAACGCAACGTCTGCTCCAGGGCCAGCGGCCCTTTCGCGAGACGATCAGAAAGCGTCTCCCCCTCTAGAAACTCCATGACCAGATATTCGGTCTCTCCCTCTCGACCGACGTCGTAGAGCGCGCAGATGTGCGGATGGGACAATGCAGAGATTGTTTTCGCCTCCCGCTCGAATCGCTGCCGCACCTCGGGCGAGGAAGAGAGGCGCTCTGGCAGAACCTTGATCGCGACGGTCCGCTCGAGCCGCGTGTCCCGCGCTCTCCACACTTCCCCCATGCCCCCTGCTCCGAGAGCCGAGAGAACTTCATAAGGCCCCAGCCGGCTCCCTGCCGAGATCGTCACATCGCCTCGCTCATTGAACCGATAAATCGATGGACCGAGGAATGGATGACGTTCACCGGATCACCCGACGAACCGATAAGCCAATTCTTCCGGACCTCTCCCATCGAGATGTGGAGCTGAGGAGGCAATGCGGAAAGCCACTCATCCCGACTGCGACAACGGTGCCCGGACATCGTTTGACACAGATTCCAACGTCAGCCTAGTATCTCAGCCCTCTGCGCTTGCGGGGCAGCGAACTCTTTCTCCGCAGAGGGCTCGCTGTGCGGCTGGTGGCAGGGCGCGTCTGGGAGCGGGCGACACGCTCTCATGGAAAAAACAGAACAGGAGGGTAACGAATGAAGACCCCGAAGAGCACCTGGCGTACATTGACCCCGGCGCTTGGTCTGCTCAGCGCCCTGACCTTGCCGGCGAACATCGCGCGTGCCGGCGACGCCTGTGCCGCGCTGGGCCTGGGCAATACAGGCGCGATCCAGACGGCCTTGACCACGGCACTCAAGAGCTCGGCGCCGAACAAGGCTGCCAATGGAGGCCTGGGCAATCAGATGTGGGCGACGGTCGTCGACCAGGATGGAAAGGTCTGCGCCGTCACGTTTACCGGCGCCACCAGAATCAGTCAATGGCCAGGGAGCCGGGTGATCTCGGCACAAAAGGCCAACACGGCGGCGGCATTCAACCTCCCGGCCGGCGCCGGTGGCACGGTGGATGCGCTCTCCACGGCGAATCTCTGGACTCAGGTTCAACCCGGCGGGAGCCTCTTCGGGCTGCAATTCAGCAATCCCGTCGATCCGGCGGTCGCCTACGGCAATAGCGGAAATGCGGGCGGAGACGCTTCGAAGTATGGAACCGCGCAAGACCCGCTGGTAGGCCAGTTCGTCGGCGGCGTGAATGTGTTCGGAGGCGGGCTGGCGCTCTATGACGCGAGCGGCAAGAAAGTGGGGGCCGTCGGTGTGAGTGGCGATACTTCGTGTGCCGACCACAACATCGCCTGGCGGACACGCCACGCGCTGGGGCTCGATCGGCTGACAACAGCCGGGGTCAAGGGGCTAAGCGCCGCGCCGAGGCAGGACAACATCATCTATGACCTCAACCCTCTCGACAAACATCACGCGGTGGACAACAGCAAGAGTGGATTCGGTCATCCTCTCTGCGGGTTCGGGGAAGAGGGTGCCCTGCTGCCGCCCACCCAGTAGGCCTCGCGTCCGGAGGTCGAGCAGCTCAACGACGAGAGGGTCGGCGTCGTTCTCTTTTTCTCCCGCGTGAAGATGCGCGGAGGCGAAGGCTGCGAGATTGTCTTCGCCTTCCGCTCGAAGCGCTGACGGACGTCCGGAGAAAACGAGGGATGTTGTGGCAGCACTTGCGACTGTCCGGTCGAGGCGTGTATCCCGCGACCGATGGTCATCTCAATCGCAAATCACAAATCGCAGATCACAAATAGTCCGTTCTCACTTCAGTTCTTCGAAGAACCGTCCGCAGCGAATCTCGTAGGGACCGAGGCGGCCGACGGCAGAGAGGTCAGCGGAGGCCTTCTACCAGTTCCAGGCTCGTGAGGATTCGCTGATAGGCGTAGGCGTAGCTGCGGGCGTCGGGCGTCATCACGATGTTGTCGATCGAAACCAGTCCGGAGCGATCCGCGGGCGCGATCGTCTTCCAGAGTTCCCGCCGGCCCGTCGCGATATCGATCTTGAAGACCCGGGCGGGCGTCTCGCGACTCGTATACGCATAGAGCGACTCGCCGTCGGCGCTCCAGAGGATGGGGTTTTCGCGAGCCTCGGCACCGGCAAGCAGGCGCGGCGCACCGCCATCGATCGGGTAGAGCGTGATCTTCCAGTCAGGCGCGCGCGCGGCGACGAAGTGCCCGTCGGGAGAGATCGCCAGAAATCCGGGCGCCATCCCCTCGGGAGAAATGGGCCGCGCTTGCCCCCCGTCGAGATTCTGCACGTAAAGACGCAGCGAACCCGTTCCCGCGAATCCCAGAAACACGACACGTTTCCCATCCGGAAGAAGCCGGGCCGAGCCAATCGATGTGATCCCTTTGTGCTCGAGCGACCTCGGCTGGCCTGAGCCTGTCGGGAGCAACACGAAAGTCTTGGCCAACGTCGAGGTCTGCGAGAGAACCCAGCGTCCGTCGGCGGAAAGGCCGAGTCCGCCGCCGTCGCCGAGGCGCACCGCGGCGGAACCGTCGGTCGCCCTCAGGTAGATCGAGCCGTTGTTTCCTCCCCCCTCTCCCCACTCGTCGAACACGACGGTGCGCCCGTCCTTCGAGATCGCATCGACGTTGGGCCGATCCATCCAGGAAACCTCACGTTCCGCGCTCTCGCCGGCCGGCAGGGCAATCAGGCTCGAATTCCAGAAGTACTCGTTCATCAAAACCCGGCCGTCTTTCGCGATGTCGTGGAGGTAGAGACCGCCCGCCTCCCGCCGCACGGTCCGCAGGCGACCCGAAGCCGTGACGGCGTAGACAGCGAACTTCTCGGTACCCTTCTGACCTCCGAACCAGATCTCACTGCCGTCGGGCCGCCAGGCCACGTTCCCGATAGAGCTCCACCCTTTCGAAACGGTCGTCGCTTTCCCCGACAGATCGACGGTCATGATGGTCCAGTCGTCCAGGCTGAAGGCCAGCCGGTCGCCGCGGGGGGAGAAGCGCACCGATTCGATCTCTGACGGAGACTCATAGAGGACCTTTCCGATGGGAAATTCGAGGCGGTTGTTTCCGCCGACCTTGTGCACGACGGCGAGCTCGCGGCCGTCGGGTGACCAGTCCGCCACCGAGACGTTTTCGAGAACTTCGCGCGGCGCTCCTCCCTCGAGCGGCACGCGAGCGAGTGTGCCCGTCGGCGTCCAGACCGTCTCGCGGCCAATACAGACGGCGAGCTCCCCGGTCGGGGATACGGCCAGAACGCGGGCTTCCGGAAGTTGGAGGCCGCGTGACTCGACGCTGCCTGCGCGCGTCGCAAAGATCCTTGCCGGCTCTCCTTCCCAGGCGGCCGAATAGACGATCGTCTGCCCGTCGGGAGCGAACCGCGCCGTATAAACCGTACCGCGCCGGAAGGTCAGGCGCGTGTAGGAGGGCGCCGAGGGCTTCCGTCGCACGATCGCGGTCGTGCCCCATCCGGCGAGGAGACCGAGCCCGAGCAAGGCCGCTGCCAGCAGCGGCTTGCGCCAGATCTGCCAGGGTGCCGAAGTGGCCTTGATCGCCGTGGCAGCCCCTGAGAAACCGGTCAGCGACTCCAGGTCGAACGCGAGGTCGCGGGCGGACTGGAACCGCCGCTCGGGATTCTTCTCGAGGCAGTGACGGACGAGCCGCTCGAGGCCGGGGCTGATGTTCCGATTGGTGACGGAGAGTTCGGGCGGCTCTTCTTTCAGGATCGCAGCCATGGTCTCACCGGCCGAGTCGCCTCGGAACGGGCGCTGGCCCGAGAGCATCTCGTAGAGGATCACGCTGAGAGCGAAGATGTCGCTTCGGGCATCGGCGGCCTCTGCCTTGATCTGCTCGGGCGACATGTAGCCAAGCGTTCCCATGACCACGCCCGGCTCGGTAGCCGTCGGGAGACTGGACGCTCTCCCGGAGCCCTCGGCCTGGGTGAGCTTGGCCAGGCCGAAGTCCAGGATCTTGACTCGTCCCTCTTTCGTCACAAAGACGTTCTCGGGCTTCAAGTCCCGGTGGACGATCCCCTTCTCGTGAGCGGCGGCCAAGCCATGCGCGATCTGGATCGCATAGTCGATCGCCTTTCGCGGAGAGAAGCGCCCCCCGGCGAGCTCCTCCCGCAACGTCTCGCCTTCCAGCAACTCTTGAACGACGTAAGGCGCGTCCTCATGCCGGCCGATGTCGTAGACGATCGTGACGTTAGGGTGGTTGAGAACTCCCGCCGCGCGCGCTTCCTGCTCGAAACGTTTCAGCCGGTCGGAGTTTCTCGAAAAGGAGGCGGGCAACACCTTGATCGCCACGTCGCGGCCGAGCCGGGAATCCCTTGCCCGATACACCTCCCCCATTCCGCCGGCGCCGAGCGGCGCGAGAACCTCATAGGGGCCGAGATGGGAACCGATCGAGAGCGTCATGGGAACTCTGGCGGGATTGTATCGAGGAGACGGAGTTTTTCTCGGCTTAGCGCTCCGCCTTGTAGCCGGGCCTCGGAGAATGCGGCCGGGACGCGCATCCGTGATCCGACCCTGATCCACGACCAGCTGGCCGTTGACGGCGACGAAGGGAATGCCTTCGCTGTAATGCGCGGGATCGGCGTAGGTCGAGCGCTCGCGGACCGTTTCGGGATCGAAGGCAACGAGATCCGCCATCATGCCCCCTTTCAGGATTCCGCGATCCCGGAGCTTCATGCGCGACGCGGGAAGAGAGGTCATCTTGCGGATCGCCTCCTCGAGTGGCAGGAGCTTTTCCTCGCGAACGTAATGGCCCAGGATGCGCGCGGTTGTCCCCCAGGCGCGGGGGTGAGATTTCTCCTGCGACAGCGGCCCATCCGTCGCTCGCGCTCCCGCGTCGGTGCAGAAGGAGACCAGCGGATGCCGCAGCGCGGCGCGGACGTCCCGCTCGCTCGTGATGAACTCGATCTTGCCGGCGTTGGCCCGATCTGCGATGACGAGGTCGATCAGCGCGTCG
>Ga0070698_100005377_pt1 | contig 14002 bp, 12 predicted proteins | sample KBSK1502metaG_FD_65477 | JGI IMG/M metagenome (GOLD analysis project Ga0070698, IMG submission 65477) | Corn, switchgrass and miscanthus rhizosphere microbial communities from Kellogg Biological Station, Michigan, USA - KBS K1-50-2 metaG | ecosystem: Host-associated > Plants > Roots >...
TCGGCGCATCGAGCCGATCACGTAGCGCATCGGCATCCGCATCGGCGCATCGAGCCGATCGCGTAGCGCATCGGCATCCGATTCCCGGCATCGGCCATCCGCCGCACGAGCCGCCGCGTCGTCGCACGACATGAGCGCGCCAAAGCACGCGCAGAACGCGCCACGATGCGGCTTTCTGCAGAGCCGCGATCGGCGTGTGCTATCCGACCGGCATGGCTGTTTCCCGCATGCCCGTTTTGACGGACACGCGCCGGGCCGAGCTGAACCGCCTGCTGATGATCGCCGCGCGACGCTGGGATCCACGAGCGGCATTGATCGACACCGCGCTCGTGCTCGAGCTCGACGGCAAGCAGCACCGAATCGAGGTCGCGAACCTCGTCGAACAATGCGCGCGGTCCGCAGATTTGCGAGCGACGGTCGAGCACTGGTACGACGCGATGGACGAAGTCCTCGGCGTATCTGCGGCGGGCCGAGCAAGCTCATCCACCGCCTCCATGCGTAACGACGAACTGATCTTCGCGCGCCTTGTTGCCGTGCTTGCCGTCGTGGTCGGCCTCGTCGGTGGCATCGCGCTATGCGGCTACGCATTCTTTCATAGCGGCGTGAGCGGCCTCGGCTACCAGATCTCGTACGCGCGCGACACGATGCTCCTCGATCTCGCGCTCGTCGGTGGCGGAGGTCTCGCAGCGATCGGCAGCGTTGCACTACTGCTATTGCCGCGCGCTACGCATGAAGCGCGACCGCGTCCCAGCACGCCTGCTCTGCACCGCGGATGATCTCGTCGGATAGCTCGATGCGGCCTTCCCAGTGCGCGCGCATCATGCCGATGAACGCGCCGAACACGAGCTCCATGAGCACGTTCGGATCGAGCGACTTCACGAGACCATCGGTTTGCGCGCGCACGATCACCGCGCGCGTGAAGACCTTCACGTTCTGATCGATCGCCTTACTCTCGGCATCGAGATACGACGCGTGATTGTGTAGCTCGATGAACGCAAACGCCGTCGGGTTGCGCCGCGCGAAATCGACCATCTCCTTCCACATCACTTGAAATTGGATGCGCACCGGCGCGCCTTGCGGAAACGCGGTGAACACGCGCTGCGAGATGGCGCCCTTCCACAACCGATAGAGCGCGTTGACGAGCGCTTCCTTGCTCTCGAAGTAGTGATAGATGGTGCCGGCCGCGATGTCCGCGCGCTCGGCGATTTCCGGAATCGCGGTTCCGTAAAAGCCACGCTCGACGAAGCACGCAAGCGACGCCTCGAGGATCGATTCGCGGCGATCAGGGCGGTCCGGGGGGCGTCCACGCTTACGTACGGCCATATCTCGAATGAATGTTCGAATAATCTCCGACACGTGTCAATGTCCGAATTTCGGGTGTTGACAGGAGCGATTCTGGTCTGTTACCAGTTCTTCAGATTTATTAACTGAACGTTCAATCAACAAATCATCGGAGCCATCGGACATGATTAGCTACACCGCCCTCATCGCCGCCGTCACGGCCCTCGGAACCTGCGAGCTGCCCGCGGGAGACACCACGAGCCCGCAGTTTTGGGGCGACTTCTTCCTCAACAAGTATGCCGCCGAGCGCGAACGCGCCGTCACCGAGATCGAAGAAGGCCCGGCGCCGCTGGCCCACCCACGCACGGTTCTCCTCATCACCGGCGTGACGATTCCGGCCGAGTGGTTCGACCCGATCGTCCTGCGCCTCCAGCGCGATGGCTTCAAGCCGGTCGTCTACGAACCGCCCGATCTACTCAGCGGTGACTTGTTCGAGAACTCGCGCGCGCTCGCCGATGTGGTCGCGCGCGTGCGCGCGGAGAGCGGCGAGGACAAGATCGATATCCTCGCGGAATGCACCGGCGGGCTCATCGCACGCCACTACATTCAGTCGCTCGGCGGTGACCAATACGTATCGCGGCTGGTGACGTTCATCTCGCCGCAACACGGCCTGCCGAAAGCATCACTCGCCGCCGCATATGCCGGATGGCCCGCGCTGTACGACCTCACGCCCGGCAGCGAGTTCTTGACCACGGTGAATAACACGCCGCTACCGAAGAACGTCCCCGTGACATCGATCTACACGTGCACCGACGAGTACATCCAGCCGTACTCGACGTCGATCATTCCGGGCGCGAAGAACATCGGCCTCTGCAACAAGTTCATCGGCCACTTTCAGTTCTTCTACGATCCGGAGATCTACCTCGTCATGCACCAGGCTCTCACCGAGCCGCTTCCGACCGATTCGAAAGAAGACGGTGATGACGCGTCCGGCGATGCCGACGATGCCGGTTGTAGCGCGACGGGTGATGCCGGTGGCGGCGGTCTGCTCCTCGTCCTCGGTGCATTGGTCGCGATCCGTCGCCGCCGCCGGTAATTCGAACGACCGCCGAGCACCCCCCGCGCGATCCTTCGCGGGTAGTATGCCGCGATGCAATCGCCTATTCGGACCGCAGCTGCCGGCTTGATCGGCAACGTCCTGGAGTGGTTCGACTACGCCGTCTATGGGTTCTTTGCGACCGAGATCGGGCAGCAAATCACGCCGCACGATATGGATCCGACGGAGAAGACGCTCATCTCGTATGCGATTTTCTGGAGCGGATTTCTGGCGAGGCCAGTTGGCGGTCTCGTCCTCGGTGCGATCGGCGACCGAATCGGACGCCGCGCACTGCTGTCGTTATCGATCGCGATGATGGGTGCCGCGACGTTGGTCATCGGCCTGCTGCCGACGTACGAGACGATCGGATTTGCCGCGCCGATACTGCTCGTGCTGATGCGCATGATTCAGGGGTTCTCGTTGGGCGGCGAGTTCACCGGATCGATGGCGTACACGACGGAGCTTGCCTCACCGCTCATGCGCGGCATCGTCGCGAGCTCGACGGCCGCCGGGACAACGCTCGGCTTTCTGCTCGGTCAGTTCACGGCATGGCTCGTCAACCGTACGCTCGGCCATGACGTCGCCGCCGACTGGGGATGGCGCATTCCGTTTCTCGCCAGCCTGATCTTGGTCGTGCTCGGCTGGTTTTTGCGCCGAGGCATCCACGAATCGGAACAAGGCCTCAAAGCTGCCGAGCAGCGCGCCCCCATTCTTCCGTCGCTGATCGCCGACTGGAAACCGATCGTGCAGACGTTCGGAATTGTCGCGCTGACGAACGCCGTCTACTACCTCGCGTTCACGTTCGCGGTCGAGCGCCGCAAGGCCGAAGACACCGCGTTTCAGGCGATGAACATGGTCAGCCTTGGCATCGTGCTCGTCGCGAAGATCTCCGGCGGCTGGCTGTCGGATCGCTGGGGACGACGCCGCATGATGATCGTGCTGACCGTCCTCTTGATGGCCGTCTTGTATTTCGGCCAGCACTTCATGCTCTACGGTTCGCCATCGACGTTCCTGCTCGGCCAGATCATGCTCGGCATCCCGCTCGGCATGTCGCTCGGACTGCAAGGCGCGATGGTCGTCGAGATTTTTCCACTGCGCACGCGCGTGACCTCGATGAGCTTTGCCTACAGCATCACGCTCGCACTGGCCGGAGGCCTCATGCCGATCGTCGCGACCTGGCTGATCGATCGATGGCACTACCCGACCGCGCCTGCGCTTTACGCCATGCTTTACGGCGTCATCGGCCTGCCGCTCATGCTGATGATGCGCGAGACCAATAACCGTTCGCTCGACGACTAACTGTTCCCATTCCTGCCGCCCTCTGCGTCGAAGGGGCATGCCCGTCAAGACGCTGCCGCTCCTCGTGCTCGTCGCGTGCGCCGCGCCCAGCGGCTCCAACGACGACACCCCCGACGCTCCGCCCGGCTCTACCGACGGCGCCGCTGACAGTCCCTCCTCACCCGACGCCGCGCAGCCGTTTTCGTGGCCAACGTGCGGGACGACCGCGTTCGATCACTTCGAGCTCTATTACGGCCATTCGATCGCCGTCGCCGACGATGGCACCGTCTTTCACGCGTTCTATGATGGTGGCGAGGAGTACGTCTCGCGCTATCGCCCGGGGCAACCGCTCGAGCGCACGTGGTCGCACGTCGGGCCGGGCAGCACCGGCGTCGGCGCGCTCGCCGTTTCGCCGGCGGGCGTGCCGTTCGCGTTGCTCCGCACGAGCGACGATCGCACGCAGCTCGCGCGGCTCACGCCAAACGTCATCCCGATCGGCACGCCGCTGCAGACGACGAGCGGTCCGACCGCGCTCGCGTTCTCGCCCGACGGCATCTTGTTCGAGGCGAGCTTCACGGGGCTGCGTCGCGTCGATCCCACGACGGGCACGCGCACGCCGGTGTCGGAGCCGATGATGCTGCGCGAGATCTATTTCGTCGGCTCGCGCGTCCTGCGGGGCGTGACGTACGACCACGGCCTCGTCGAGATCACGCTCGATGCAGCCGCAACGTCATCGACATTCACGACGATCTTCCCGTTCACGACGCTCGCGCTGCAGTACTCCGGCGTCGACCAGCTCGGCCGCACGTACGCGCTCATTCACGAGATGTCGACCGACAAGCTCGTGCGCTTCGACCCGACGTTCGCGACGCGCGAAACCCTCGTCCAATACCCGAGCGTATCGATCGTGTTCGGCAAGCTCGCGTTCGGGCGCGGCGCGCTGCGCTGTGATGTGCTTGTTACAGGGTTCGATGTCGGCCGCGTCGCGACGAACGACACGCCCGGCGTGCCGTAGCGACAACTTGTGCATCGACGTGCGCAGCGTACGAACCTTGCGCTGCGGTCATTACATCCCTTGCATGGGGAAGCCCCACCCGCCGTCGACGATCACTCGCCGTAAGACATCGAAACGCGCGACCACGCGCGCTGGTTCACGCGTTGCACTGGCGCTCGAGCATGCGTGTCGTCACTCTCGTCGCTGCGATGTCGCTCGGCGCGTGCGTTGCTGTGTTACCGGGACCGGGCGAAGGCCAAACCGACGGCGGTAGCAGGACGCCGGATGCTTCGACCGCGAGCACGCTCGCGCTGCTCAAGCAGTGGTCGGGCTGCATGACGCTGACGAACTTCCAAACGGCCGACATGGCGCACGCATGGGGCACGCTGGTTACGTCGACGGCGAAGCAGTGTCAGAACTGTCACCAAGACGGACAGTACGGTTTTGTGGCAACCGAAGACGAGGCGGCGTTCTTCTCGAAGATCACCGAGCACTCGTCGTTCATGTCGATGTACTTCAGCGCCGACGTCGCGAACAACAAGGTCGTGATCAACACCAGCTCGTTCAAGGGCGCGAACAGCACGGTCGGTCACCCGCCGTTCGATCCGGTGACGAACCAGGGCATGACCGCGCTCAACACGTTCTACACAGCGACGGCGGCCAACACCGCGTGCGAGGCACCGAAGATGACCGACTGACGCGTGCAGAGCCGCTCGCTCGTCGCGTGGGAACAGCCACGCGCCCGCCATCAGGAAAACGACACCGCGTCTCATACGGAACGCATGTGTCCACGACAACTTCTGGCATTGGCTTGCCGGTTCGCGCCGGCCGGCTATCCTGGTCGCGCCATGAACGTCCACGTCGCTCGCTGAACCAGTCTTTTTGGTCGCGTTTGCGCGGAGGGTGTCATGTGTTTGCAGGACGTGCTCGAGCTCAGAGCACGCAAAGGTATCGATTCACGTCAACGGCTGTTGCTTGAAGGGCTGCGCCTCATCGGCGCTGCGCGGATGGCGGGCCTCGCGTTCGAGTGCGTGCTGTACACGCCAGAGTTTTGGAGCGGCGAGCCGTGCCGGCAGTTGCTGGAGCAACTGCAGCGCGACGGCGTGCCATCGCATTGCCTCTCGCCACGCACGTTCAGCCGGATCTCGTACAAAGCCGAAGGGCTCGTCGCGATCGCGCGCTACGTAGCGCCGGCTCTCGACGTCGTGCTGCGCGCGGCGCGCGTCGTCGTGCTCGACGGGCTGAGCGATCCGGGAAACATCGGTGCGATCGTGCGAAGTGCGAACGCGTGGGGACCCGCTGCGGTCGTCGTCGTCGGCGGACCCGACAAGCTGTTTCATCCGAAGTGCCTGCGCGCTTCGATGGGCGCGATGTTTCACACGCCGACGCTTGCGGTCGAGCGTGCGACGCTCGTTGGTCGCATCGCAACGCTTGGCCGTCGCGTGTTCGTGCTCGCGCCGGATGGCGATGCATGCGTCGATCGTTTCGACGACGACCCGATTGTCGTGCTCGGGAACGAACGTCACGGCGTGCACCCGACATGGCATCACGTCACGACGGCGCGAATCGCGATCCCGATGAACGGCATCGTCGATTCGCTCAACGTCGCGACGAGCGCAGCGATCGTGCTGTGGGAGTTGTTCCGTTAACGGCAGCCCGTCGCGTCGGGCGCGCGCTTGCATTCCTGCGCGTACTTGCTCTGGATCTGTTGTTGGAGGTCGCGCAGTGTCGTTGCGACGAGCTGGCGCGACGTCGTTGTCGCCATCGCGGTGTCGATCTTGATCCACGCGAAACGCTCGCGTAGATCGGCGATGGCATCGCGACCGAACTGACGCTCGAGCTTGAGCAAGCTATGGCCGGTGCGCTGATACTGTGCGAGCAACGCCGAGCGTTCGTCCGCCTTCGGCTTTGCAGGCCGCGCTTGACGCGTGGGCGCTTCGACGGTTTGCGCGGGTGCTTTTGCGACCCGCTTTGGCTCGGCGACAGGCTTGGGCTTCTTGACGGGCTTCGGCGCTTCGGTCACCGGCTTCGGTGCCACGGCCACCCGCTTCGGTGCCTCGATCACCGCGTTCGGTGCTTCGGTCACCGGCTTCGGCGCTTCGACTTTCGGCGTCGCGACGACGCGCGCCTTCGGCGCAACGATCGCCGCCGGCTTCGCAACGACATGCTCTGGCCTCTTATAGAAACCGAGCGCGAAATAAGCGACCGGCGCCGCGCACGCGACCGCGAGGAACGCCATCGGCCACCGCCGCCGGCGCCGCGGTGGTTCGACTACCTCCTCGTCGAGCGTCTCGCAGAGCGCGCGTGCCGGAGGCACCGCAATCGGCGCCTTCGCCTCGACCGCCTCGCGTGGCTTCAAGTTCGACACGGCGACGGCGACCATCTGCTGCGCCGTGATGACCGGATCCTCCGCGATGGGCACGGCAATCTGTTCGGCGCGGCGCGGCGCAATCGTCGCGATCTCGCCGGATGCGGAGACCGAGTGTGGCTCGCGCGTCGTCGCGGCCGGAATGATGAGCGACGGCGATGACGTGTACAGCGTCTGTGCGACGCTCATCTCGCGCATCGGCGGTGGCTCGGTACCGCTCGCCAGCCGCGGAATCGGATACGGCTTCGTCACGAATGGGCGAGGCGAGTGCGGCAACTCAGCGAGCCGCTTCGACACTTCGAAGATCGACGGCCGCACGACTGGGTTTTCCGACAGCATCGCGAGCCACACCGAATCGAGGCCGCGCGGAATCGGATCGAACATTTGATGCACCATGACGCCGAGCGCGTAGATATCGTCGGTCGTCGCCGGGTGGCGCGGCACGAACGGTTCGCGCGCGCCGACCGACGCAGAGCGTTTCGCTTCTTCGAGGATCGCGGCCGCGACGCCCCAATCGATCAGCTTGAGTCGCGGCAGGCTCGGATCGAGCTCGCGATTGACGAGGACGACGTGACCGAGCTCGAGGCCGTCGTGGACGACACCGACGCGATGCGCTGCGGCAAGTACGTCGCAGATGTCCTGCAGGATCGAAATCGCGTACTTCGGCGACAGCCCGTCGGCGGCGCGCGCACGCAGCGTCGTGCCGTCGAGGACCTCGCGAATCATGTACGGGCGCCCATCGCCGAGCGTGCCGACGTCGTAGATCGCGAGCGCGCCGGGATGGTCGACGCGATTCGCGCCCTGCATCACCTTGCGCAATCGCTCGGTATACGAGCCGAATTTGATGGCCGGCGCGTTGAACACCTCGAGCGCCGCGAGCCCCTGCTCCTGGCTCGACACCGCGTACGTCACCGAGCGGTGCCAATGCTGGAGCTCACCCACGACGCGCCAGGGCCCGATTCGCGACGGAGCCGTCGACGAGGCGGTATTCGAGGTCCGCGACATGAGATGGGCGCAGTGCACCCCGAGTGCCGAAGCGATCAGAGCCACCTCGCGCACTTCGCCGAGGAGAGGGAGGCCGTGCGGCACACTGTGCGCTGAAGTGGCGTGTCGTGTGCGCATGGTTCAACTAGCTGACGGCTCACGCGGTTCGCGGTCTGCCTGTAATGTGGCGGCGCCCACTGCGTCGTGCAGATGCCATGACCGAACAACAGCAATGGACCTGCCCGATGCACCCCGAAATCATCCGGGACGCGCCGGGTAGTTGCCCGATTTGCGGGATGGCGCTGGAGCCGCGCACCGTCACCGCCGAGCCGACCGTCGATCCCGAGCTCGTGTCGATGACACGACGCTTCTGGGCCTCCGCACTCCTCGCCGCGCCGCTCGTCGCGTTCGTGATGCTCGACATGGTCGTCGACATCCCGATTCCGGGGCGGATCCGCGTGCTCGTCGAGCTCGCGCTCGCGACACCCGTGTGTACCTGGGCGGCGTGGCCGTTTTACGAGCGCGCGGCGCAATCGCTGCGTCACATGCGTCTCAACATGTTCACGCTGATCGGGCTCGGCGTGGCGATGGCGTTTGGCTTTAGCCTCGTCGCCGCGCTCGCGCCGAGCGTGTTCCCGCCCGCGTTTCGCGAACACGATGGCACGGTCGCCACGTACTTCGAAGCGGCGGCGGTGATCGTCACGCTGATCCTGCTCGGTCAGGTGCTGGAGCTGCGCGCGCGCAGCAAGACCGGCGCGGCGATCCGCGCGCTGCTCAAGCTGCAACCCGCGACCGCGCGCCGCATTCGCGATGGTCGCGAAGAAGACATTCCGCTCGAGCACGTGCACGTCGGTGACGAGCTACGTGTGAGGCCCGGCGAGAAGGTGCCTGTCGACGGCATCGTCATCGAGGGGCGCTCGTCGGTCGACGAATCGATGGTGAGCGGCGAACCGATTCCCGTCGAGAAGGAAGTCGGCAGTCGCGTCGTCGGCGCGACGATCAATGGCAAGGGCGCGCTCGTGATGCGCGCGGAGAAAGTCGGCGCCGATACGCTGCTCGCGCGCATCGTCGCGATGGTATCGGAGGCGCAGCGCAGCCGCGCGCCGATCCAAAAGCTCGCGGATCAAGTCGCCGCGTGGTTCGTGCCGATCGTGATCGCGATCGCCGCCGCGACGTTCGTCGTGTGGCTCCTGATCGGTCCCGAGCCGCGCGCGGCGCACGCGCTGATCAATGCCGTCGCCGTGTTGATCATCGCGTGTCCATGCGCCCTCGGGCTCGCAACGCCGATGTCGATCATGGTCGCGACGGGTCGCGCCGCGACACTGGGCGTCTTGTTTCGCAACGCAGAGGCGATCGAACGGTTGCGCGAGGTCGACACGCTCGTCGTCGATAAGACGGGGACGCTCACCGAGGGTCGGCCGCGGCTCGTCGGAGTCGAGGCGATGCCGGGCTTCGACGAGCAAGTCGTCCTCGGGCTTGCCGCGAGTCTCGAGCGCGCGAGCGAGCATCCACTCGCGACCGCGATCGTACAAGCTGCCGAACAACGCGGCCTCACGCTCGACAAAGCGTCCGACTTCGCCGCAATCACGGGCCAAGGCGTGCGCGGAATCGTCGGCGGCAAGAAGCTGTTGCTCGGCAACGCCGCGCTGCTCGCGAGTGAACGCATCGAGGTCAGCGCGCTCGCCGATCGCGCCGAGGCACGCCGCGAAGATGGTGAGACGGTGATGTTCGTCGCGATCGATGCACGATTGGCCGGCTTCGTCGCCGTCGCCGATCCGATCAAAGGCACGACGCGCGAGGCGATCGATGCGTTGCACCGCGAAGGGCTTCGCATCGTGATGCTGACGGGCGATAGCGCGACGACCGCGCGCGCCGTCGCGAGCAAGCTCGGCATCGACGACGTGCTTGCCGAAGTGTCGCCCGATCAAAAGGCAGAACGCATCAAGCAGCTGCAGGCCGATCGCCGCATCGTCGCGATGGCAGGCGACGGCATCAACGACGCACCCGCGCTCGCGCAGGCCGACGTCGGCATCGCGATGGGCACCGGCACCGATGTCGCGATGGAGAGCGCCGCGGTGACGCTCGTGAAGGGCGACCTGCGCGGCATCGCCCGTGCGCGCCGTCTATCGAGCGACACGATGCGGAACATCAAACAGAACCTGTTCTTCGCGTTCGTCTACAACGCCGCCGGCGTGCCGATCGCGGCAGGCGTGCTGTATCCATTCTTCGGCATCCTGCTTTCGCCGATGCTCGCCGCCGCGGCGATGAGCCTCAGCTCGGTATCGGTGATCACGAACGCGTTGCGGATGCGGCGCGCGTAAGCTCGCGAATCCGCACACGACGCGCAAATGAAACAACTGCGTTGCGGACAGAATTTCAGCGCGGGCCCTCGATATGTTTTCGCGCGTCATGCGTTCTTGGCACGTGACGAAGCTAGGGGTCGCGAGTCTGCCCGCGAGTGAGCCGCACCTCGATCGCGGCGCGTGGGACAAGATCATCCGCTCCCACGACCGCCGGGTGTTCCTCTCGGTGCTCGCGCTCGGCGTGAGGCCGGATCGCGCGCGCGACGTCGTGCAAACCGCATGGACGCGCCTGATGGAGAAAGACCAGCGCGGCGAGATCACGATGGACAACATCGTCGGTCTCGCGATCGCGCAGGCACGCTTCCTCGCGCTCGACGAGCTTCGTCGCGGTGATGACCGCAAGCGCAGCGATCTGCATCCTGCCGATGCGCTCGATGAATTCGATGCCGAGCGACTCGTGCTCGGCCGCGAGCGCCTCGATCGCGCGATGGAGGCGCTGCAAAGTTGCTCGCCGTCGGCGCAGCGTCTGTTTCAACTTCTCTACGCCGAGCCGCCGATGAGTTATCCGCTCGCGGCCGCCGAGCTCGGGCTCTCGGTGCAGCGCGTTCGGCAGTTGATGTGCGAGGTGCGCAAGAAGCTCCGCGTCGCCCTCGAGGAAGGTTCCGCCCCATGATGTCGCAGCACCCCGCCCTGCAGGACCTCGAGCTCTACGTCATGGGCACGTGTGAGGACAGCGACGCGATCGAATCGCACATCTCCGATTGTCGCGACTGCAGCGCGATCGTGCGGCGCGAAGCGCGGCTCGAGCTCGCGATGTTCGATCTCGCCGGCCGCGTCGCCGAATGTCCGAGCTGCCGGCGCGCGGCGGCAAGCGATCGCTGCGCGAACTGCGGCGCGGCGCTGCGCGCGGGTGATTACCGCATCGTCGAGGTCGTCGTGCAGAACGCGCACGGCCGGCTCTATCTCGCCGAAGATCGCGTCGGCCGACGCGTCGCGCTCAAAGAGCTCGCGTTCGTGCAAACGCCGGGGCTCGAGGCAATCTCGGCGTTCGAGCGCGAGGTGAAGTTTCTGCGCGCGCTCGCGCACCCCGACATTCCGCGGTTCGTCGCGAGCTTTCAGGAAGGCGAAGGCGTGCAGACGCGCCTGTTCCTCGCGCAGGAATACATCGATGGCGAATCGCTGCATAACCGTCTCGCCGATCACTGGTTCGACGAGGACGAGGTCATCGGCATTGCGCGCAAGGTGCTCGAGATCCTCGTCTACCTGCAGGAGCTGTCACCGATCGTCATCCATGGCGATATCAAGCCCGCGAATCTGATCCGCCGGCACGACGGCTCGATCGCGCTCGTCGACTTCGGCGCCGCGCGCAGCTTCAACGCGACGATCACGACCGCGGTCGGCACGTTCGGCTACATGCCGATCGAGCAGCTCGCCGGCATCGTCAATCCATCGACCGATCTGTATGGCCTCGGCGCATCGCTCGTCCACCTGCTCGCGCGCGAAGAGCCATGGAAGATCCTCGAGGATCCAGCGGCGCTCGCGAAGCTCAACGTAACGCCAGAGCTGCGCAAGTTCCTCGCGAAGCTGACGGCGCGCCGGCCCGTCGATCGCTTCGCGAACGCGCGTGCTGCATTCGATGCGCTCGCGCGGCTGCGCGCTCCAAGCGCACGCCGACGTAAACCGTGGCTATTTGCTGCCATCGCGGCCGGCGGGCTCGCGACGGGTGCGGCTGGCTTTGCGGTTGCGAAGCTGACGTCGAGTGACGCGTCCACGGTGATCGTCGACGACGACGATGATGAGTCGCGCCAGATCGCCCTGATCGAAACGTGGCCGAAGCACGCGCCCGAGCACAGCGGTGACTTCGTCGCGATCTACGGCGATGCGTTTCAGCAGGGCCTCGCGAGTTACGATGCCATGCACGGCGTCAAGACGGAGTCCGCTGTGTATTTGCCGATCGCGGTCAGCGACGCGATCGAAGATCCGCACACCGGTCAATGGTACGTGATCGATGATCAGTCATTCGGCACGTTCGCGTGGCCGGGCACGTTCCATAGCCTTGAAGTGGAGCCGGCTCCGTCACTGTGGAACCCATCCGCGCTCGCGTTCGACACCAAGCGTCGACGAATCGTGATCGCGAGCGAGGATGAACAGAGCGAGCTGCACTACCTGTACGCCTACTCCGTCGACACGAAAACGTGGGTGAAGCTCGCCGATATCGGCCCGCTCGAGCTCGACTCGCTCACGTATAACTTCGCGGATGATCGGTTGTATGGACTGAATAACGGGTTTCTTTCGGTCCTCGACGCGAACGGCACCGTCCTCAAGCACTACCCCGTCGCCAATTCGGCGGGCGCGCAGATCGTATCGGCGCAAGGCAGGCTGTACTTCGTGACGAATGGCACCGTCGAGTTCCTGAACGCGCACGTGACGAATTTCGATTTCACATCGCCGGCGCCACCAACATGCGATGCCGATGCGCTCAAGGACAAAGGCATGGAGATGATCACGATGGGCCAGCACGCGGCCGCGCTGGCGCAGTTCGAGGCGTCGCTCAAGTGCAAGCGCGATTCGTACGTGATGCAGCTGGCGTTCATGGAGGCTTGCAGCAGCAATAACGCGACCAAAGCGAAGTTCTACTTCAAGCAGCTCACGCCCGCGCAGCAGAACAAATTCGCGCAAATCTGCATTCGCCAGAAGGTCGAGTACGAGTAACCATTCCGGCGGCGGATGCTGCTGTTCAAAAAGCCGTTCTGGGACAGGCTCGTCGATGGCTCGATCACGCTGACATTTCGGCGGTGGCAAAAGCCGCACGTGCGTCCCGGTGGCCGCTATCGCTGTCACCCGATCGGCGTGATCGAGGTCGATGCGATCGAGCAGATGACGGTCGGGTGCATCAGCGCTGACGATGCCGTGCGCGCTGGCTTCGAGTCGCGCGAGGCGCTGATCGCGTATCTCGCGGAGCTAGGCCCGCTCGATGGCGCTACGCCGGTATATCGCGTCGAGATCCATCATGGTGGCGATGGTGACCGGGTCGAGCTCGCGCTTGCCGACGAGCTGTCGGCGACGGATGTCGAAACGATTCGCGACAAGCTCGCGCGGCTCGATCGCGAGTCGCCGTGGACGAAACGTACGCTCGCGCTGATCGAGAAGCACCCGCGTGTCGCTGCGTCGCAACTCGCGAAGAAGCTGCGGCGCGAGACGCAGCCGTTCAAGATCGATGTGCGCAAGCTCAAGAAGCTCGGGCTGACGCAGAGCTTCGAGGTCGGCTACGAGATTTCGCCGCGTGGCCGCGCGTATCTCGATGCGCAAAAGCGCCGTGGCCGGCGTTAGTGGACGACGATCGTGCCGTGCACCATGTCCATGCCGCACGCGTATGTGATCGTGGCAGCCGTGTCGATACGCAGTCGAATCTCGACGGCGGTGTTGAGCGGAAGCTGCTTATCGATCCGCGCGCCGTTCGGCAAACGAAAGTGCATATCGGTCGCACAGGTCTTGTCGGACTTGCGCGTGACGACAAGCACGACCGGCGTACCGCGCGCGAGGTCGACCCGCTTGGGCACATAGCCGGCATCGGTCACCTCGATGGGGATTCGCGTGACGAGCCGTGGTCCCGCGTTGGGCGGCGGGGGGGTCGATGGCGAGTTTGCACGCGGTGGCGTCGGTGGGGTGGGCTGCGACGTTGCCGTCGTGACGTCCTC
>Ga0070698_100005378_pt1 | contig 14001 bp, 12 predicted proteins | sample KBSK1502metaG_FD_65477 | JGI IMG/M metagenome (GOLD analysis project Ga0070698, IMG submission 65477) | Corn, switchgrass and miscanthus rhizosphere microbial communities from Kellogg Biological Station, Michigan, USA - KBS K1-50-2 metaG | ecosystem: Host-associated > Plants > Roots >...
CGGCGATTCGGTTCATGGCACGGCGAAGTGGCAGACCCTCGCGCACGCGTCTGGCTTTGTGTATCCATCTCGTTGGGAGGGATTCGGGAACTCGACGGCGGAGGCCGCTTCGATTGGTGTGCCGACCATTGTCACGCCTTATCCGCTCGGCACGCACCTCGCCGAACGCGGCGGCGCATTCCTCGTGCAGGCCAGTGCCGCCGGGCTGGCCGACGGGCTTCGAAGACTGCAGTCCAAAGATGCGTGCGCCGTCGGTGCGAGAGGCGCGGAAATCGCAGCGCAGGACCTGGCCTGGCCTTCCGTCGGGAAACGTTGGCTGCGGCAGGTCGGCGAGATCGTGTGACCATTCGCGGTCCCTTTTGCCTGGAGACGCTGACGCCAACAATCGGGTGGGAGTGTCCATCGTCTGCTACGCCCGCTGGGATCGAGCCTGAGGCAGGCAGGCTCGGACGGCGTTCGTGGCACGCTTGATCCGAAGTGGAGCACTCCGCCCACTCCGCACAGCGACCGCCGCTTCGGCGCGTCGCGATGTTCGTACACGCGCTCGATGAACGGGCGATATCGCATCAGGTCGCGTTGCTTGTCGGGCCGATGCTCGGAGCTGGCATGGACGTTCTGGTCGTCGCCGGACATCCGACGCGCGGGGGCATGGCACGGATGCCACCGGGCGTGCGCGTCGCGGACCTTGGACTGGGAGACCGACCGACGCTGCTCGGAGCGCCCGGCCTCGCTTTCCAGCTTCGCCGTTGGCGTCCGGACGTGCTGTTCGCGCACGGCAACGGGCCGGGGCGGACGGCGATCCTAGCCCAAAACATCGCGCGGACGGGCACGCCGATCGTCGTGGTAGAGCACACCCACTACAGCTCGTTCTACGTCCGAAGGCGAGCCGTCCGTGATCTCCTCACGCGCCTGCTCTACCCGCACGCCGACCGCATCGCCGGCGTCTCTCCGGGAGTGGTGGACGATCTGGTCCGGCGTTTTCCCGGAATCAGCGGTCGGACGGCGGTGCTCCCCGCGGCGATCCCTGATCCCGAACCGCGAATGCGCGCCATGGAGGCGACACCGGACCACCCGTGGCTCTCCCGTGTCGATGGGCCCCTGGTTATCTGCGCGATCGGCAACGTGTTACCGCGCAAGGGACAGGACACGCTCGTGCGGGCGCTGCCTCGCGTCCGACGCGAGCTGGGCGACGTTCGACTACTTATCGTGGGACGTGTCGACGACGAGAGGTTCAGCCGCGAGCTCGAGCGACTTGCAAGCGATCTCGGAGTCCGCGATTACGTGGGACGCACAGGATTCCAACAGAATCCATTCCAGTTCCTCGCACGAGCCGACGCCTTCGCGCACGCGTCGCGCCTCGAGGGGTGCCCAACCGTGATCCTCGAGGCGATGAGCGCCGCTATCCCTGTCGTGGCTACCGACTGCGTCACCGGTCCGGATTACCTACTCCAGGGCGGGCGCTGCGGTCTTCTTGTCCCTGTCGGCGACGCTGAGGCGATGGCCGGCGCGCTCATACGGGTACTCAGCGATCGAGATCTCGCCTCGACGCTACGCACGCGCGGGCTCGAACGCGCGCGAGAGTTCGAAGCCGCACGCATCGCCTCCCGCTATCTCGATGTCCTTGCCTGAATCGGACGTCGGCAGCGGAGAAGGCTCCTCTCAACCGGGGCCGCCCGGCGTCGTCACCACCCCTGCAGGACGCCCACGGCGGAGAGCAACTCGCGCGGGAGGGCGCGACGGGGTCCGCATGTGCGTCTCCGTCGCGAGCCGGGACGTTGGGTCGGCCGCTTGGGTCGCCGCGGCCAACCGTCTTGCGGCTTCGCGGGGAGCTCCTGGAGCGACCGCGGCGCTCGCGTATTCGCTTTGGACTCCGGATTTGGCGCACGATTGACCGCACTGTCGGATCGGGTCGTGGTCGTCACGGGCGCCGCCGGAGCGATCGGTTCCGCGACCGTGCAGATCTTCCGCGAGGCGGGGTTCTCGGTCGTCGGTCTCGATCGCGATCGATCGGTCGCTGTCGACGAGCGCGGCTATCGCGGTATCGTTGTAGACCTCAGCTCGCCGCAGGCGGTCGAGGAGGCAATCCGCATCGCGCGCGCGGCGTTCCCGGGGAGCCTGGCCCATCTGGTCGGCATCGCGGGCGGCGCACTCCTTGCCGACGTGGGAACCCGCGACGATCCGGTCGAGCTCGGTCCAGACGCCTTCAGTGAGTCGGTAGATGCGAACCTCGTGACGCAATTCATCGTCTTGCGCGCGACGTTGCCATGGCTACGCGAGGGCGCGGGGGAAGACCGCTCCGTGACCTTCACGTCCTCGTTCAATGGTCTCTCTGGCTGGGGCATGCCGGCCTACTCCGCGGCCAAAGCTGGGATCGTCGGCATGATGCTGGCGCTCACGACGCCGCTCGGGCGCGAGCGCATCCGTGTGAACGTCGTCGCGCCGGGAACGATTCGTACGCCGCGCACCGAGGCCCTTTGGGCTGGCGACCCAGGACATTTCGACCACCTCCTGGCGACGTCGGCGCTCGGACGCCTCGGCACCCCGAACGATGTTGCTCGCGGCTTCCTCGCGCTCGCAACGCTGCTCACGCATGTCACCGGCCATGTACTCGTTGTGGACGGGGGCCAATCGGTGAAGCGCGGCTGACCTGCGGATGCTGTCGGACGGCCTTCGGTCGGAGTGGCCAACGGACGCGCCGATCAAAACTCATCGGCTTACCTCCCTTCAACGCATGCGGGCCAGGACGCCGCCCGCGGTGCCTCGTTCGTCCGCGGTTCTCGGCTGAACGGACGCCCAGGGCAGCCGACGTCACCCCATGCCGTTAGGCGACGCCGTTCAGAGCGCTCACCACGCTGGGCCGTGTGAAAGAATGCGACTTCGCGCCCGGGGGCGAGACCACAATCATCACCGCCGCGTGGCCGCGCTTCATCGCGTTCTTCGACGAGCTCGCGGCCGCGGCAGGTCCTTCCGCACCGATCTCGCGCCGGTCTCGGTCCGACGCGCGAGCGCCCCGTCTCGCCGGTATCGTCATGAAGTCATGATGCGACGCAACCTCGCACCGCGCAGGTGTCACCGGCGACTCGGGGACCACCATCGATGTTCTCGCCACGATCTCGCCGATCGGCCGCACGATGTGCGACGCACTGAGCGCTATGGCACGCCATGGAATTAGCCAAGCCCGGCCGCCCAGGTGACGCTGCACGTGGAAGCGCCCAGCGAGATCTTGGCGCCGCAGTGCCCACCACTGAGAAGCAAACTGGACCCGAATCCAGTACGCCAGACACAAATCACCGTCTCATCGGTCGCACGGCACCCGAGTTCGGGATGTTGTGGCTGCGGCTGATTCGAAGATTGACGGACCTGACGAGCACGTGGCTGGTCTGGAAAAATGCCGATTCAGCGCTCGCGGGGATCGGCGACATCGACTCCGCTGCTGCTCAGGTCGAATGGCCCGTCACAGCGGCTGCGTTCCGTACTTGGGCATCGGAGGAGAGCCTGCTCCCTGTGACGATCTGCCCGCACATACCCGGCGGGTTGAACCTCATCGCGCTCCCCGGAGACTCGGCGCTCATCCTGGAGATGGGTGTGAAGGCAAGGAAGATGTTCCGTGGGTCAACTCTCTTTGCGATCGAAGATCTTCTCCCGCTATCCCAACTCGATCCTCGAGGCTTTCGAAGGCTTCGCCCAGGCGCCGAGGGCCTGTTCAAATTGGTTCTCAACGGCATCAAACCTGGCGGGCGTGTGGACGAGGCGGGCCTTGCCTCGAAGCACGTCCGGGACTTGCTTCGCGAGGACCCGGAAGGCGCGCAGCGGGCCGCTGCCCTGTTCGGACCGGCTTCTGGGAGGGCTCGCGCAGGCGCGAGGGCCGCTGCGGCGGGCGGCTGGGACCGAGGCGCGATGCTGGCGGTTGAGACTTGGGCGCTGCTGCGCGGTCCCAGACACCCCGACGTTCTGGCGCGTCGCGCGTGGTTCCGGCTCCGCGGGACGCAAAGCTGTCCGGTCGTCCGTTCGCTCCTGCGAGACCATCGACGCATTCCCCTCGATCGTGACCGCTGGTTCCGAGAAGTCGAGCGCGAACATGTTCTGCATGGAAGGTGATCCGGCCCGCGTGGGGCGCCGCGCCGAGTCACGTGACGATCGACGGGTGTTTCACTGATCGACGATCGCAAGTGGGTTCTGATCAGCGAGGGACAGGACTTGGGGTTTTCGCGCGCCGCCGTCGCGGCGGTCCGCGCGCTCGCGGCGGGAGGCTACCGGCCGGCGGTGACCACCTCGCGTGGTCCTTCGCTCGCGGCCGCCTCGTCTTACTGCGTCCGCCGAGTGTCAGTTCCGCCGGCAGACCGAGACCCTCAGGGATACGCGGCCGCCGTCAATCGTGAGCTCTCCGACGGACGATATGTGACTGTCCTGCCGGCGAGCGAGTCCGCGCTCACCGCGCTCACCGCTCTCGACGCTCCCGTGCGCAGACTGCAGGACAAGATCCTCTGCGCCGCCGCCGCGCGCGCGGCGGGTCTCCGGGTCCCCGAGACGGAAGTCTTCGCGACACGCACGGAGCTCATCGCGCGAAAGGACGAACTCGAGTACCCGATCGTCGTCAAACCTAACCTCAAGCGCTTCTTGGCAGTTCGCGTCGAGTCCCACGAGCAACTGATCCGCGCAAGGATCGGAGAGGGCCCGCTGCTGGTGCAGCCCTACATGAATGACGCTCTACGAGGTGTGCTCGGCGTCATGTGGCGCGGGGAACTGTTGGCCGCCACCCACATTCGCTATCTGCGGGTTTGGCCCTTTCCCTGCGGGACAGTCGCCGCCGCGGTCACGGTCCGCCCGGATCCGGCGCTCGAGGCGCGTCTGGTCGGTCTACTTGGGGCCTACGATGGTCCATTCCACGTCGATCTCGCGGGGGACTTCCTACTCGATGTGAACCCCCGGATTCACGCGGCGCTGCCGTGCGCCGTCGCAGCCGGGGTCAATCTGCCTTCCATCTACTGCGACGCGCTGCGTGGTCTTCGCCCCGGCAGCGCGCGGGGCCGGCCGGGCGTATTTTTCCGTTGGCTCGAGGGGGACTTGCGTAGCCTGATCGCCGGCGTGCGGCAGGGCCAGATCGGACTTGCAGCGGCGTTCAGAGAATCCCTACCCAGACCGAGGACCGCCTACAGCTACGAATCGCTGCGTGATCCAGGTCCACTTCTCGCGCGCGTACGCGCCGCCATGAATGCCAGGTCCCACCATCGCGTCTAGTCAGCACCTAGCGGGCGCGCCTGGCTCGCAGATCGTTTGCCGGTGATGCGACCGCGCATCGTCGCCTTCGCCTTTTCGTGCTACCCCGGTGCGGGGTCTGAGCCGGGTGCGGGCTGGCTGTGGGCGCGAATGCTCGCCGGCATCGGAGAGACGTGGGTGATCACTCGCCCGTTTCCCGAACGCGTCGACGCGATCACCCGTGCGATCGACTTGATTCCCGAGCGAGGATCGCTCCACTTCATATACGTCGACCATCCCCCGTTGGCACGAAGACCACCGTGGACCGCATTCCCATTGATGGGACGTGTCGAGTATCTACTGTGGCAGCGAGCGGCACTCCGCGTTGCGCGTCGCCTTCATGAAGAGCTGCGCTTCGATCTCGCTTGGCACCTCACGTACTCGAATGCCTGGATCGGATCGCTTGCCGCCCGGATCGGTCCTCCATTCGTGTACGGACCTGTGGGCGGCGGCCTGGCACCACCCTGGCAGCTGGTGCCCGCGCTCGGCGCATCGGGGGCAACGTATGAGGTCCTGCGGGCGGTCGGGAGGCTCGCCGGTCGCTATGCGAATCCCATCGCGCGCACTGCTTGGCAGCGCGCTCGTCTCATCCTCGTGCTGAACCCTGAAACCCGGGAATGGTTGCCTCGCCCGCATAGGAGCAAGGCGATCGTGTTCCCCAACGTACTCATAGATGAGCCGGCGCTGCCGCCCCGCCTGCCGCGGGACGACCAATCATCGCCAACAGCGTTCTTCGCGGGGCGCCTCTTGCCACTGAAGGGCGTGGCCCTCGCACTTCACGCCATCCGACTTCTGCCCGAGTGGCGATTGGTTATCTGCGGCGACGGGTCAGACGAACGCCGACTGCGCCGGCTGTCCCGTGAGCTCGGCTTGGACGACCGGGTGAGCTTCCGCGGCTGGATCAGCCGCGACCTTTTGCGAGAGGTCATGCGGAAGGAAGGCGACGTCTTCCTGTTCCCGAGCCTGCACGATGAGGGATCCTGGGCTGTGGCTGAGGCGGTGAGCTGGGGACTCCCCGCGGTAACGTTAGATCGCGGTGGCACGGCTTTCCTGGCAACCCGGACGGTGCGGGCCACGAGTACACAGGACACAGCCGAACGCCTGGCGCGAGCAATCGAAGCGGTCCGCGGCACGGTGCCGGCGACACCTCCATTAGACCTGGCTTCCCGGCGTCGTGATCTGACGGCTCTGCTACGTGCGGCAGGGCTCATTTGACCGGTCGTCAACGGGTAGAGACGTCGACTCCTCACGAACAAGCGGGATAGCCGCTTAGAAACGCATCCGCCAGCCTCATAGCCTTGCTGATGTCTAAAGCACAACGGAAGAAGGAGTCGACGAATGCTGGAGCTTCGTATCTCCGAACGCTGGGCACCGAATGATTTGCGTGTCGTGGGCGGCGGCGGGAGCGTCCGGGGCTTCGAGGTGCAGGTTGAGAAACGAGCTGCCACTGTGCCCCGAGTGCCAGGTCGTCACGACCGTGCCGACGGACCGTGCGGGCGAGCTTTGCAGCTGCGACGCCTGTGCCACGCGGGCGCCCGTCTCGCCGGTATCGTGATGAGTTGATGATGCGGCGCAACCTCGCCCCCGCGGCCGTCACCGGCGGGGCGGCGACCGGCATCGGTGCGCTGGCCGCCATCTCACCGATCTGCGCGGTCCTGCCTGCGCTCAGCGCCGGCGTCTATTTCGCGGTGGAGCGTGAGATCTGGCGAGCCTGAGCGCCGCGGCAAGCGGTGCGGTCACCGTCTTGTCGTTTCATCGGGTGGTCGACGTACCACAAGAGGGGCACGACGTTTCGTGGCTTCGCTTCGTCGCATTCATCGATGAGCAGGCGGCACGCGGCACGCCTTTCCGAACGGGTCTCGCGTCGGTCGATGCCATGTCGAGCTCGGTCGTTGTGACGTTCGACGACGGGACGGTGGATCACCTGCGTGTTGCCGAGGAGCTTGGGCGACGCGGCATCGCCGCCATATTTTTCGTCAGCGCCGGACGTGTTGGCACACGCAACATGCTTCGTGTCGAAGACTTGCGGTCTGTGGCCGAAATGGGGCACGTCATCGGGTCCCACGGGATCGACCACGTTCGGCTCGACCGGCTGCCACCCGACGCGGTCGCACGCGAGCTCAATGAGTCGAAGCAGCGGCTCGAGGACATCGTCGGCAGGACGGTGCCCTACTACGCGTTCGCCGGCGGCCTTTACACCGACCACGCTCTCGCCTTGCTTCCCTCCAGTGGTTACGCGGCGGCCCGGACGATGCGCTGGGGCTTCTACCGGCCTGCCGGCTCGCGATGGATGGTTCCCAGCCTCCCGGGCACGGAGCTGACGCTGCAGCGAGGATGGATTTCCAGAGCGATCCGTGACCGCAGGCTGCCGGCGGCGATGGCGCTCACCGGCTACGGAAAGGAGCTGATCCCCCGAGGGCTCCGGCAAAATGCACGCCGAATCGTGCAGCGCGTGTTTACGGCCTCGCGGTCCTGACGACACCCAGGCGAGTCGCCTCGGCCGCGGCCTCGCGCGACCTTGCCTGAGCGCGGATCTCGCGTCGGAACTCGATCCACCAGAGCGTCGCACTCAAGAATCCCATTGCCGCCATCGTCCAAGCCGCGAGCATGACCCCGCCGACCGCGGCTGCCGCTACCGTCGAGGTGAGCGACATGATCGATAGCACGATCCGGAGCCTCAGACCACGTTGCGCCGCTGCAAGAGCGCGCAGTCCCGTCATGGGCCCGCTGAACGCAGAGGCCGCGACCTGTGCGAGGGCAAGCGGCAGTAGCAGTGCGCGTGCGCCATACCAGGAAGCGCCGAGGATCTGAGTCCCGATCGACGACGGTAGGAACAACGCGATCCCGCCCCACACCACGACTACTCCTGCCATGACTGCAGACAGAATGACCGCGCCAGCCTGAAGACGAGCGAGGCTGCTCTTGGCCAGGAGCACGAACTCCGAGACACCTGCAAGGCCGACAGCGAGCGAGATGATGTTGATCGGACCGAGCAGCATGTCCGATGCGCGCAGGGCGCCGACTGCCGCCAATCCGGCGACCGCCCCGATCCCGTACGTCCCCAACTGGCCGCCCAGCGACCGAACGGCCAGCTCGCCGAAGAAGCGCGACGCCAGGTCGCGTTGATCGCGAAGCCACCGTATCGCTTGCTGCGGCTGGGGCCAGGCACGCGACTGGACGACGCCGAAAACGGCCCCAGCCGCGCCTGCTCCTCCCCACGCCACAACCAGCCATCCAATCGTTCCGTGCCCGGTCCAAACGACTGTGAGGATGGCCGGGATGAGCACAACCGCCCACAAAAGGTCGTTGAGAAAGGCCGCCGCGCCCATGCGGCGAGCGAAGAAAACGAAACGCCAGCAGTCCTGCACCAAGAGACCCGGAAGCAGGGCGCCAAGGATCACCAAAGCGGCCCCCAGGGTTCCGGCGATGACGGCTCCGGCCAGAGCCGTCACGATTCCGATGGTTACGCCCACGGCGAGCGCAGTGCCCGAGCTAGCTCGCACTCCTCGAGACCATCGCTCTGGGTCCGCGGCCGGATAGCGAATGATGAAGGGCTCCGTTGCGAGTGCGCGCGAGACTCCCAGCGCCGTGCTGTAGGTCGTGAACACGATGGCGAAGACGCCGAAGTCCTCGACGCTCACCGCGCGTGCGACGAGGGCGCCCAGAATGAAATTGGTCAAACTCGAGAGCGCTTGATCCCCCACGACCCAGGTTACGCGGCGTGCGGGGTCAAACCATCGCTTCACCGAATCGACTCCGCGAACGCGAGCCATCGCTGCGCGACGACCTTAGGAGCGAAGTCTTCCGCGCGCCGATTGCCGCCTTCACGTAGCGCCGCGGCCGCCGAAGGATCTTCGAGAATCCGGGCTAGTGCGTCCGCCAGTGCGTCGGCGTCACCGAGCGGCACGACCTCGCCAGATCCTGGCCGAACGATGTCGACGGCACCCGAAGTGGCCGTGGCCAGCACCGGCGCGCCGCACGCCATCGCTTCGACGAGGACGAGCGCGAATCCCTCCTGCACGGAAGCCAGCACCAGGGCATCGGCGGCCGCCATGTAACCGTAGGGATTCTCGGCGACGCCGAGAAGCGCCACCGCATCCTCGAGCCTACGCCGCCGTATCTCCTCCTCGAGTCGCCGTCTTTCGCCGCCCTCACCGAGCACGATGAGGCGCATCGGCATCCGCCGACGCACGCGTTCTACGGCATCGAGTAGAAGCGGGTAGTTCTTCACGGGCTCGAGCCGCCCGACGGCGAGCGCGACTGGGATCTGGCGTGGCCGCTCCAGCCACGGATGATCCGGCATACTGCGCGACATCCGACGAACGCGGTCGAGCTCGATCGCGTTGGGGATCACGGCCCGCCGATCAGGGGGGATTTGGACGCCGATCGTGTGCAGCAGATCGTCGAGAACGCCGGTGCTCACGGCATGGACGCCACTCGCCCGCGGATAGAAGATCCGCGCCAAGGGCGGCATGAATCGCAACTTAAGCTGATCCCGGTGCTCGACCCAGCAGCTGTAACTCATCGTTGTGTGATCGCTGACGATCAGCGTCGTATCGGCAACACGCGCCATGAGCCACGCAGGGACGGCCGCGAGATTGACGATCGCGGGCATGCTGATGAACAGCTGCGGACGCCGCTTGGCGAGGAAATCCGCGATAGCGAACGGGGCGAGCGACGAGCGGCCACGGCCGAGCGGCACCGCGCGCACACCCTCGGGGAGGCTCCTGACCGGCGGCAATTCCATGTAGACAAGGTCCACTTCGGCCACACCAGACTCGCGGAGGCCCCGGGCCAATGCGATGCCGAGACTTGCGAATGGTCCTCCCCGGAACTGGTGGGTCAGAATCGCGACCCGCGAGGGAGGCCACGACGGCGTCACGAGCTAGGTTGTTCCTCCAGTCGCCGGTCCGCGCCGGGATTCCCGCCTCCGGCTGAGCGAGCACGCGGGACGGAGGCCGACCCATGACTTGCGATCGAGAACCGAGTATGCCGGACGGCCCCATTCGACTGGGTATCCTGCTGGAGACATCTGCGTCGGCACCTGCGTGGATAGCCGAGCTTATCGGTCGCATCCGCGCATCAACTTTCGTCGACCTGGCGATGATCGGTGAGGTGGTGCGGACGCGCCGCCCGATGCGACCGCCGATGTGGTGGCTGTTCGCTCAACTGGACAGATGGGTCCACGCTCTTCATGACGATGCATTCGCCCCGGTCCCGACTGACGCTCTCCTCTCGGGAATACGTCGCGGCGGAGCGCCGGAGCTTGCGGCCGCGAGCGCGTCGAAGATGCTTGACGTGGTCCTCGACCTCACCGGAAGCCACATCGCGCACGATGTTCCAACTCCGGAGCACGGCTCCTGGTGGGTAGACGGCGGATCGCCCGACCATCCTCAGGCGTTCTGGTCCCTCTGGCGCGGCGAGCACTCTTCCGCGGCCCGTGTTCGAAGGTTGGGACCGAGCGGCGTCGAAGTGATCGGTCGTGCCTACGTTCTGACGGATCAGCAGTCCGTGTTCCGTACCACGAGCGCGATCCAATGGAAGTGCGGGACGCTCGTGATGCGAGCGCTTCGTGAGCTGCATCTGGAGCGACGGCTCTCCGGCGAGGCTGAGCGGGCGACAGCAGGTTCTGCCCGCTGGCCGGCGTGGCCGGTCGTCGCCTGGGTCGGCCTGCGCATCGTCGTCGGCTTCGTGGGACGCGAGTGGCTCGACTTCCGGCGGCGAACTACTTGGTTCTTGGCGCTCAGAAAGAAGAATTGGCTTCGGCTCGCGGAGCGCGAGAGTCATGGCTTCGTCCCCGTTGTCCCCCCGAGCGGCCATGCGTACGCGGATCCGTTCCTGTTCAAGGACGCCGAGAAGACATATGTGTTTTTCGAAGATCTCGTCCGCGCCGAGGGCAAGGCTGTGATCTCGTGTGCCGAGGTGACAGCGTCAGGCCTGCGCCGCCCGCGGGTCGTCGTTCGCGCCGATCACCATCTCTCCTATCCCTTCGTGTTCCGCAGTGGGGCCACGGTCTACATGCTTCCCGAGTCCACGCGCGTGCACCGGCTGGATCTCTATCGCGCGGTCGAGTTTCCGTGGACGTGGGAGCTCGATCGCACTCTGATGCGCGACACATACCTCTCGGACGCCACGCTCCTCGAGCACGAGGGCCTGCTGTGGTTGTTCGGGACGACGCTGTCGCATGGTGGGAATGATTGGGAGGACCTGTCCGCATGGCACGCGAAATCCCTCGACGGACCATGGACGCCCCACCCGTTGAATCCGGTCGTCTCAGACGTCCGCTCCGCCAGGCCAGCGGGGAGGATCTTCCGGGACGACGGCGCGCTCATTCGTCCAGGTCAGGACTGCTCCGTAAGCTACGGGTCGGCGGTGACGTTGAACCGCATCGATCTCCTGACCACGACCCAGTATGCGGAGTCCTCGGTCGGCCGGATCGGACCCGAGTGGTATCCCGGCAACACGGGTACGCATACGATCGATCACACCGATCAGTTCGAAGTGATCGACGCCCGGGCGCCGTTAACGCGGTCGTGACGATCGCGTCTTGTCGGTGGCTCGCGCGAAGGTCGGCGCGGTCAAGGGCGGGCAGCCACCCGACCGCCTTTCGGCACGCGGATTCGACCTGCATGTTGTCGCGTGCTGCCTGATGCGCCGCGCCGGACCCTGTCGGGTTGCCAAGGATGCCGGCGAGGCTCGTGCGCCCCACCCAGGACTGCTCGGTGCGCTACGGGTGCGTCACCCCTGGATAGGGTGAATGTGCGAACCAAGACGAATTAAGTCGAGGCGCCTGTCGGCCGGATCACCGCGACTGGGCAGTGGGCAACGTCGCCGGGCACGGCTTTGACTACACTGACGCCATCGAGGTTATCGACGGTCGGCGGCCGGTGACGGCTGACGACCGTAGGGCCGCGCGACACGTGTCGGATTTCAAGACGGCCTGAGTGCCAATGAAGGCCCGCCGTCTTCCTCTCTGCGCGCGATTGACCGCGTCGCCTGAGGACGGGTAGCGCTCGCCGTCGGCGTCCGAATCCGGGCGCAGCTGGGATCCCTGGCACCCGAGAAACGCTTAGGGTGATCGAGCCAGGCACCGCGGACGAGCTTGGCGCGCTGCTCAGCGGCGCCGCGACCTTGAGCCGGGCGGGCAACCGCATCGCAGCGATCAGCGCGCTTAGGTCCGCGGTCGCTCTCGCGCCGGAAAACCTCACCGCGCACCGCCGGCTCGCCGCTGCGTGCGCCCTCGCAGGTGACCGCGACAGCGCGCGCCGCGAATATGACCGGTTCATCGCGCGCCTCGAGACACGTGGCTCGTTCGACGCCGCGGTCACGGAGCGCTCCTATGCGACGATGCTCCTCGCCCCGGGCACGATCGCGCCACTCGATATCGCTGCACGGGCACAGCGCAGGCTCTCGACGGATCAGCCGCTCGCGCTCCGTCGGGTCGAGGCCGCGATCGTCGCGATCGCGGCAACCGTTGCTGCCACATTCGCAGCCGGCACGCAGATCCTTACGACCGCCCATGTCGCCGGCGCGCTCGCCTTCGCCTTCCTCGGCCTCGCGGGCGAAACGGCTGGGGCGCACGAGGCGCCAGACACGGCCTTGGCGATGGCTTCCGGAACGAACGAGGTCAACGTCGGCTTTTTCGACCACACCGAGGACGCCCCCTACGCTTCGTCGGCGGCGGGTGGGGCAAGCCCGACGCCTCAAGCGACATCGGCTCCGACGGGAACCGCTAGCTGGACGGCGCAGTACTTCTCGAACATGACGCTTTCGGGCACGCCGACAACCGGCTCTTCCCCCGCCATCTTGGACTTCGACTGGGGATATGGCGGGCCCGCCAGTCTGCTCGATAAATGGTCGGCACGTTTCACGATCAACGCGACATTCAACGGCGGCGCTTATGTCTTCGCCGCAAGAGCGGATGATGGTGTACGCATCCTCATTGACGGCACGCTGCTGCTCGATGGCTGGCGCGACCAGCCGGTCACGACCTACACCGCCACGACGACGCTCTCCGGCGACCACCTGGTCACGGTCGAGTACTACGACAACGCCGACGAAGCCGTACTCCACGTCTGGTGGGTGCTCGCCACCGTGACACCCGCAGCGACACCAACGGAGACCGCGGCACCTTCAATAACGCCCCTACCGACCTCTCGACCGACCGTCGCCTCAACATCGCCGCCCACGGCGACGCCAGCGCCGAGCCCTCGACCGACCGTGACCCCGACATCGGCGCCCACGGCAGCCCCCGCACCGACCTCTCGACCGACCGTGACCCCGACATCGACGCCCACGGCGACGCCCGCACCCACCCCTCGACCGACCGTGGCCCCAACATCGACGCCCACAGCGGGACATCCAGCGGGACAGCCCGTCCTCAAGGGTGGACCGGCGCGATTCGGCCGTCAGCTCCTCGGGGCAGGCCAGACCATGACTGGTGGAACGATTGATGCCCAGGGCGCGAACGTCGGCGTAGAGATGCAAGACAACAGCACCCTTGACGGTGTGGAAATCTTCAACACCAGTGCCAGCTACGGCGGAGCCATCTACGTCAACGGCAACGGCGTGAACATCCACGACTGCTTCATCCACGACGCTGGCGACGACGGGATCAACATCAATCGCGACGGCGACCCCAACGGCATCAAGAACGCGACGATCACCAACTGCCTTATTCAAGACACCGGCCAGGACGCCATTCACATCAAGGGCACCAACCGTGGGGACGGTCAGGCCCCGACT